>WBZR01003502.1_pt1 | contig 14052 bp, 13 predicted proteins | sample 5204231 | NCBI WGS metagenome assembly WBZR01 (sample SAMN12412403, study PRJNA552823) | activated sludge metagenome | isolation source: activated sludge from anammox sidestream of wastewater treatment plant... | place: USA: Virginia | collected 2017-08 | reverse complement strand
TTGTGCTTAAGATACTCTGAAATAATTTCGTTTTGCTCAATCGACGCAGTACCAACCAGAATTGGTTGCCCTTTTTTGTGAGCTTTTTCTATTTCTTGTACTGCAGCTGATATTTTTGCGCGCCTAGTTTTATAAATTTTATCTGTTTCATCACGCCTAATAACTTCTTTATTTGGCGGGATAGCAACAACATCAAGCTTATATATCCTATGAAACTCTTCAGATTCTGTGAGGGCTGTTCCAGTCATGCCAGCTAGAAGTTCATATTTTCTGAAATAATTCTGTAGAGAAATTGTCGCAAGAGTTTTGGATTCTTTCTGAACAGTTACTCCTTCTTTTGCCTCTAGTGCTTGATGAAGTCCTTCAGACAGACGGCGCCCTTCAAGCAGTCTCCCCGTAAATTCGTCGATTAGAATGACTTGTCCCTCACGAACTATATAATCTTTATTTTTATGAAAAAGTGTTCTTGCCTTAAGAGCTGCTTCTATGTGGTAGACAGTATCGAAATCTTTCTCGTATATGTCTTTCATACCAAACATAGTTTCTATTTTCCCTATTCCATGATCAGTTAGGTGCGCAGTTCTTTTCTTTTCGTCAATTTTGTAGTCAATAGGAGAAAGCTTATCGACAATTTTTGCATAGTCATAATATTTGCTAGATGGTGTGGCATCAGGCATGGATATAATGTGAGGCGTTCTAGCTTCATCAATTAAAACAGAGTCCACCTCATCGATTACCGCGTAGTAATGCCCTCTTTGGACTTGTTCTTCTTTCGTGAATGCCATATTGTCACGAAGATAATCAAACCCGAATTCTGAATTAATCCCATAAATAACATCTGCCTGATAAGCTTCTTTTCTGCTAACCTCTTTTAGATGAAAAAGTCTATAGTCTTTTGCTTCGTTATCATAATATTCTGGATCATAAAGGAATGATTTTTGATTGATAATAGAGCTTACACGCATGCCCAAAAGAGAAAATACTGCACCCATCCACCCAGCATCACGGCGAGCTAGATAGTCGTTGACTGTAACTAAATGAACAGACTCACCAGTGAGTGCATGGAGATATAATGCAGGAACAGCAGATAGAGTCTTTCCCTCTCCTGTTTTTTGTTCTGAAATTTTACCTGTTGCAAGAACTATTGCTGAAATAAGCTGAACTTCATAATGCCTTTGACCTATTGTCCTTTTTGCAGCTTCTCTGACTAAAGCGAATGCTTCAGGCAAAAGTGAAACTAACGATTCTCCCTCATTGTATCGCTTCTTGAGCTTTTCAGTTTCTCGGGCAAAATCTTCGTCTTTTAGCTTTTCTACTTTTTTCTCAAGGCTATTAATTTGCTCTACAATCGGCCTAATTCTTTTTATTTCTTTCTCATTAGAGTCGAGCAGCTTGGATATAAAATTTAACATAGTTTATTTTTTTTGACTTCAATTTTAAGGGAAATATATTCTATCACACTAAGGTCCAAAGTGCCAAAGCAATTATTATTTTGGTGAGATTTTTTCTCTACCGTTCATATATTTTCTTAAAACTTCTGGAATAACTACACTTCCATCTTCTTCCTGATAATTTTCTAGAATTGCGATAATAGTTCTCCCTATCGCAAAAGCTGTACCGTTTAAGACACTTGCGTATTTCTTTTGACCCTCTTCAGAGTATTTTATATTTAGTCTTCTGGATTGAAAATCTGTAACTGTAGAAACAGAAGTTACTTCGCGATATTTTCCCTGACTGGGAATCCATGCTTCTATGTCATATTTTCTAGCAGCAGGAAAACCCAAATCTCCTGTGCACATTTTAACTACTTGATAAGCTACCCCAAGTCCTTGAAACAATTTCTCTTCAAGAGAAAGTAAAAATTCCTGCTCGTTATCATCTTCTCCGTCTCTCACAAATGAAACCATCTCAACTTTATCGAATTGATGAACCCTAAATATTCCCCTAGTATCTTTTCCATAACTTCCAGCTTCGCGCCTGAAAGCAGATGAAATCCCTACATATCTCAAAGGAAACTTTTTACTATCCAAAACTTCATCTTTATGCATGGGAACTAACGCATGCTCGGCAGTTCCTACCAGTACTTTTTCATTATCACGAAGATGGAACATATCTTCATCTCCGCCATTTTCCATATAGCCCATGCCACGCATCGTCTCAGTATTTATAATTACCGGCGGGATTACGGGGGCAAATCCTTCAGGCATTAGAGTTTCAAGCGCATAATTATATAAAGCGAATTGAAGTAAAACTCCGTCATTTTTAAGATATGTGAAGCGGGTTCCAGATACCTTTGCAGCTCTCTCAACATCAATAATATCTAGTATTTCTCCAAGTTCTAAATGATCTCTTACTTTAAAATCAAATCCTTTTTTTTCTCCAACAGTTTTTACTACATCGTTCTCGCTATCGTCTTTACCCATCTTTACATCATCTTTTGAAGGGTTTGGGATTTGATACAAAAGCGAATTCAGTTCTTTTTCTAGATTTGAAAATTCTTCTTCAAGGGTAGCTAATTTTTCCTTTATCTCTTTTCCACGTTCTATATCTCGTTCTTTTGCAGCTTTATTTCTTTCTTCACGAAGACTTTGTACTTCCTGAAGTTTTTCCCGATATTTCTGATCTAAATCAATAATTTTTTCAACATCAACATCTATGTTTTTCGCGGCAGATTTTTCTTTTACTTTAGTTTTATTTTCGCGAATATAACTTAAATCTAACATAGCCTCAATTATATATCCTTTTAACTTTTTTTACTATCTAAAAATCTTTTCAGCATCATGAGCGCTCTGGCTCTATGCGAGTCGGAATTCTTCTCGCTGTCTGTCATTTGGCCAAAAGTTATCTTTTTGCCTTCTGGAATCAGTATCGGATCAAGCCCATAGCCATTATCTCCATATTCTTTATCTGCTATTTTTACCCTGAGCTTTCCTGTAAAACAATGCATCTTTTTCCCGTCATGGTATCCAATCGTACAAATCAGTGTCCCACTTCTATTTTTCTCATTACGCATCATGTAAAGAATTCTTTTGTTATTTTTATCATGAATGAATTTTACAAAAGGTCCCGGAAAACTGTCCCAAATATCAATCTCTAAAGACACGTCGTCAACTATCACAGGGGATTTTAATTTTTCGTAAGCTTGCTGGAGTTTATGCTTGATAATAGTTTTTGGATTAGTACTCTGAATTTCATCTAACTCAAGCTCTGAAACTTCAATATCTACGCCCAAAATCTGCTCTGCTTCCCGCGCTTTTCCTTTGTTACTGGTGGCAAAGTAAATCTTTCTCATTTTGCCGCCTCGCTAAATCTTTTTCTCACAAAATCCAAATCAAGCGATGCAATTAAATCTGCTGCTCTAGGACCGTGATCTTTTCCTAAAAGAGAAATATAAATTGCTTTAAAAGCATCAAGAGATTTTATATTTTCTTCTTTGGACAAGCTATACACTATTTCCTGAATTTTTTCTGTCTGCATTTTATCTTCTAATTTTTCAGAAAGTAAGCCTAGATATCCTTTTTGGTCAGAAGTCAAACTTAAAATATCAGGGAGCTCTTTCTGCACTAAGAACTTATCTTTTTCTGGTGCAAACCGCTCTACCCAAATTTTTGCATATTGTGCCCATTCTTCTGCGTTTTCCTTTTTTATTTCCTCTTCTCCATTTGGCATCTGCACTAGTTGTGTAAGCTTTGAGAAACGAATACTCGGTGGCTTTTTTATCTGTCCAACTTGAGAAAGCTCAAACGCACGGGCATAATCATCTTTCTTGTCTTCAAAGTAATGCTCTGCATATTCTTGATACTCGTCAAAAAGCTTTGGAATAGTTTCTGCTTCTTCAGGATCGAAATTAATCGCCTGATTTATGCGCGTTTTTACCATGAGAAATCTTAAAACTTCAGGAGGCAATAACTCCACAACCGCAGAAGCACTATAACCCCGCCCTTTAGAAGAAGACATCTTTTTACCCCCTACTAGAAAAAATTCGTACGGGATAGAGTAGGGAACAGGATAATTTAAAACTCGCTTGCAGACTAACTTTGCTAAATCATGAGATCCACCAGAGGACATATGGTCTTTCCCCGCACCTTCTACAGTAACTCCTATAGCCATCCATTTGACAGGCCACTCTACTTTCCATGGCATTTTTCCTTTTATCCCATTTTCGTCGCTAAATGGACTTGTTTTTCCTTCAAAGCCACACCCTTTTGTCCAATTGGTCGCATCTACCGGGCATTTATAATAAACAAACTCTCCGTCCCATTTATAAACTTTTGTTGTCGAGACCTTCCCGCAATTTTCGCAATAAACTTGGAATGGAAACCAATCAGCAGGAATTTCTTTATTGTAAAGCTCTGCATAAATCTTTCTTATTTCACCTGCGCTATCTAAAACTTTTTTTACACCATTATTCATCTTGCCGGATTTATAAAGTTCTGATGTCCACAAAATTTCAGGAGATGATCCTACTTTGTTAAATGCATTTCTAAACTCAAAAGCATAATACTGTGCAAAATTTTCAAAATCCTTCTCAGGTGATGGAATACTAAATAACGGCATTCCTAAATTGTTCTCTATCTAGATAAACTGGAATATCATCCATAGGATCGTGATCCTCAAAAACATATGTGTATTTAGAATTAACTCCAATGTCATTAAGTGCTCTAAAAATTAGGTCGTGGATTACCACACCTCTTAGTGCACCCACATGAACTCTGCCCGAAGGAGTTTTCATATCATCAACCCACTCTAGAGGCAAATTTCTTTCTTTTATTTTTTGTGCGATTTCATCAGCCCAGAACATGAACTCAATTATAATACTTTTTGGCTGAATTTAGAAATTAGACTTTTAATCTCAGCTTTTTTATTTTCAGTTACCAAAATCCTTACGACTCCTCTGCCAGGCTGGCCATAATAAATTTCGTATCCGAGAGGCGACGCAAGAACTACTGGAATTACGGCTAAATCTTCTTCTCCGTTAATTTTTATTACCAAATCTTTTCCTTTTTCATTAAAAAATCTTTTAACTTTCAATATTAAATCTGCTGTAATTCTTCCTGCCGGATTATTAATTTCAATAGTTTCTTGATTTTTAAAACCCAAATCAAATACGCTGTCAAATCTCTTAATTCTGTTAACTTTAAAATCTATAATAGACAACTTGGGAACAATTTTATTTTTTAAAAATACACTAGTAGTAACATCTCCGATAGAAATAAAAGTTCTTCTATCGAAATTTTCTTTTTTTAAGTATTGAGGAAAATCTTCTATTAACTTCCCAAATGGCTTTGATAATTCTTCTCGTAAGTCGTAGGGCAAAATAAAATCCCTATTTAGGATTTCACCATCTATAAATACTTCTCCTTTTCTGTCTATCTCCCCATTTTTTATTCTGTGTGAAGAAACAATTTTCCCATCAGAGGATTTTTCCAGCGCAACTTCAACAATTTCTAATTCATACAAACCTAAAGCTTTTCTTTTTTCATTAATTACTTTTGCTCCTGGCAATGAATCTGAAGTTACAAATATCGCTTCAAAGTTGAATTTTTTATCTAAGGTAGGACCAAAAATATCATTTATCTGGATGATTTCTCCTCCGTAGGAAAATTTATCTAAAAAATTTTGAACCGATTTTTTTCTTTTTGAAAAACTTTCAAATGTTTTTTTGGACTCTACGAATTTATCACTTGTGATTCCAATAACTACATTCTCGGAACCTTTAAATATCGCATGAAGAAAATTCTCGTGGCCTTTATGAAATAAATCAAAAGTTCCACCGCAGGCACTTAATTGAAATTTTTTAGACTGGAGAGACACTAATGTATCTTTATAATATGATAAGTGATTTTTCCAGCAGGAGCTTCTACTTCTACTTTATCACCTGGTTTTTTCCCGATTAAAGCCTTACCTAGAGGCGATTCGTGTGAAATTTTCTTTTCATGAGGATCTGCTTCCCATTCGCCAACCAAACTAAATACTTCTTCTTTCCCGCTAACTTTTATCGTAACTTGAGAACCAAGTCTTATAATTCCTGTATTTTTACTATCTTCTTCAATTATCTGTACTTTTTTTATTATATCCTCCAACTCTTCAATTCTTCCATCAACTAGTGAAAGCTCATCTTTTGCAGCATGGTATTCTGAATTCTCTGAAAGATCCCCCATAGATCTGGCAGCAGCTACTCTTTCGACAACTTCTGGCCTTTTCTTTTTCTGAAGGGTTTCAAGTTCTAGCTTTAATTCTTCAAGCCCTTTTTGTGTAACAAAAAATTGTTTCTTGTCCATAAATTAGATACAAAAATCCCCCTAAATAACTTTTCGGGGGTAGAATTATTGCATCCTTGAGGTACTATACAGAATACCTCATTTTATGTCAATATCCTGGAGTTAATTATCCATTTTAGGTCTTTTTAAAGATAGCTCTTCAGCCTCAAATTCACTTTTTTGGAGTGATTTGTAATATAGACTTAAATAATAATTATGCCTTTTTTTATATTCATTTACAACAATAGGGCTAATATCATTCGGATGAAAAAATGCTTTTCTAAAAGTTATTTTTTCTCTCGTAATTTTACTAAACATATATAAATATTGAGACATAAAAGCAATAAAATTAACTATCCTTAATGCTTTCTCGCTAAAAAACATAAAATCAAACCATCTCTTTTGCCTACTTTTTCTTTTTTTCAAAACACCGATACTAGGGAAAAAACTTTGGACCCAAGAGTTTTTCTTAAATAAATCGTTAAAAGTCTTTTGTTCATCAAACAATACTTTCATTTGCGCGATTTCATGAGCAACATAAATGTTTTTATCAAAAAACTCTAATTCCCGCTCGTCTAGAAACATATTTATACAGAGTTTGTCAGCAAAATCTGTGCTTTTATATTTTCTTTTCTTTCCTAAAACTCTAACTAATGCCAAAACTAAAAATCTCGTAACCCAAAGTGTATTTTTTCTCGTGATTATAAATAAATCTATATCATCTCTGCTTGACGCATTTTCCATCGAAACGCTGCCTGTCAAAGCTATCAATTTTACGCCGGGGACAAAACTTAAAAAAGACGAATATTTTGAAGCAATTTCTAATTTTCTGAGGTTACTTTCTTTGCGTGCTTTTCTTTTGATAGCAATTTGCTCTTTTCCTGAGAAAAAATAGTAATCGTATTTTTTTTCAATAATAGGAATTTCCTCCAAACACTTTTTAATTAACTTTTTATTTGCTACATTTTTATGGAGAAATAATTCTAACTGCTCTATCGTTAACGGATAACTGAATAAATCAAAATATGAAAGCGTATCAATTATACTTAACTTAATTTGTTCCTTCATAGTGTTCTAGTACTTGCCTAACTCCACTACCTAAAGTCTCAACCGCAGAGGAGTAAGAAATATTGTCATTTAATATTCCTCTTATTGCATTTCCCAAATACACGTTCATTTCTTGGTTTAAGCCGGCATCATAAGTGTCTGAAGCAAAATAAGTCGATACTGCGTTATCTGCTCTTTGGGTAAAAGCATAGACTTTATTATTGTCCTTTTGTAGCTCTGCAAGATTTTTTTTAGGATAAGGAGACCCGTAACCTCTAGCTTTCATTTGATTTTCATAAATTTTTTGCAGTGTTTCATTTTTCCCTAAAAATTTAATAAATTTTAGCGCTTCTTCAGGATTTTTTGATTTATTAGAAACTCCCTCTGCCCAGTAGCTTGCAATAGTAGAATTTGTTCCAAAAAGCTCAGGAACGGGGTGAACTTCAAAATTTAGATTTGGATTAAAGTTATTTATCTCAAATATATCCCATGAATAGCCAAAGTACATAGCTAATTTCCCTCCTGCAAAAGCAACTTTTGAATTTTCCATTGACTGGTCCCATACAGCCAAATCCGTTCCTTCAGAAAATCTTGTATAAAATTGCAAAGCGCTAACCGCGCTTTCCATATTGTCTTCTGTAATATTTTCTATTTCAGCTCCGTTTTGTAAAAATAATAGCGCTATTAAGTCAGAAGCGTGGGAAATATTATCATAAGTCCCCATTGCTACACCTGAACTAACTATTTTTCCGCCATCAACAGTTGTTAGTTCGCGCGCAGTGCTTTCTAGCTCGTCCCACGAAGTAGGAACTTGCGCCCCTACATTATTTAATAAATCTTTATTAATATAGAGAGCTAGAGTGTCTATGCTTAGAGGCAATCCGTAATACGCTCCATCTCTTTTTAAATCTCTTTCTACAGTCTTAAAATAGTCAGTAGAAAGACCTGTCTCACTCACAACATCTTCAGGAAACGGCAAGAGTATGCCCTGAATCTGAGTCAACCAGCTACTATGAAATCGCATAACGTCGGGCCCATTTCCTTCTTCTGTCCTAGTTTGTAATCTTTTAACGTAGTCGCCTAGAGTTTTGACATCAATTTTTTCATATTGAATAATTATATTAGGATTTTCTCTATGAAAATCGTCAAAAATAGGCTGTAGAACAGCTGCGTCTTCCCATACACCCCAGTATGTTAAGGTTACTTCTTTATTGGAGTTATCATTTCTATTAAATATAAAAGCCCACAAAACAAAAAATATTAGCCCTAAAACTATTAGAATCCCTAAAATAATAAAAATCAGCTTCTTTTTCCCTGAAAAAAATCCACCCGATGTATCACTTGAGTAATATGGGTCTGCTTGAGGTTGAACTGTGTTGGAATTAGGGTCCATAAGTTACTATCTTGTATAGTATAATAACTACATTCACAAAAATCTAATCCAGCGCAAAAATTATGTTTAAAAAGAGAGTTTCTAAGGTTACAAAGAAAACTTTACACATATCAAAATCTTCATTGTGGTTTATAGTAGGATTTTCAATTTCCGGACTTACCCTTCTTTCCATAGTCATAATTTATTTCCAAAATACTTACGCAGATAAAGCAATACCAGGCATTTTTATAAATGATATATACGTTGGTGAATTAAATAAAGAAGAAATCAAGTATATTTATGAAGAAAAAAACAAAAGTATAGGAAACAGTACTTTTACTTTTATATTTGAAGATCAGATTGCTACTTTGTCTGCAGATACTCTCAATATCGGATACGATGCTGAACTTATAGCTGACCAGGCTGTGGGGATGGGTAAATCGTCAAATATTCTTTCTAACTTTTTTATTATCACAAACGCATATCTTAACGGCATAACGCTTAATTCCTCATACACTTTTGACGAAACAGAAATGGATAAGGCTCTCAAACCATTTGCCCAAAAAGCCCATAAAGAACCAATAAACGCAAAATTTACAGTTGAAAATAACAAAGTGGTTGAATTCTCTCAATCTCAAGACGGCAGAAAGCTAGATGAGGAAAAAATAGAAAAATTTGTTTATGACAGAGTTCCGGTAATTATTAAATCAAATGAAAGTGCAAATTTTGAATATTCTCTTCCTACAATAGCAGTAAGTCCGGAAATTACTACAGAGGAAGTGAATGATTATGGAATTGAGGAAAAAATTGGCGAAGGCACTTCTTATTTTGTTGGCTCTATACCAAATAGAATATATAATATCGGACTGGCAGCATCTAAAATGAATGGAATTTTGGTTGCCCCGGGTGAAGAATTTTCATTCAACAAGCACATAGGAGAAATATCTAGGCTGGCAGGATACAAAGAAGCGTATGTAATTTCAGGCGGAAGAACAGTTTTGGGCGATGGCGGCGGAGTATGCCAAGTTTCAACCACACTATTTCGCGCAATACTTAATTCGGGATTACCCATAACCGAAAGAAATGCCCATTCTTACAGAGTAGGATACTATGAACAAAACTCTCCAGTTGGTATAGATGCAGCTATTTACACACCTACTGTTGACCTAAAATTTGTAAATGACACAGGAAAACACATTTTAATTTCATCTGAATTTGACCCGGTAAATCAAAAATTGACTTTCAGTCTTTTTGGCAAAAGTGACGGCAGACAAGTAACAATCTCGGAGCCAGTAGTCCTAAGCAGAACTGCAGCTCCTGAACCACTATACGAAGACGACCCAAATCTCCCTGTCGGAGTTACGCAGCAGGTTGATTTTGCAGCTAGCGGTGCGAGCGTACAATTCTCTAGAGTTGTTACAAGAAACGGAGAAACTCTAATAGATGAAACTTTTTCGTCTCGATATTCACCATGGCGTGCAGTCTTTAAAGTTGGTACAAAGCAGGGCTGATGAAAAGAATAGCAATTTTTTGTGGGGGTCCTTCCTCAGAACACGAAGTTTCCTTATCTAGTGCGAAATCTATTCTAGAAAATATAGATAAGAAAAAATACGTACCATATATTTTTTATATAAGAAAAGATAGCAAGAGCACTTTTTATAAAGCTAATAAAACTATAAATCCTCCCCAAAAAACTGTTTTCAAAGATTTCTCAAAAATTCTAAACGAAAATAAAAATAACTTTGACATAGCACTTCTCGCAGCCCTTCATGGAGAATTTGGTGAAGACGGAACCATCCAATTATTACTAGAAAATTTAGGGATTAAATATACAGGATCTGATAGCAAATCTAGCGCTCTGTGCATTGACAAAATATTAACTATGGAAAAAGTAAGAGGTATAAAAAATATTTATCTCCCAAAGACTTTATGCATAAACTCGAAAAAGATTACCGCAAGTCTCCCATTAAAATTTCCTTTTATTATAAAACCTAACTTTTTAGGATCGAGTGTCCTAGTTTTTGGAATTAATAACCAGAAGGAACTTAATAAAGCTATTTCTGAAATCAAAAAGAGTGATGTTAGTGAATTTTTGTTTCAGGAACTTATTGAAGGGATAGAGTTAAGCTGTGGATGTTTGCAAGACAAAAAAAATAAATTCATAAAACTTCCTCCTATAGAAATAAGACCAAAGAGTAGTTTTTTTGATTACGATTCGAAGTATTTAGTGGGAGGTTCTGAAGAAATTACTCCGCCTATATCTGTTTCAAAAAAAGACTCTGATTTAATTTCAAAGCTTACCATAGAAATACATAAGATTTTAAATTGCAGAACTTATTCCCGCTCTGATTTTATTTTTAAAAATGGAAAAATTTATTTTTTAGAGACCAACACCCTTCCTGGCATGACAGCAACATCATTACTTCCACAAGAAGCAAAAGCAGATAAAATTTCATTTACAAAACTTATAGATTTTATAATAAAAGAAAGTATTTAGATGATAGTTAAAGATAGTATTATTGGACCAATAATCAAAAACCTTAAGATAAGAAACAAAACCATAGTTCTTACCGGAGGGTGTTTTGACGTTCTCCATGAAGCTCATATAGAATTTTTAAAGAAAGCAAGAATGCAGGGAGACACTTTAGTTTTGCTTTTAGAATCTGATGAAAATATCAGAAAAATGAAAGGAGAAAGTAGACCGGTTAATAATTTTGACAAAAGGGCTAAGAATTTAGAAGCTTTAGGAATTATTGATTATATTGTTGAGCTATCAAGTAAAGTCTCTGATAAATATTATTTTAATCTGACAAAATTGATTCAGCCTGATATAATTGCATTAACAAAAGGTGATCCGCTTACTGAAAAGAAAAAGCAGCAAGCTATAGAAGTAGGCGGACAAATTAAAGAAATAATGGAGAGAAATAAAAATTACTCTTCTACTAAAATAATAAACAAATGAAAAAAGTACTTATTATATACGGACTGCTAGTCGCAGTAATTTTGTTTTTTGTTTTTTTGAGATTTAGAGGAATCGACCTTTTCCCTAACTTTGGAGGAAATAACGCAAAAGCTACTATCAGCAGTCAAACATTTAATATAGAAATAGCTGACGATGAAGATGAACAAATAAAGGGGCTATCTGACAGAGAAAGTCTGGATAAAGATTCAGGAATGCTTTTTATTTTTGAAACAAAAGGAAGATATGGGTTTTGGATGAAAAACGTTAACTTTCCACTAGATTTAATATATATCTCGGACAATAAAATAGTAGATATTAAAAAAAATGCGGAACCTAAATCTGCAACTGATACAAATATTCCTGTTTATGAACCGCGAAATGATGCTAACTATGTTCTCGAAATTAATGGCGGCCTTTCAGACGAATACGGATTTGAGATCGGGCAGGAAGTTGTCTTCGAAGGAGTAAATTAGCCTCATGAGAATTCTAGCAATCGAGTCATCGTGTGATGAGACAGGTGCTGCGATAGTTGAGAAAAATACTGACTCAATAAAAGTCCTTTCAAATATTCTAGCAACTTCGTCAGACTTACACGCAAAAACAGGCGGAATAATTCCAGAAAATGCAGCACGGGAACAAGTTAAGGCAATAATCCCAGTTATTGTTGAGTCTTTACTAAAATCCAAAAACTTAGAGTCTCAAGATTTTAAAAATGATTTTACTAGAGCAATTAAAATTCTAAGAGAAGAAATTGACGGAATTGCAGTAACTTGTGGACCAGGACTAATAGGCTCGCTTCTGATAGGAGTAGAGACTGCAAAAGCGCTTTCTTTTTCTCTAAACAAAACTATTTTCCCAATTAATCATTTGCTTGCACATATTTATGCAAATTTTATCCAATCTCCCAACTCCCAACTTCAAACTCCAAATTTTCCATTTATTGGCCTTATCGTTTCAGGCGGGCATACGGACCTTTTATATTTCAAATCTCATAAAGACTTTAAATGGCTGGGAGGAGCTCGTGACGACGCAGCCGGAGAAGCGATAGATAAGACAGGAAGACTTTTAAATCTTTCTTATCCAGCAGGTCCTGAAATGGAAAGAAGAGCAAATAGAATAACTAAGACAGACTTAAAATTCAAAAGTCCTCTTATAAATTCAGACGATTTTGATTTTTCTTTTTCCGGCCTTAAGGCAGAAGTTATGAGATATGTTAAAGAAAAAAATCTGACTGAAGATGAAAAAGACGAAGTGTGCTATGCAGTACAAAATGCAATTATAGAAGTCTTAATCAAAAAGACCCTAAAAGCAGCTATAGATTATAATTGCAGTACAATACTTCTGGGCGGAGGAGTGTCTGCAAATCAGACCTTACTTGAACAACTCAAACTAAACGCTAAACGCTATTCCCTAAACCCTAAAATTTACGCGCCTTCGCGTGAATATGCTACAGATAACGCAGCTATGATTGGCGCTTATGCATTACTAAATGGTGAAGAAAAGAAATGGAATGAGGTCGAATCAAATCCTGAACTTTATTTTGATTAGACCCTTGATAAATATAGGATAACCTCTTATAATCCCCTATTTACCGGCCAAATATAAGTTATGCTATACTTTTTGGATAAAGATTTATGAAAACAGTAATATTCGTAGAAAGCCCTACAAAAGCAAAAACCCTTACTCGTTTTTTAGGGAAAGACTATAAAATAGAAGCGTCTTTTGGACACATAAGAGATCTTCCTAAAAGCAGAATTGGCGTTGATATAGAAAATGATTTTACGCCAGATTATATAATCCCAAAAGATAAAACTAAAAAAGTTAAAGAGTTAAAATCTATTGCAAAAGGTGCTGATAAAATAATTCTTGCAACAGACCCTGACCGCGAAGGAGAAGCTATTGCCTACCATTTAAAAACAATTCTAAAAGAAACTAATAAAAAATCAGAATTCAAAAGAATTGTTTTTCATGAAATTACAAAAAACGCCATTATGGACGCAATGACTCACACCCGAGAAATTGATGATGATTTGGTTAGCGCCCAGACTGCCCGTAGAGTTTTAGATAGAGTGGTCGGATACAAGCTCTCTCCTCTACTTTGGAAAAAAGTTAAAAGAAATTTATCAGCCGGTCGTGTCCAGTCTGTAACTTTAAGACTAATCGTAGAGAGAGAACGGGAAATAGAAAAATTCGAAGGACAAACTTTTTATAGACTAACTCTTATATTAAATAAGCAAAACGATAAAAATGAAATAATCTTTAACTTAGTAAAAAAGAATGGTGAAAATGTTGAACAAAGCAAAAAATTAACTCTCTATGATGGCTCTTACACGTACAAAATAACAAATTTAACGCGCGAAGAGTTGGAAGCAATCGTAAAAGATATAACGACCAAAGATTTTCCTATTTCA
>WBZR01003501.1_pt1 | contig 14056 bp, 13 predicted proteins | sample 5204231 | NCBI WGS metagenome assembly WBZR01 (sample SAMN12412403, study PRJNA552823) | activated sludge metagenome | isolation source: activated sludge from anammox sidestream of wastewater treatment plant... | place: USA: Virginia | collected 2017-08 | reverse complement strand
CCGGGAACGCGCCGCAGCATTGGGCGCCCGTTCGACCGTGGTGACCTTCGAACCGGTGCCTGCCTCGGTGCTGCGGCCGGACAAATTCGCCGGGCGCATCTGCACGGCTGGACGCAAGCTGACGCTCCTGGAATCGCTCGGTCCGGATGAGATCGTCGTTATCGAGTTCGATCGCGCGCTGGCCGCCAAGTCCCCCGAGGAGTTCCTTACCGAGCTGAAACAGCGCACCGGGTTGATCGAGCTTTGGGTCGGCGAGGGATTTGCTCTTGGGCGCAATCGGGCGGGCGATGTCGCCCGCATCCGTGAAATCGGCCAGCAGCTCGGTTTCGTGACGGTCGCGATGCCACGCGTGCTCGACGGAACTGAGATCATCAGCAGCTCCTCCATCCGGCGCGCCATCGAGGCGGGAAATGTCGCCTTCGCGGCCGAGTCGCTCGGGCGACCATTCCAGGTCTCCGGTGAAGTCATTCACGGAGCCCATCTTGGCCGGGAGATCGGCTTCCCCACGGCGAATTTCTTTCCGCCCGAGGGGCTGGTGCAGCTTGGCGACGGCATCTTCGTTTCGCTCGCCACCCTCGCCGGAGAAACCACCCCTCGCCCGGCGATGACCTATGTGGGCACCCGCCCCACCATCAACAGCGGCGTGCGCCAGATCGAAACCCATTTCCTCGATTTCGACGGCGATCTCTACGGGCAAACGATCGAGGTCGCCATGCTGGAAAAACTGCGGGACGACTGCCAGTTCCCGAACCTGGATGCCATGATCGACCAGCTGGCGATCGACGAGCAACACACCCGCGATTACCTGACCCGGTATGGGAGTGCCACCCAATAACGGCGGCAAAAAAGCGGTCCGTTTCGATTGATTCACTCACCAGACCGTGCTACCATTGACCGGTCACGCGGCTGACACGCTCGGCATTGGTGTCCGGGCGTTCGCTATTTTCGGGACACTTTATTTTTTCAGGAGGCTCCACAATTACACGACCGGTTCAAACGCGGGTCAACGAGCGGATTCGCATCCGCGAGGTTCGTCTGGTTGACGAGAATGGCCAGCAGGTTGGCGTCGTGCCGACCGCGCATGCGTTGGAAATGGCCCGGGATCGCGGGCTCGATCTCGTCGAAGTTGCTCCGAACGCTATTCCGCCCGTCTGTCGTCTGATGGACTATGGCAAATACCGGTACGAGCAGAGTCGCAAGGAGCGCGAGTCCCGTAAGCACCAGACGACCGTCGAGCTCAAGGAAGTTCGCATTCGGCCCAAGATCGACGACCATGACCTGGAGACGAAGGGCCGGCATGCAGCGAAGTTCCTCGATGCCGGAGACAAGGTCAAGGTGTCTGTGCTTTTCCGCGGACGCGAAATGGCGCATCCGGAGATCGGCAGGGGACTACTCGATCAGCTCATCGAACTTCTGCGCTCCCACGGCTCGGTCGAACAGATGCCGAAAATCGAGGGACGGACGATGACGATGATTCTCGCCCCCCTCAAGCAGAAGCAGGAAAAGGAAGGCAGCAGCAATCGTGGCGAAGCAAAAGCTGAAAACGCATAAGGGCGCGAAACGGCGATTTACCTTTACCGCAACCGGGCAGATCCGGTCGGCCAAGGGGATGAAATCGCACTTTCGGCGCCGTAAGGCCGCGCGCGTCAAGCGGCAGTTCGATCGCACGATCGAAGTAAGCGAAACGAACGTCAAGCGCATCAAGCGCATGCTCCCGTACGGCAGCTAGCCGGCGGGACCGATCAGGGGTACGGAGTAAGAGATGGCACGAGTCAAGCGAGGCGTTGCCGCCCACCGGCGGCATAAGCGTGTGCTCACGCAGGTGAAGGGTCACCGCGCGACCAATAATCGGCTCTACAAGCGCGCGCACGAATCGATGATGCGTTCGCTGATGTATGCATACCGAGACCGCCGGAACCGCAAGCGCGATTTCCGCCGGCTCTGGATCACGCGCATCAATGCTGCATCGCGGCTCAATGGCATCGCCTACTCCCGCCTGATCGAAGGGCTGCGCGTGGGCAATGTCGCCATCGACCGCAAGATGCTGGCCGATCTGGCCGTGCACGATGCCGCGGCATTCGCGGCGGTGGCGGAGATCGCCAAGCAGCACGCGGGCCCGAAAGCCTGACCGGACGCCCTTCTCATGCGGCCGGAGCCGGTCATTCGGAGCCGGCAGAATCCAGTCTACAAACAGATCCGCTCGCTCCTGCGCCGTGACCGGCGCCACCAGGAGCGAGCGTTTCTCGTCGAGGGTCCGCGCTTCATCGTCGATGCCGGTCGGTTCGGCGCCGAACCAACCCTCATCGCCCTGGAGGAATCCCGGGCGTCCCACGTCGACCTTCCAGGCGACTGGATGCAGACTGTCCGCATCATGGACGACGCGCTCTTCGCGACCGTCTCCGATACCGTGACCTCGCAGGGAGCCATCGGCGTCTTTCCCATCCCGGAGTTCGATGCCGAGCTGAGTTCGGCGCCGCTGGTGCTGATCGTCGATGGTGTGCAAGATCCAGGAAATCTGGGAACCCTCATCCGGTCGGCGGCCGGGGCAGGCGCGGATCGCATATTCGTGCTGCCCGGGACAGCCGATCCCTGGTCTCCCAAAACGGTGCGGGCGGCAGCGGCCACGCATTTTGCGATACCGATCGAGGCGACCACTCTGGAAGCCCTCACTTCTCGGTTACCGGCGGGTACCCGCGTCGTCGGCGCCGACGCAGCCGGCACAGTCCGGTATGATCAACTCGATCTGACCGAGCCGACGGCGCTGGTCATCGGCGCCGAGGGACACGGCATCGCAGCATCGACCCGTACCCTGATCGACCAATTCACCACCATCCCGTTGCACAATGAGGTCGAGTCGCTCAATGCCGGAGTCGCCGGATCGATCCTGCTCTTCGAAGCAAGTCGCCAGCGGTCGCTTCTGACCGAATCTGGCAAAAGCTCAATACTTGGTTGATCTTTTCATTGGTCTATCCGATGATAGCGCGGGTTTTTCTGGGAAAAGCAGTCTGGCCGGCACGTTCCGCGCCCGCGGGAACTCCTGGCCGAATCGTACCGATCGATTCTCTGGAGGAAAGATGCGCAAACAGGATCTCGTCGAACATGTTGCAAAATCGACCGGCATGCCCGAGTCGAAAGTAGCCGAAGTCACCTCCGGTATCTTCGCTGCCATCGAGGATGCCTTGAAGAAAGGTGACGAGGTGGCGATCAGCGGATTCGGCACCTTCAAGGTAGTCGAGCGCCCGGGTCGCGAGGGCCGCAACCCTCAGACTGGCGACGCCATCAAGATCGCGCCGAAGAAGAGCCCGACCTTCAAGGCCGGCGCCAGCCTGAAGCGCGCTGTTCAATAGCAGTCACACCCGGCACACCAACGCAAACACCCCGGTCCGAACGGACCAGGGTGTTTTGTCGTAGAGCGTTCGATGCAATCGATCAAACGTCGAGATTGACCACGTCGCGCGCGTGCGTCTGAATGAACTTCTTGCGCGGCGGCACCGCGGCTCCCATCAGCATATCGAACGTTTCGTCCGCGGCCACAGCATCGTCGACGGTCACCTGTACGAGTGTACGCTTGGCTGGGTCCATGGTGGTTTCCCAGAGTTGATCCGGGTTCATCTCACCCAGACCTTTGTAGCGCTGCACCTCGGCCTTTTCACCGAATTCCGCCATCACCTTCTCGCGCTCGATCTCGTTGTAGACCCACGCCTCGTTCTTGCCCGCTTTCACGCGGTAGAGGGGCGGCTGCGCGATGTACAGATGCCCCGCATGGATGAGCGGTTCCAGGTGCCGATAGAAGAACGTTAGCAGCAGCGTGCGAATGTGCGACCCGTCGACATCGGCATCGGTCATGATGATGATGCGGTGATAGCGCAGCTTGCTGATATCGAACTGCTCGCCGACCGAGGTGCCCAGTGCCGTGATCATCGTCCGAATCTCATTGTTCTGGAGAATCTTGTCCAGCCGCGCTTTCTCCACGTTCAGGATCTTGCCCCGGAGTGGCAGAATCGCCTGAAAGCGGCGGTCGCGTCCTTGTTTGGCCGAACCGCCAGCCGAATCGCCCTCGACGATATAGAGCTCAGCATTCTCCGGATCGCGCTCGGAGCAGTCGGCCAGCTTCCCCGGCAAACTGAAACTCTCCAGCCCGCCCTTGCGCTGCACGAGTTCACGGGCCTTGCGGGCCGCTTCACGCGCTCGGGACGCGGTCAGACACTTCTCGATCACCCGTTTGGCAATCTGCGGATTTTCTTCGAGAAATGCTCCCAGCGCCTCATTCACCACGGTTTGTACCGCGCCGGCAATCTCCGCATTGCCAAGCTTGCCCTTGGTCTGTCCTTCGAACTGTGGATCGGCCAGCTTGACCGAAACGATCGCGGTTAACCCCTCGCGCACGTCCTCACCAGAAAGCGACTCATCCCCCTTGATGAAACCGTTCTTCTTGGCATAGTCGTTGATCGTGCGCGTAAGCGCCGATTTGAAACCAGAGAGGTGCGTGCCGCCATCGGCCGTATTGATGTTGTTGGCGAAGGTGTGCGTCGATTCACCGTAGCTATCGTTATATTGCAGCGCCACCTCGACCATCCCGGCCGGGGTTTCTCGTTGCACATAGAAGGGTTTATCGTGCACGACGGTGCGGTTTCGGTTCAGGTGGCGTACGAACGAGACGATCCCGCCCTCGAAGTAGAACGAGGTCTCCCGATCGGTCCGCTCGTCGATCAGCGTGATCTTCAATCCACGCGTCAGATAAGCGGTTTCCCGGAACCATTGCGCCAGGCTTTCGAAGCTGTAGTCGAGACCATCGGTGAAGATCGTTCGATCGGCCATGAACGTCGTCGTGGTGCCATGTTCGTGCGGTTCGCACTTGCCGACCACCTCGACCTTGTTCAGCGGCACCCCGCGCTCATAGATCTGGCGATAGACTTTGCCATCGCGCCGGACCTCGACGCGGCACCATTCGGACAGCGCATTTACCACCGAGGCGCCGACCCCGTGCAGACCGCCGGAGACCTTGTATCCGCCGCCGCCGAACTTCCCGCCGGCATGCAGAATAGTCATGATGACTTCGAGCGCCGACTTGTTCCCCTTGGCATGCTTGTCCACGGGAATACCGCGGCCATTGTCGACCACGGTCACCGCTCCATCGGGGTGAAGGGTGATGACAATCCGGTCGCAGTAACCAGCCAGCGCTTCGTCGACCGAGTTGTCGACGATCTCGCGCACCATGTGATGCAGACCGGTTTGACCGGTGCTGCCGATATACATACCAGGACGCTTACGGACCGCTTCCAGACCTTCGAGAATCTGAATCGAATTGGCGTCATATTTGGGTGGTTTGGTTGCAGTCGTAGCCAATTGGGAAAACTCCTTACTCGACCGGGCGCGCCGCCGTGGCGACGGCCCGTTCGTTTGCGAGCAATGTCGAACGCTCGCTATAAAACAACAGTGAAGCGATCCAGAGTACGCAGCCCACAAAGGCGTTGGCAACGATCGCAATCGCCAAGCCCGGAGCGCCCGTGGCGATCCGGTCGAACAAATCGGCTACGCCGACGGAGATGATGACCGAGACGATGGCGAACCCCAGCGTAATCATCAGATTCCGGCGAACGACCGACGAGCTCGCCCGAAGCGCGTGCACCGGACCGGACAAATCGATCAACAGCGAATCCGGCGCAAAATAAAAGAGCACATAGAGCGCCAGCCCGACGAGCACGCTCACGGTCAAGACCAGACCCTCGAATCCGATTCCCATCAGCGCGGCGACGAACATTGCACCGAAGAGCGGAATACAGAGCAGAAGCACCATCGCCATCATCAGCAGCAACATCAACATGAAACGACCACCGATCATGGGCCCGAGCCGCAATCTCTCGCTCCAGCTCCGCTCTCGCTTCAGACCGGTATCGGCCAGCCAGAGCCCGAAGATACCGAAGATCGTCATGCTCACAACGACCATTACGATAAACGCCAGCAGAAAGGTTCCCCAGTTGTCGAGGGCAATGCTGTTTCGTTCGATCGGCCGGTAGAGGTTCTTCGATGTTGCCCCTGCCAGGAACGATGGAATGACGAAGGAAACCAGACCGGTTAGATCCGATCTGGATGCGCTACCGATGAACTCGGCCAGCTGATCGCCCTCGGCCGTATGCAGATCGACCGCCGCTCCGCGCAGCCGATCGAAGGTCGCGCCGGGCATAATCTTCCACCCAGCCAGGTAATATGCATCGAGCACGACCGGTACGGCCATCAGCATCGGCCGTGCGATCACCACATCAGCCGCGGCGGCGATCACCTCGGTGATCGTACCCGGCTTGCTCGTTTTCTTCTTGATCTCGCGGGCCGGTGTGGCCATTCGATCGATCGGCTCCCAGAGTCATTCGTATCCGAGCTCGGCGATTTGCCATTCATTCATGCCGAAATGGTGCGCCACCTCATGGATGACAGTGGCGCGAATCTCGGCAAAGAGCTCACTCGGAGAAGCGGTCGCGCGTTCCAGCGGACCGCGAAAGATCGTGATCTTGTCGGGCAAGATCATCCCGTACGACGATGTCCGCTCCGTCAGCGGGATGCCCTCGTACAAACCGAGCGGACCATCCTCTTCGTCACCACGTTGTTCATCGGTTGGCTCATCCTCGATGACGATTTCGACGTTCACCATGAGCGAACCGATGGCGGCTGGCAACGAATCGATGGCTTTGCGCACCATCCGTTCGAACTGCTTTCGACGCAGCCGTTCAGCGAGATCGGAGGCGGACGTTCGCATACATAATTTTACCACTCTTGGACGCAATTCTCGACCCAAGACGGCCGCCAAAACCGGCGTACGTACGCCCAATTTTGCCGATCAGTCGCCCCGCATTCTCACCGCCGACACCAGCAGCTGCGCGCCCATTTGCGCGGGGTAGCCTCCGCCCTCACCCCCATGCTCCGCGAGCACCGCCACGGCCACCTCCGGGTCACCCTCGCCGGCAAATCCAACGAACCATCCATGGGGAATCTCGCCGCCACTTTCAGCAGTCCCGGTCTTGCCGCCGACCCGATATCCGGGCAGCGCCGCCGACCCGGCATATCCCCATTCGACCGCATCGACCATTAACCCCTGCATGATGCTGGCCGTCTGCTGCTCGGTGGCGGCGAGCCATCGCTCTGGCTCCGCCCTGGAAACCACCTTGCCGGTGGAATCCGAGAGCGATGCGACCAAATAGGGCCGCATCGCCTCGCCACCATTGGCGACCGCGCAGGCCACCATGGCCATGTGCAGCGGAGTCACCAAGAGCTCGCCTTGACCGAACGCGGTATCGGCCAGCGCCGCATCCGAATCGAGAAAATCGTCGCTGGATGCAATCTGCCCCGACCGGACTGGTTCATCGAACGGAATCGACGCCCCGATCCCGAAGGCTTTCGCCCGCTCTTCCAGTGTCCGCCGGCCGATCAGCAATCCCACCCGGGCAAAAACCACATTCAGCGAATAGGCAAACCCCTCGGTCAGGGTCCATTCGGTCACCGTCTCGTCCGGCCGATTGGCTTCGACGATGACGTGGCCATCGACATCGATCGATCCATCGTCCTCGAAGACCGTATCGGGTTCGACCATCCCCGCCTGCAATCCCGCCGAGGCAGTAACGATCTTGAAGGTCGAACCCGGCGGATAGAGCCCCTCGGTTGCCCGGCGCACCAGCGGCCGGCGCGGATCGTCCAGCAAGGCCGCCCAGGCATTCCGCGCGGCCGCGAGTTGATTCTGGTTTACCGCCGCCAGCGGGATCGGATCGACCGCCGGACTGCTGGCAAGCGCCAGCACTGCTCCGGTCGCCGGATCGACGACGATGGCCGCTCCGATCGATCCCTCCAGCAATTGAGCTGCTTGACGTTGCAGCGCCGGCTGGATCGTGAGCGTCAAATCGAGCGGTCCGGTATCGCCCAGCCCAAGCCCGCCGGCAATCTGATCGACCAGCGAGCGCCCGCCTTTGCCCGTCAGCGCGTCGTCCCAGGTCGCTTCCAGACCGGATTTGCCATAGAGCAACGGCGAATAAAAACCGGTTACCGGGGTCAGGGCGGCGTCGCCGTAGAAACGCGTGTAGACGCTGCCGGTGCGTTCCGACCAGGCGATCCGGGTACCATCGGCGGCCAGTATCGCTCCGCGGGGCGACGTCAGATCGTTGCTGGTGGTGCGGGGATTGGCAACCACCTCCTGGCTATCGGGGTCCACCCCGACCCGCCCCGCAATTGCGTTTTGTCGAAAGACGGCATAGCGAGCCGCCTGTACACCGAGCACCAGCAGGACCGCGCCGATCGCCGCCGACACGATCGAAATCTGCCGGTCGATACTCGGAGGGCGCTTCCGATGACGTAGGCCGTACCCGAGCGCTACCAGGCCGATCACGCCCCAGAGCATCAGCATGAGCTGCGTATCGTCGGGCCAGTCAGGCATGGTCACGCGCGCCCGCCCTGCGTTCCGAAATATCTGAAATGCGCAGGATCAATCCAATGATCCCGAACGAAACCAGCAACGAGCTTCCGCCATACGAAACGAACGGCGTGGTCACCCCGGTCAGGGGCAGCAACCGGAAAACACCTCCGAGAATCACCAGCGCCTGAATTGCCAGCGAAGCAGTCAAACCCACCACCATCAACCGCAGAAACGCATCGGACGTGCGCAAAGCGACCAGCATCCCGCGAATTGTCAGCACCGCATAGAGTCCGAGTAGCGTGACGATCCCGATCAGACCCCACTCTTCCCCGATGACCGCGACCACGTAGTCAGTCTGCACCTCGGGAATTTGCCAGGGTTGTCCCTTGCCCGGACCGACCCCGGCGATTCCGCCTGTGGCAATCGCATAGTCCGACTGGATCTGCTGGTACCCCGCGCCGTAGGGATGTTGCCAGGGGTCGAGCCAGTTCTGGATCCGGATTTGCACCCGGTCGAACAGGAAATAGGCGAGCAACGCACCGCCAACGAACGCAACCAGCCCGAGTACGACATACGAGGAACGCCCGCTAGCGACATAGAGCATGATGAGGAACAGCAGGAAGAAGAGGAGTGCCGTACCGAGGTCATTCAACAGGACCAGCGCGACCAGACACAATCCCCACATGGCCACCATAGGAGCCAGATAGGGAATTGGGGGCAGATCGAACCAGCCGACTTTCCAACTGGACCCGATCAACTGCTCGTTTTCAGAAAGATAGGCTGCCAGAAAAACGACCAGCGCCACCTTCACCAGTTCGGCCGTTTGGATTTGCACCCCGGCAATGCTGATCCAGAGCCGCGCGCCGTTGACCGTGGTGCCGATAACGGCGGTAACGACCAGCAGCGCGATACCGCCGAAAAGCACCGAGTACCGCCAATTCGCCAGAAACGAGGGGTCGGGAAAGAAAACCGCGACCGCCCACATCAGCAGCAATCCAACCACCAGATAGGCCAGCTGGCGTTCGCCAATGGCGATCTGAAACCCACGCACGTCCTGCAAATCGGTCTGCAGTCGTACCGCCACGATCAACCCGAAACCGCTGAGCAGCGCCACCACCGGCAGGATGAAACGATCGCCCTGGAAGCGCCCCCACCGCAAGGAGAGCGCGACCCCGAACACGGTCGCCAGAAAGATAAGCGCCGCCCGAAATTCGAGAGATGATCGCCATGTTCCGGGTCGCTCGGCCAGATAGACCGCGCTCAATCCCAGAACGGTGACGATCGCCCCGAAAACGAGCAGAATGTTGTTGGTTCCGGTTCGAATGGAGGAAACAGCTCGATTCAACGATGCTCCATCGGAGGCAGATAGCGATCGGCAATGATGCCGAGTTTGCGACGCGTGGGCGGTGGAATCACCGCTGGGTCGGTAACGATCGCCCCCTGCAACGCGTTTCCACAACCGCAGGTCCGCTCACCCAGATCGGTGGAGGCCAACACCTGCAGGATCGCCTGCGCCGTTTCCAGATTGGCATCGTGATTGGCTTGCACCACACCGACCGACACGTCCGCTTCGGTTTCGTGCCAGACATCGAAATCGGTCACCATGGCCAGAGTCGCGTAGCAGAGTTCCGCTTCTCGCGCCAGGCGGGCCTCCGGCATGGCCGTCATCCCGATGACCGCGCCACCCCACGAACGGTAGAGCTGCGATTCGGCCCGGGTCGAAAATTGCGGTCCTTCGACACAGATATACGTTCCCCCCTGCGCGACCGGGCGATCGGCCGCGACCGATGCCGCCACGACCTGTCCCGAGAGCTGTGGGCAAAACGGCTCGGCCAATCCGACATGGGCGACCGACCCCTCACCGAAAAAGCTGCGCGGGCGCGAAACGGTGCGATCGATGATCTGATCCGGCAACACCGCGGTTCTGGGCGGCAGCGCTTCCCGCAGACTTCCCACCGCGCTGATCGTGACAACTCTCGTCACCCCGATCTGTTTGAGCGCGTAGATATTCGCCTGATACGGCAGCTCGGTCGGCGTCAACCGATGACCGCGCCCATGCCGGCTGAGAAAGGCGAGGTCTCGCCCCTCGATTCGCCCAATGATGATCTCGTCACTTGGGAAACCATACGGCGTATCGGGGAGCACCCGATCGACCAGTTCCATCCCCGGCAGGTCGTAGAGCCCGCTTCCACCAATGATTCCAAGCATGATGCCTCCTTCGATACCATTAATGCGAAGAAGCATAGCCGGTCCGGTGCTGGCGTCCGGTGCTGGCGTCCGGGGTCCGGCGAAGAGTCCAACGTCCAATGTCCAGTGTCCAGAGCGGAACCGGTGACTGCCGATGCCTGGCCGCTGACTGCTGGCGGCTGATTGCTCCTTCTGCCTGCTGCTTACTGCCTGCCGCATGCTATACTCCCCGGCTGTGGTTCTCGGACTGCACGTGTCGCTGTTGTGCGCACGGAAATTCATTTTGGAGGATTCGCCTGTATGGCGCTGTCGACGGCCGAAAAGGACCAAATCATTTCCCAGGTGCGCACGCACGAAGGCGACACCGGTTCGCCCGAGGTGCAAATCGCCCTGCTGACCGAGCGTATCAACCAGCTCACCGATCATCTGCGTGCCAACAAGCACGATCATCATTCCCGGCGTGGACTGCTGATGATGGTCGGCAAGCGCCGCCGGCTCCTCGCTTACCTGAGCCGCACAGATGTCGAGCGCTACCGCGCCACGATCGCGCGACACGGTCTGCGCAAGTAGGTTCGGATGACCGAGCCATCCGGGCAAGCTCACTTCCGGGGATGGTTCGACTCTTCATCATGTGATGCTCGATGCGACGGCTTGGGATCATGGATCCCGAGCCGTTTTTGCTAATCGGGAAGGAGGCAATCCACAATTCCCAGTGTCCGCGCTGTACGAGGACTTGGAGCCTGCCGGAGCAATCGCGCCGTCACGCTCCAGATCCTCCCAGCCGGACCGAGCTCATCATGGAGATGAGCCCTGCACCAGCACCAACCGGCCGCGATCGCGGTCGATGGAGGAACCCAATATTTATGCCAACTAAACCGGAAGGTCACACGGTCAGCACAGAAATCGCCGGCCGCACCCTCAGCATTCAGACCGGCCGCTATGCCGAACAGGCGCAAGGCGCGGTCATCGTTCGCTACGGCGATTCGGTCGTGCTCGTCACCGCCGGCGGCGAGCGGCAATCCAAAGAAGATCAGGACTTCTTCCCCCTCTCGGTCGATTACGAAGAAAAGATGTATGCCGCCGGCAAGATCCCCGGAGGATTCATCAAGCGTGAAGGCCGCCCGACCGAAAATGCCATCCTTTCGGCGCGCCTCACCGACCGTCCGATTCGACCGCTCTTTCCCAAGGGCTACCGGGCCGAAGTGCAGATCATCACCTCGGTGCTCTCCGCCGACCAGGAAAACGATCCGGCGCTGCTTTCCATCATCGGCGCTTCCGCGGCGCTGATGATCTCCCCGATTCCATTCGACGGTCCGGTCGGCGCGGTGCGCGTGGGCATGTTCGACGGTGAAATCGTCATCAACCCCGGTTTGCAGGATCTCGACGACAGCGACCTCGATATGGTCGTCGCCGGTACCGCCGATGCCATCATGATGGTCGAAGGCGAAGCGAACGAGATTGCCGAGGATCTCCTCGTCCGTGCCATCGAGGCCGCCCACCGGGAAATCAAGGAGATCGTTGCACTGCAATTCGATCTCGTCGATGCCGCCGGACAGGAAAAATGGGACGTTCCCGTTCAGCAGGAGAACGAGGAGCTCTATGCCAGAGTCGCGAGCGTGGTCGGCGACGATCTGCGCAAGGCCGTCAACAACCCGGACAAGGTCATGCGCATGGAGGGAACCGACGAGGTTCGCAAGAGCGCGATCGAACAATTCACCGCTGCCATCGAGGGCGGGGACGAGGGTTATACCAGCAAGGAAGTCGGAGCCGCCTTCGACAAGCTACTCAAAGGCATGGTCCGCAACGCCATCCTGAGTGACGGCCAGCGCCCAGACGGACGCGCGCCTGGCGAGATTCGACCGATCTGGACCGAGGTGGGCGTACTTCCGCGCACCCATGGTTCGGCGGTCTTCACCCGTGGTCAGACACAGGTCATGACCATCGCTACCCTTGGTTCCGCGGCCGAAGAACAGCGGCTCGACTCGATCTCCCCCGAGATCAGCAAGCGCTATATTCATCACTACAACTTCCCGCCGTTCAGTGTTGGCGAGGTTCGCCGCCTGCGGGGAGCCAGTCGCCGCGATATCGGTCATGGCGCCCTGGCGGAGCGTGCGCTCAAAGCGGTTCTTCCCGCCGAGGACGAATTCCCCTATACGATCCGTCTGGTCTCTGAGGTGCTGAGCTCGAATGGCTCCTCCTCGATGGCCAGCGTCTGCGGTAGCAGCATGTCGCTGATGGACGCCGGTGTGCCCATCGCCAAGCCAGTGGCCGGAATTGCCATGGGTCTGGTGACCGATCCGGATACCGGCGCCTATACCGTGCTCTCGGACATCCAGGGCATGGAAGACGCGCTCGGGGATATGGACTTCAAAGTCGCCGGCACTGATACCGGGGTGACCGCGATCCAGATGGACATCAAAATCCGCGGACTTTCGTTCGACGTCATGCGCCAGGCGCTCGCCCAGGCGAATGCCGGCCGTATGTTCATCCTCGGCAAAATGGCCGAGACGATCAGCGTGCCGCGCACCGAGCTTTCCCGCTTCGCGCCTCGAGTGACGACCCTGAAGGTCAATCCGGAAAAGATCGGCGCGATCATCGGACCCGGCGGCAAGATGATCCGCTCGATCCAGGAAGAAACCAACACCAAGATCGACATTCAGGACGACGGCACCGTCTCGGTCGCTTCGACCGATCCAGTCGGCGCGGAACGAGCCGTCGAGCGCATTCGCGGTCTGACCCAGGAAATCCGCATCGAAAAGGGCGAAATCTATAACGGCAAGATCGTCAGCATCATGCCGTACGGTGCCTTCGTCGAACTGATGCCGGGGCGCGATGGTCTGGTTCACATCTCGGAACTCTCCGAAGATCCGGCAGAGCGGGTTGCCAAGGTCGAAGACATGTTCCAGGTCGGTGACGAGATCAACGTCATGGTGATCGACGTTGCCCCCAACGGCAAGGTCAGTCTTTCCCGCCGCGCTGCCCTCACCGGCGAGCTTCCGGAAGAGCGCCCGCGCCCACCCCGGCGGGAAGGGGATCGGGACCGTGGTCCGCGCCGTGACGGTGACCGGGGACCTCGCCGGGATGGCGATCGCGGTCCACGCCGTGACGGCCCGCGCCCGCCGCGCCACGAGGACTAACCGAGCAACAACGAATTTCTCAGCGAGCGTCGCAAAAGGGCGACGCTCGCTGCATTTCCCGTCGTCCCGAGCGTCCCCGTCGCCCCGAGCGTCCCCGTCGTCCCGAGCTTGTCGAGGGACCTCTCGTTGCCCGCAGCTCGCTCTCGGTCGCATCCCCGGTTGGTCGCGCAATCGAGAAAGGTGCGCGGCCAATGAGAGGTCCCTCCACGTCGGTCGGGACGACGAAGGGGCGATCGGGAGACGATATCGTCGTCCTGAACACGTACCGTCGTCCCGAGCTTGTCGAGGGACCTCTTGTTGCCCGGAGCTCGAGACCAGGAAACGAGCCTTATCCAAC
>WBZR01003500.1_pt1 | contig 14056 bp, 14 predicted proteins | sample 5204231 | NCBI WGS metagenome assembly WBZR01 (sample SAMN12412403, study PRJNA552823) | activated sludge metagenome | isolation source: activated sludge from anammox sidestream of wastewater treatment plant... | place: USA: Virginia | collected 2017-08 | reverse complement strand
CGATCATCTGCTTTATGAAAATGTTCTTCCCTATCTTGATAATGGATTCGATAAATCATTTCCAAAAAAAATGTTAGTTGATGCAGTCGGTGATCTTCCAGCCGAAATAGTTCACAGACAGAAACAGGGCTTTACATTTCCATTTGCTGATTGGATCAGGAAAGGAAAAATCAAGGATTCGATTAATGATTCTTTAAACAGCAGTAAAATGAAAAATTATTTTAATTCGCAATCATTATTAAATTTGAATGATGAATTTCAGAGAAATAAAATACATTGGTCGAGAGTGTGGGCTTTAAGTACTATTTCAAAATTTTTAGAATCATAAAATGAAACGTGCATTAATTTGTGGAATATCTGGTCAGGATGGTGCATACCTGGCAAAGCTTCTCATTGAAAAAGGGTATGAAGTTTTTGGTACTTCGAGAGATGCGCAGATAAATCCTTTTATGAACCTTGTCAAACTGGAAATAAAAGAAAAAATAAAATTCTTTTCAACTTCTCTGATTGATTTTCGCAGTGTATTACAAACAATTAAAAATTCTCAGCCCGATGAAATATATAATTTATCCGGTCAAACTTCAGTTGGGTTATCATTTGAACAACCCGTTGAAACTTTCGAAAGTATTAATGTAGGTACATTAAATTTGCTGGAAGCGATCCGCTTTTTCAATCCAACTATAAAACTTTACAATGCCAGTTCTAGTGAATGTTTTGGAAATACCTACGAGCCTGCAACTGAACTTACACCATTTAATCCAAGAAGTCCGTATGCTGCTGCAAAAGCTGCTGCTCATTATATCGTTTCCAACTACAGAGAAGCATATAACATATTCACTGCAAACGGAATACTTTTTAATCACGATTCCCCTCTTCGGCCAGAAAGGTTTGTAACTCAAAAAATTATTTCAGCAGCAGTTCGTATTTCAGAAGGGAGTAAAGAAAGTCTTTCACTTGGGAATATTGAAGTAATAAGAGATTGGGGCTGGGCACCAGAATACGTGGAAGCAATTTTTCTTATGATGCACCAGGATAAGCCTGAGGACTTTGTAATTGCAACCGGTGAAAGTCACAGTCTAAAAGATTTTGTTAGTGAAACTTTCAATCAACTCGGAATGGATTGGCAAAAGCATTGTAAAACTGATGATAACTTAATCAGACCATCAGACCTCGCAATCAGTAAAGCCGATCCATCCAAAGCTAAGCAAATGCTCAAATGGTCTGCACATAAAAAAATGAAACAAGTTATCTCGGAAATGATATCCAGTAAGGCAAATACTTAACTATGAAAGTAGTCCACTTTCACAGACGAAGACGACCAACCGGCAATTACAGCATCGAAGGTTTTTATGCAAACGTAAGGAATGAGCTTAAGGATAAAATAAAAATTGAGTATGTCGAGCTCCCTTTTTACAGCAATGGAATTTTCAGGCGGCTGTTTAATTGTATTTACGCAGCTTTTAAGCAAGGCGATGTTAACCACGTAACCGGAGATGTTAACTACCTGAATATGTTCTTTAACAAAAATAAAACAATTGTAACAATCCTCGACTGCGGATTGCTCGAACGTACAAATGGACTTGCTCACAAAATTTATAAGTACTTCTGGTTTACACTTCCTGTAAGTAAAGCCAGGTATATAGTTGCAATATCTGAAGCAACAAAAAAGGAAATCCTGAGATTCGTGAACTGCGATCCGGAAAAAATAAAAGTCATTCACGTATCAGTTTCGCCGCTGTTCCATAAGGCTGATGAAACATTTAACAAGGAAAAACCGGTTATACTGCACATAGGCACAGCACCGAATAAAAATCTTGCAGGACTTATTGAAGCTGTAAAAGGAATGAGCTGCAAACTATTTATAATTGGCGAACCAAATAAAAACATTTTACAAAAGCTTAACGAATATAAAATAGATTACGAGGTTTTTGTAAACCTTAGTGAAGAAGAACTATTTGAAAAATATCAGGCCTGCGATATTCTTTTCTTTGCGTCAACTTATGAAGGATTTGGTATGCCGATAGTCGAGGCAAATATTGTTGGCCGACCTGTTATTACATCCAATTTATACTCAATGCCCGAAGTTGCAGGTAATTCTGCTTTGCTCGTTGATCCGTATAATATTGATGAAATTAAAAACGGAATAAATAAAATTATTACAGATGGCAATTACAGGGATGAACTTATCCATCGAGGCTTTCAGAATGCCGAGAAATTTCATCTCAAACAAATGAGTTATGATTACTTTAACATTTATAAATTGTTATTGAACTAGGATGCAAGAAGACTTTAAAGAAAATATTTACCAAAAGTATTATAGTTACCATACTAAACATTTATACGGGACTGTAACATTAGCTTCAATAAAAAAACAATTTAAATCCTGGAAATATTATTTTTCGGAATATCTGCCGGAAAACAAAAATATAAAAATCCTGGATGCGGGCTGCGGTTACGGCGGATTTACTCACTGGCTTAACGAGAGCGGTTTTAATAATACCACCGGTTTAGATATAAGCAAGGAATTAATTGAAATTGGTCATTCGCTGAACATAAAAAATATTGTAGAAGAAAATATTTTTAATTATTTGGAAAATAACTACGATACATACGATATAATTTTCTGCAGAGACGTGCTCGAACATTTAAAAAAGGAAGAAGTATTTAATATTTTTCAATTGTTTAAGAATGCATTAAAAGAGAATGGCAAACTTGTTATCCAGGTCCCAAATGGATTTAGCAAAAACTTTGGAAAAATATTTTATAGTGATTTTACACACGAAACAATTTTTAGTGAGGCTACCTTAAACCAAATTTCTTTTGAGACAGGATTTAAGAACCTTACGGTAAAAGAAGTTACGCCAGTTCCTAAGAGTTTAATTTCATCCGTACGTTACGTGTTTTGGCAGCTACTAAAATTAAAGTATAAATTTATCCAATTGATAGAAACCGGAAGTTCTGATGGGCTTTATTCACAGAATATAATAGCTCGAATTACTAAGTAAGACCAGAAACAAATATAAAATTGTAGGTCCCTGTACAATGACTTCATATTATGTTCAAAAGAGAAGTTAAAAGAATTTTATTAAAATGATAAGGTGGGTTTTAAATTATTATTGTAGACGTTTAAATGAGAAATTTTGATTTAATAATAGAACCGGGCAGAACCGAGAAGAACTATTGGAAAGATCTTTGGAGATATAGAGAACTATTCTATATTCTATCCTGGCGTGATCTTAAAGTGCGATATAAGCAAACTATGATTGGAGTTACATGGAGTGTCATCAGACCCTTGCTAACAATGATAATCTTTACTGTTATTTTTGGAAAAATTGCCAAATTACCAAGCGAAGGAAATGCACCTTATGCGATAATGGTATTTGCAGCGATGTTACCATGGCAATTTTTTGCAAATGCCCTTTCAGAAAGCAGCAACAGTTTAGTTGGTAATGCAAATCTTATTACAAAAGTTTATTTCCCAAGAATAATTATTCCTGTTAGTACTGTTATTGTCGCACTAGTCGACTTTTTTATTTCATTTGGATTATTTATTGGATTAATGATTTACTATAAGTTTATACCAAGTATAAATATTTTAATGCTACCTCTTTTTCTACTATTAGCGTTTTTTGTTTCGTTCGGTACTGGTTTGTACATCACAGCATTTAATGTTAAGTACAGGGATTTCAGGTATATAATACCCTTTATAGTCCAATTCGGCTTATATATCTCCCCAGTTGGTTTCTCTAGTTCAGTCATCCCCGGGCAATATAGATTATTATATTCATTGAACCCGATGGTTGGTGTTATTGATGGTTTCCGTTGGGCAATATTAGGTGAAACCAATATAAATTGGCCAGCTTTCGCTTTGTCAATTGTTATTACATTTCTTATAACAGCTTACGCTATAAGATATTTTAGAAAAATGGAAAAATCTTTTGCGGATGTAATTTGAGATGAACAAAGTTATTAAAGTTGAAGGTTTAGGTAAAAGCTATAGAATAAGCCATGAAGAAAGAGAAAGATACATGGCATTACGTGACGTTGTAGTTCATAAAACAAAAAAAATGCTTTCCTTCTATAAGCAAAAGAGAATAAATAAGACTGTTGAAGAGTTTTGGGCTTTAAAGGATATTAGCTTTGAAGTAAACCAAGGGGATAGAATTGGCATTATCGGCAGAAACGGAGCTGGTAAATCTACATTGCTTAAAATCTTAAGTCGGATTACAGAACCCACAAAAGGAATCGTGAAAATTAAAGGAAGAGTGGCTTCCTTACTTGAAGTTGGTACTGGATTTCACCCTGAGCTTACCGGAGCAGATAACATTTACCTTAACGGTGCGATACTTGGTATGAGACGCCTAGAAGTGAAGAAGAAGTTTGATGAAATTGTTGATTTTGCTGAAACAGAAAAATTCCTTGACACTCCTGTTAAAAGATATTCCAGCGGAATGTATGTACGCCTTGCCTTTGCTGTTGCTGCACATCTTGAACCAGAAATACTTGTAGTTGACGAAGTTCTCGCAGTGGGTGATGCTGAGTTTCAAAAAAAATGTTTGGGTAAAATGGAAGATGTAAGTAAGAATGAGGGAAGAACTGTACTTTTTGTCAGTCATAATATGGACGCAATAAGCAGATTATGCCCACTCACTCTATTGTTGCGAAATGGTAGAGTTGTGGATTTGAATTCTACGAGTACTGTAATTAAAGAATATTTGCATAGTGATTCTGAAAGTGTCTCTGTATACAAATGGAATCAAAAACAAAACGATAATGCTCATATAGTGATGATTGAAATGTCAGTATTAGATGAGAATGAAGTTACCAAATCAGACTATAATATTAATGAAGATGTATTTATAAAATTAACGTATAAAATTAACAAAGATGGTTTAATAGCTGCACCAGCAATAAATATTTTTAACGAAAAAAATCAGAATATTTTTGATTCACATGACACTGAAGTTGTAAATAGGAGACAAAGAAAGCGAGCCGGACTTTACCAATCGGTAGTTAAAATTCCAAAGAACTTACTATCTGAAGGACATTACTTTGTTGGCGCGGCACTGGTGCGGCAAGATCCATTTGAAATTTATTTCCATGAACTTAATGTTGTATCTTTTACAGTAGTAGATAAACTCGATCCACAAACTAGCCGGGGAGACTATGCGGGTAATTTACCTGGCATTATAAGACCATACTTGCTTTGGGAAACAAAACAAATAAATTAATAAAATACAATGCTATTCAATAAAATTCATAACTATACTTCAAAAGTTAAATTTGATTTAAAAACAATTAACGAAGGACATTATAAAATAAGCTATCGCGGAATAGAGACACTTAAATGTCCATTCGATTTTATAATTTACCAAATGATACTTTTTGAAGTTAAACCTGACTTAGTTATTGAAATTGGTACTAATAAAGGCGGAAGTGCATTATACCTCGCTGACCTACTGGAAATTAATAAGTTTGGACAGTTGCATACCATTGATATTAAAGATGAAGTGAATGATTTAGTCAAGAAGCATCAACGTATAAATATATTTAAGGATGGCTTCCTTGATTATGATCTTGGACTAACGAAAAATTACAAAAATATTCTAATTATTGACGATGCTTCGCATGAATATCACCAAACTCTCAGCGCATTGAATAAATTTAGTCCTATAGTAAGTCTTGGTTCTTATTTTATAGTGGAAGATGGTATTGTGGATAAACTTAGAATGAAAAGAAGATATAATGGAGGGCCACTTAAAGCCATTAAAGAATTTATGAAGAATAACGAAAGTTTTATTATTGAAAGAAGATGGTGTGATTTATTTGGAATTAATGCGACCTTTAATGTCAATGGTTATTTAAAAAAAATCAAATGATAAAATAATGGCAAAGAAATCGGACTGGACCGGGGAAAGACTTGAAACAAATATATTCAATCAAAACACTTTAGAGCACTTACATAGGTATTCTATTGCGCTAAATTTAGTACAAGATAAAACAATATTAGATATTGCGTGCGGTACAGGCTATGGTACAAATATTTTAGCAAGTAGAGCAAAAGCCATTGTAGGTATTGATGTGGATGAAAAAACAATTGAACAGGCGAGATATAATTACAGAAAAGGTAATATTGAATTCAAAGCAGGCTCAATTACATCCATACCGTATAAAGATAATTACTTTGATGTAGTTGTTAGTTTTGAAACGGTTGAACATATTGAAAACCATGAACTAATGATGTCCGAAATTAAAAGAGTACTAAAAGCGGATGGTATATTAATAATGAGTTCACCTGATAAACTTTATTACTCAGATATTCCAAATTATAAAAACGTGTTTCATTTAAATGAGTTGTACGAAAACAATTTCAAAGAATTAATTGAAAAATATTTTAATAATGTAATGTTTGCTTACCAGAGTTCGGGTTATTTTTCAATCATCATACCTGACAAAGAAAAATTTGTATTTGAAGCATTTACCGGTACATATAATAGCCTGGAAAAAATTCAAAACTGGGGTCCTTTATATTGGATTGCCATAGCCTCCGAAAATATAATGGATTCTAAATTTACACCCGGTATTTTTTCAGGGAATGAAATATTATCAAAACAAATAAATCAAAATTTGATAACTAATAGGAACTATCGGTTAGGTAAGTTTCTACTTTCACCATTTAAACTATTAAGTAATATTTTAAAATGGCTGAAGTAAGTGTAATCCTGCCAAACTTTAATCACTCCAAATTCCTAGAAAAGCGAATTTCAAGTATACTATACCAATCGTATCAAGATTATGAAGTAATAATTTTAGATGACTGTTCAACAGATAACAGCAAAGAGATAATAGAAAGATATCGTAGCCATAACAGAGTGAGCCAAATAGTTTATAATGATGAAAATAGTGGTTCAACTTTTAAACAGTGGCATAAGGGAATAGAATTAGCTCAAGGTAAATTTATATGGATCGCAGAAAGTGATGATTGGGCAGAAAAAAAATTTCTGAAAGAAACAGTTAATGTTTTACGACAATCCGATAGTGTTGGTTTAGTTTTCACTGCTTTTTTTAGAACAAATTCTGAGGGAGCAATTTTATATTCAAACAAAACAGATTATGAAGGGAAAATTGAACCTTACAAAATCTATAATGGAAAATTCTTAGTAAAGGATCAATTCTTGAGAGGTAACGCAATACCAAACACCAGCGCGGTCGTTTTTAAAAAAAATTGTTATGAAGATGTTGATAAGGAACAGTTGTTTTCGTTCAGATATATTGGAGATTGGTTTCTATGGATTGCTATCCTTTCAAAAAGCAATTTTGTATATATAAATAAAGAACTGGATTATTTTAGAGGACATTTAGAAAATGTTTCTTATAATGCAATAAGAAATGGACTTTATTCCACAGAGTCAATTAAAATGTTTAATTATTTCTTAAAAAATAGGATCTACGATAAAAAAGATAAAAGATTTATAACTAATAATTGGGCTAACCAGTACTTGAATTCTATTATAAGTCTTACTTTTGGTTTAAATATTCCAACATACATAAATGTGTTAGCCACGGGTATTAAATATGATAGATCATTATTAATCACCCTAATCAAATTATCTTTTACCAGAATAATTAGAAAAATTAAGAAATTATTTACATTACTTTAGCTAAAAAGATGTATGTATTGACATAAGATGTCCAATCTTTAAATAAACCTTTATAATCTCATATTGGTCCTAAATATAATCTGATATAACAAAAGTTTATGAATATTACAGTCGGAATTGGTACATTAAACCGATATTACTACTTAATTAAGACAATTGAATACGTCATTGCGCAGCAACATCCAGCTGTATGTGAAATAATAGTAGTTGACCAATCAGATAGCGATGTTATTGAGCCGAGAGAAAATAATGTTTTACAAGGTTGGAATGATTCGGGAAAGATAATTTGGCTGAAATCTGAAAAAAAAAATCTTCCAGCTGCAAGAAATCTTATTTTACAAAAGGCAAAAGGCGATATTATTATTTTTCTTGACGACGATGTAATACTCCCATCGGGATTTATAGAAGCGCATTTTAAACATCATCTAAAATATAGTTTTCCGATTGTTGTTGCTGGATTAAATTATGACAGGAAAACCAATTTCCGATTTGAGGATTTAAACTTAGAGAATTTCCAGGGAAATACTATTACGCGTCAAGATTTTAAATTGTATAATGAAAGTTTTAATAATTTTATAGGAGCTAATCATAGCATTAATAAAAAACTGGCTACCCTTGAAGGATATGATGAGAATTTTATCGGGTATGGTGAAGATACCGATATGGCGAAAAGAATTTTAAAACTTAAGAGAGGCAAAATAATTTGCGAGCCTGAAGCCTGGTTGATCCATCTACGCGCTCCGGCTGGCGGTTGCCGAGTAACTGACAATAAAATAAAAAGAAAAGAAAATGAAATTGTTGGTCCATTTTTCTTATTTGCAATAAGACATTTGGTAGGCAAAGAAAAATGGAATGCCTACATTAAAACATTTAGAGTGGGGCCATTAAGAAAAGAAAACGTAGTAAAATTTTGGCGGCAATTTTTTGTTTGGTTCCAATATGCTTATGCATTTTATTGGGCATGTAAAAATCGAAATAAAATTAAATCCCCTTTTGTTAAAAACTGATCCAATGGAACCATTACCAATTATTAGCGTTCTATTTATTACTTATAGAAGATTTGATCTTCTCAAAAGGACATATGATTCTTTTTTAGCAAATACTGATTACCCACGCGAAAAATTGGAATTGATACTTTGTGATGATGGCAGTCCACAAGATATACAAAATGATATGAGGAAACTAAAATTCGATAAGTATTTATTTGCGACAAAGAACGAGGGAATGGCTGCGAATGTAAATAAGGGATTAAAAGAAGCATCAGGTCTATTTATACTCCAGCTTCAGGATGACTGGATATGTAAAGGACCGCCAGATTATTTAAAGCTTGGTGTGAATGCTTTAGAAGAAGATCGAGAATTGGGTTTAATCCGTTACCGCCTTGGTATAGAATACCTATATACATCCAAATCCTTTAACAATGGTTTAAACGAAATTCATATTCTTAGCCGTGACCAAAAGGATACTTTAAAAAGAAAGTACTACCGTAAGGATACTTTTCTTTATTCGGATAACCCTCATTTAAAAAGAAAAGAGTTGCATGATAGCATAGGAATGTATAAATCCTATAAATACTTACCACAGATAGAATTGGATTTTTGTATCCGATTTAATAGTTCTCATATGTATTCAGTTGGTTACATAGCTGGCTTCGAAGAAGTCTTCAGTCATATAGGTGAATTGCAAAGTAACAGAAAGAATACATTAATAAGTAGAATCTGGATTAGGCTTGCAGAATTAAGGTCTTAAAGAAATTTTGTCAATTTCAATTTAAACACAATTAAGTTTTGAAAATTTATTTTATTGGATCGTTGTTTCAGGGAAGTACTTCAAAGCATAGATTAAGTGCAATTAAAAATATTTTTCCTGATATCGTATGTTTAGATCAGGATATTCTACAAAGTAGTTCGCTCCAAACTATTGATAGAGTTTTAAAAAAGTTAGATGCACCTACCATCAATTCCTATTTGCTCAATCAAAAGGCAGTACAAAATGTGTCAAAATTTAAGCCTGATATAATCTGGATTGATAAAGGATTATTCATCTATCCTGGAACAATAAGAAAACTAAAAGAATTGATGCCCAAAATAAAAATCATTCATTACAGTCCGGACGATATGATAAATCCACAAAACCAAACGTCATTTTATTTAAATGACATCCCGCTATACGACATGCATGTCACGACTAAAAGCTATAACGTCGATGAACTTTATAATTTAGGAGCTAAAAAAGTTTTATTTGTCAATAATGCATATGCACCAGAAGTTCATAAACCTTATGAGTTGACCACTGAAGAAAAGAATAAGTATTCCGCAGATGTAAGTTTTATTGGTGCCCCTGAAAAAGAAAGATCGGATTCAATTCTTGAAATTGCTAACGCAGGTATAAAAATAGTAATTTGGGGTAACGGCTGGGCAAAATTTATATCATTACATCCAAACATAATAATTAAACAAGGCTGGTTTGCGGATGAAGAATACAGTAAGATTATTTGTGCGTCTAAAATAAATTTAGCTTTTTTGAGAAAAGTGAACAGAGATCTGCAGACAACACGGACAATGGAAATACCCGCCTGCGGTGGATTTATGCTTGCAGAAAGAACGGATGAGCACTTCAAATTATTTAAAGAAAACGAAGAAGCTGTGTTCTTTTCAGACAATCTTGAACTAAAAAATAAAACAGAATATTATTTGAAAAATGATGATGGTCGAAAAAGAATTTCTGAAAATGGTATGAAAAGATGTATTAAATCCGGTTATGATAATGTAACTATGATTCAAAAAGTTATTGATAGTCTTTAAGATGACGCAGCCATTAATATCACGTATCGATCGAAAGATTGACAAATATTTTCTAAGTTATCTCTTATTTATTTGGTCATTATATATTATTGATGTTTCACCCTCATTTTTCCTCATCAGCACAGGTATTATTGCAACAGTATTGTTTGTTTGGATAGTAGTCATCGAATATGAAAATAACAGAATAAAAATCACTCCAATTTTAGTTTTAGTTATCTTTCCGATATTGATGCTAGGGATATCTTCTATCTATCATGGTTTAGATTATTTAGATATTGATTACGCATCGTTAGGTCCACTTTACCTTTCAACTAAATCAATTGTAGTTGGCTATTTAATGGTGGCAACAGGATTATTTTTTCAATTGCTTGGTATGCAGTTTTTTAGACCAACACTGAATCGTTCAGTTTCAGAACCGAAGATTAAGACAAATCATGTAAGAATATTCAGATTCTTCCTCATATTTTTTATTCTTGCACAATTGGGAACTCAATACCTTGCTCTGGGTATAGTACAGAATCTATTGAATACAATCCCACTTGCAATACTGATTTATATTTCCATAATGGATAGAGTCAATTCATTAACCAGTTATAATTATAAGAGGAACTCTGTCTTTATAGGTGCCGGAATTTTATTTATTGCAAATTTGATTTTATTGTCGAAAACTGTTCTCGTTTTAAACATAGTGCCAATTTTTCTCTTCTATCTTGTTCAGTCGAAGGGAATAAATAAGTACAAACCAATAATTCTAATGGTTATGGCTGCTCTTTTGTACTTTCTTTTTATCCAACCGTTGGTATCAAATGCACGTCTGCTCCTGTTAAAACAAAATAAAGAACCGACCGCTGATTTTATTTCAGAATATATTGTAACAGGTGAATATAAATACCCGATTTACGTAGGAAGCGGATCAAAGAATGCTGTTGAAACTTTTCTAAGCCGGGCTTTTGAGCTAAACGCCCCTGGCTATATTTATGAATTAACTTTGAGAAGTGGTTACCAGGAAGGCAGCACGTTTAGTAATATCGCTATTGGATTGGTACCTAGAATTTTTTGGCCAGATAAGCCCAGCATTCCCCAGGGTGCGAAGTTTTCCAGCGAGATTTTGAGATTCGAGAAAGTCAGTATTGGTATGCTTATAGCAGGCGAACTTTTCTGGAACTTTGGATTTACCGGGGTTATAATTGGCTCATTACTTATCGGCCTGGCATTAGGGTATGTTTGGAAATTAATTAATCCATTTGCGTTGAACAACTTCTATTATTTTACTTTCTATTTTTATCTATTACAATCTTGTATAGGCGGATCTGAGTTCAGTGCTGTTTTTCTTGGCGCCATACAATTAATTATTTTCTTTTTCGTGATGAGATTTTATGATTTGATCATAACTAAGAAAAAGTAAAATGAATATTCTTTTTATTTCCCCATCATTTCATCCTGCTACATATTATGGTGGTCCAATCTATTCCACACACGAATTAGCAAAAGCATTAAAACAACAGAATTTTAATGTGATTGTCATAACTACAAATGCTAATGGTAAAGAAAAATTAAAAATTAAACCCAACTATTGGCGCAAATTAGAAAACGATTTGCCTGTAAAATATTTTAAATCGCTCGATTCAAGAGGCACATCACTTTCGATGCTTTGGAATCTAAGAAGTGAAATAAAAAAAGCAGATATAGTTTATCTCATTTCAATTTTCTCAGCACCTACACCTTCTACAATTTTTCTCTGCAAGCTTTTAAATAAACCGATAATAATTTCTCCGAACGGTCAACTCGGTAAATGGTGTTTAGAACAAGGCAATCCATTCAAAAAACTCTGGCTTAATACATTCATACAGCCATACATAAATCATTTGCATTGGCATCTAACCTCCAAATCGGAAGAACGAGATGTACTCGCTGTCTACCCTTCCGCAAAAACCTTTGTTGTTCCTAACGGTGTAAGTCAGGAACTCTTTCTATTAAACGAAAAGAAAAAAGACAAAACGTTTTATAACAAATACACAGACTTTGATTGCTCGAATAAAAAAATAATTATTTCGATGGGAAGGCTGCAGAAGGTAAAGGGTTTCGACATCCTAATAGAAGCGATTGCAATGATAGAAAAGCTTGTCCCGAATTTATTTCGGGATCTGATTTTATTTATTGCAGGGGAGGATTTTGGGGAGAGAAAGAATCTTGAACTGTTAATTGATAAATTAGTTTTGAAAGAAAAAGTGTTTTTGGTTGGAATGATTGAAGGATTGGAAAAGATCGAATTCTTAAGAAACGGAGATGTATTTGCATTAGCCTCGCATCACGAAAACTTCGGGATGGTTTATGCTGAAGCTCTTGCCGCAGGAACTCCGGTTATAGCAAGTAAAAATACTCCGTGGCAGGATGTTGAAAAATTTATTTGCGGTAAATGGGTTGTGAATACGCCTGAAGAATTTGCAGAAGCAATTATAGAAGTTTTGAAAGCTGATTTAATTAATATGAGTATAAATAGTTCTAATTATGTCAGAGAATACTTTAGTTGGGAAAAGCTTGCAAAAACATTTATATCTAAAATTGAGCAGTTAGCAAATGCAAAGTAATCCTTCAATTACATTGATCGTTTTGACATTGAATGAAGAAAAGCAGATTGAACGCTGCATAAATAGTACTAAAAAAATTTGCAGTGAGATATTTATAGTTGATTCATTCTCAACTGATAATACAAAGTCAATTTCAGAAAAGCTTGGAGCTAAAGTATTTCAGCACCAATGGCTCGGTAACCATGCAAAGCAGTTCAACTGGGGATTGGAAAACTTTCCAATAAAAACGGAATGGATTTTAAGGCTCGATGCAGATGAATATTTAACGCTGGAGCTTTCGACCGAAATCACTCAAAAGCTATCTACTCTGGGTAAAGATGTTAACGGAGTAATTTTTAAAAGAAGAGTCCACTTTATGAACAGGTGGATTAAGCACGGCGGCTACTACCCTACTTACCTGCTGCGCTTATGGCGTTTCGGCTCAGGCAAATTTGAGGAACGCTGGATGGATGAGCATGTAAAGCTTGAGAGCGGAAAAACTATCACTTTCGAAAATGATTTTGTTGATGATAACCTTAACAACCTCACGTGGTGGACAAATAAGCACAACAACTATGCAACGAGAGAAGCTATTGATCTGCTCAACATCAGGTATAAGTTCTTGAAGTCTGATTCCATCAATGCAGAACTTACTCAGCAGCAGGATAAAAGAAAACGATGGCTCAAAGAAAACCTCTATACCTATTTACCTTTATTCCTCAGACCTTTTCTTTACTTCATTTATCGTTACATCTTCAGGCTCGGATTTCTTGATGGGAAAGCCGGACTTATCTGGCATTTCCTGCAAGGCTTCTGGTATCGTTTTCTTGTTGATGCAAAGATCTACGATATTGAAAGAAGAGCGAAGAAAGAAAACAAATCTATTCCGGAAGTGATTAGAGAGAATTATGGAATTGAGGTTTAAGCCTTAAGCTGTAAGTTTTGACAACAAGTTCGCGTTGATTAATTTAGAGTTTGAACTAAGTGCTTAAAGCTTATATCTGGATTCGGTTATAATATTTCT
>WBZR01003498.1_pt1 | contig 14066 bp, 6 predicted proteins | sample 5204231 | NCBI WGS metagenome assembly WBZR01 (sample SAMN12412403, study PRJNA552823) | activated sludge metagenome | isolation source: activated sludge from anammox sidestream of wastewater treatment plant... | place: USA: Virginia | collected 2017-08 | reverse complement strand
AATTTCGATGATATCGAGTCTTTTGATATACTTAAAGATGCATCTGCAGCAGCTATTTACGGAAGCAGGGCTGCCAATGGTGTTATCCTTATTACGACAAAAAGAGGTAAAGCCGGGAAAACTAAATTTACTGTCAGTTCACAATATGGGATTCAAAATCCTACACACAAAAGGGGCTTTCTAAATGCTGCAGAATATATCGAGTTATACCGGGAGGCTGCAACTAATACTGCCAAATATCATTACAACAGAGCCGGTAATTGGATGGGATATTCCAGTGAAGCTGATGCTATAGCAGATATGATAAGTTGGATAGAAGGACGTTTCAACCGGTATAGCGGTTATAGCGATTGGAGGACAGTGCAAACTAATACTAACTGGGAAGACCTGGCCTACAATGATAATGCAAAATTAGGTAATATAGAAATCAGTGCACAGGGAGGAACAGAAAAGAATAAGTTTTACCTGAGTGCCGGGTATAGCAATCAGGACGGAATTCTTATTGCCAACAACTTTAAACGGTACAGCCTTCGGTTTAATATGGATAACCAGGTAAACAACTGGCTGAAGTTAGGGTTGAATATGGGCCTTGGCAGAACGGTAAGGCAAAGAGTTCTTGATGATAATGAATTCGGATCACCTATGGAGTTGGTAGCCTTAGCCCCAATCACTCCTCCCAAGGATCAGAATGGTGAATATTATACCACACCCACAACAACATATTATAGTGCACTTCATGAATTGGACAATTCTGATAACCACGCAAAGAGCTACCGCAACCAGGGAAATATTTATGCCGAAAGCAGGTTGGCAAACGGGCTGATTTTAAGAAATGAACTCGGCTTAGATCTGGTAAATCAAAGTGATGAGCGTTTCTGGGGAAGCCTTACAGAGTGGGGGGCTGGTATAGGAGGATATGCCTGGGCGCAATGGTTCAGAAACTCTCGCTGGGTAACTAATAATTTTCTTAATTACGTTACTGAAATTAGAGATAAACATAAAATTGACGCTACGCTCGGTATGAGTTTTGAAAACAGGTACGATGAGTACGCCTATGCAGAAGGCGAGAACTTTGCCGATGAAAGCATCAGGACTTTGGCAGGCGCCGGAAAAATCACAGGCGGTAGCAGTACACACGAAGAGAATAACCTCGTTTCTTATTTTGCCCGTGTAAACTATGGTTTTAATATGAAATATCTTCTTAGTCTTAATGCCAGAATGGACGGGTATTCCGGATTGGGAAGTAATTATAAATACGGAACATTTCCCAGTGTTTCTGCAGGATGGATTATGAGTGATGAAAATTTTATGCAGAATATAAAATGGCTAAGCTTTTTAAAACTCAGAGCCAGCTATGGTACTGTCGGAAATAACACCGGAGTGGGGTTTTATGATTCGAAAGCACAATATGGCAGTGTCAGGTATGGTTCGTCTGGTGCCGGCTTAGGCATCACTAATTTTGCGAATGATGACCTGCGTTGGGAAAAAGTCACTACCGCTGATATTGGTTTTGAGTTTGGATTATTGAAAAACCGTATTGTCGGTGAATTTAGCTGGTACAATAAGAAAACCACTGACATGCTTTTGCAAGTGCCTACTCCTTCACCATCCGGAACAACTTCTATCCTGGCTAATATTGGACAGATGGGAAATAAAGGTATCGAGGTTAGTTTGACGTCAACAAATATTTCAACGAGGGATTTTAAATGGACTACCAATTTCAACATTGCAAAAAATAAAAATGAAGTTCTGAAGCTGGATGGAGAACAAAAAGAAATTTTACCAAGTAATGTTCGTTATACAAATGCTATTATTGTTGGTAAACCTTTCGGGGTTTTTTATTCAGTTAAATACGCCGGTGTTGATCCGGATAACGGAGACCCTATTTATTATATGCAGGATGGGAAAACAACAACCAATGTGTATGGCGATGCAGGTAAATTTATAATCGGAGATCCCAACCCGGATTGGATAGGTGGGATCAGCAATAGAATAAGCTGGAAAGGATTTGAGTTGAATATCTTGTTCCAGGGAGTATTTGGAAACCAGGTTTCAGATGCCGGTGGAATTTTTTATAGCGCCAATTGCGATTGGTTCGATAATCAAACACGGGATCAATTGAAACGCTGGCAAAAAAAGGGTGATAAAACGGATGTACCTGAATTGAGGATTAATCGTTGGGGCGATTTTGAATCCCCGAGTATGAGTTCAAGGTATGTATATGATGCGAGCTATGTCCGGTTGAAAGATCTCACTTTTGCGTATAATTTACCTTCAACGCTAACTAAGAAGATAAAGCTCTCCAATGCCCGCTTATATATAAGTGGTGTAAATCTGCTTACTATAACACGTTATCCGGGATGGGATCCTGAAGTGAATACAGATACTAATTCAAGTAATCTGCGCCAGGGGCTTGATTTCTATGCGGCTCCTCAAATCAAGAGTATAGTTTTTGGATTGTCTATTGGTTTATAATTGAACACTTAAAAATATTTTTATGAAAAGAGTAATATTGTATTTTTTTCTTGTTGCGGTTAGCGGTGTAATTAGTTGCGACAAAAAGCTCGATTTAAAAAATCCGCAATCTATTGATGCCAGTGATGCTTTTTCAACTGGCGATAAGTTAAAAAAAGTTTTGATCGGGAATTATGCCAGTTTGGGAAGCAGTTCATTGTTTGGAGGAGATGTATTATGGATGAGTGAATTGATGGCAAGCAATGGTGAATTAAACTGGGTGGGCACATTTCAGGAACCGCGGCAAATATGGAGTAAACTTATTCTGACAAACAATGGATACGCTGCTTCTACCTATTCACAGGCTTACTATGTAATATACAATTCAAATAATATTATTGCCAATATAAATGTTGTAGAGACTTCTGAACAGGCTGAAGTAGCCGCGGAAGCAAAATTTCTCCGGGCTATGGCTTATTTTGAACTTATAAAATATTTTGGCGAGAAACCTTATTTTGCCGGTAATGCTTCTTCATTAAAAGGAGTCCCACTAATTACAAGCCCGGGCCCGGCGGCTCCGCAGGATGCTTATTATCTGCTTCCAAGGGCAAGTGTGGAAGATGTTTATCAGCAAATAATAGCAGATCTTAAAGATGCAGAAGTAAACCTTCCTGCCACAAATGACTTTTATGCTAATAAACCATCTGCATCTTTAGCATTGGCAAGAGTTTATTTACAACAGGAAAAATTTGCTGAAGCAAGGGATGCCGCCAACAGATGCATATCTGTTGCTTCCACTAATGGGTTTTCGCTGGTAAATAACTATGCCGATGCATTTAATAATGATGTTAATACAACAGAAGATTTGTTTGCCATGCAGGTAACAGACCAGGCCGGTTCAAATAGTTGTTTTACTTTTTTCAGCACTTTTACTTATGGTGCCAGGAATGGTGATATTGAAGTTACCGATGTTCATTATAATAAATATAATGTCTCAGACGCTCGCCGGGGTCTGTTCTTTTCAGAAAACGGGGCCTGGCATTGTGGGAAATGGAGGGATATTTATAAAAATGTAAAAGTGATGAGGCTTGCTGAGGCTTACCTGACAAGAGCTGAATGTAATGTACGCTTAAGCACTTCCATAGGTGATACACCGGATAATGATGTGAATAAGATCAGGTCAAGGGCTGGGTTGCCTGGTTTGGCAGGAGCCACATTAAACCAGATTCTTAACGAAAGAGAATTGGAATTGGCTTTTGAAGGACAGGGGCTTTGGGATGCTAAAAGACTTCGTCAGAATATTGATGGAAAAACCTGGGATGATAACAAACTGACATTTCCCATTCCATTACGTGAAAGAAATATTAATCCGTCACTTGAGCAAAACCCGGGTTATAATTAAGACTGAATAGGATTTATTTTGACAGGGGTGATAATAAAAAGAAATTCATTTGTTGTAGCTGGGAATTTGTTTGTTTTTATTGGGAAAGTAATTAAAAGGTTTTATTCATGAGCTTTAGTGTATAGAAAAAAAATTCTCAATGGGATTAAAATAGCTATAAGCATTTTGCTGAATCACAGGCCCCGAACTGAAATATTTTATTAAAAACTATCTTTTGGAATGCTGATTTTCTGAAGGATGATATTTTGCAAAGGGCAAAAAAATTGTTTTGGAGACATCAGATTATAACTAAATTTCTAAAACATTTATCCATTTAAATAATGGAACAAATCGTTACAAAAGGAAGACTTTTTTCTCTCGATGCACTCCGGGGTTTTGATATGTTCTGGATTATGGGCCTGGGAGAATTGATAGAAAAGTATGCAAAAACAAAGAATACTCCTTTCTGGAATACGGTTGCTTATCATTTTGAACATCCTTATTGGAATGGCTTTGCTTTTTGGGACCTGATATTCCCCCTTTTTATGTTTTTAGCAGGCGTATCCACAGTTTATTCCCTGGATAGGCAACTTGAAAAGGGTAAACATAGAAGCCAATTACTTTTCAAAGTAGTTAAGCGGGGAATAGTACTAATATTGCTCGGTATGATTTATAATAATGGATTGGAACTTCGCCCTCTTGCCGAGTTCCGTTTTCCCAGCGTATTAGGAAAAATAGGAGCAACATACATTTTTGCCAATATAATATATTTATATGCGGGTAAACGGATGCAATGGGTTTGGTTCTGGCTGTTCTTGGTTGGCTACTGGTTACTATTAAAATTCACTTCAGCTCCGGGGTATTTACCGGGCGATCTGACGGAGCAGGGAAATTTTATGTCTTATATAGATCGTAGTGTTCTGCCGGGAAAATTGTCCCGCGGAATTCACGATACGGTAGGGTTAGTTTGCACCATTCCGGGCATTAGTACTGTATTACTTGGGATCTTTGCCGGAAGATTTTTAAAAAATAATCCGGGATCTTCTGCTGCCAAGGCCAAATGGTTAGCCATTGCAGGCGTTATTTCACTTGCAATAGCTTTTATATGGAATATTGATTTTCCCTTTAATAAAAATTTATGGTCAAGCTCATTCGTAATGCTTACGGGAGGGTTAAGCCTGATCTTATTGTCAGTCTTTTATTTTATTATTGACGTTCGCGGATATAAGCGCTGGACTTTTTTCTTCCGGGTTATAGGCATGAATTCAATTCTTATTTATATGTCCATTCGGTTTATAGACTGGCAGTATATGACTGAAGGTTTCTTTAAATGGGCAGGACAATGGGTTGGCCCACCCAATGGGGAATACTTGTTGGCTTTACTCGATACAGGGCTGCGCTGGCTGTTTTTATATTTCCTGTATAAAAAGAGAGTATTCCTTCGTGTTTAAGACAAAATATATTTTACTACTGCAATAGTTTTTTTGAAACTGATTGATTACAGCATATAATGGCGATGTATTTGTAAAGATATGAACACATAAGAAGGTTATTTTTTTACAGAAGATCAAAATTTAGAAGCCATAAATGAGAACAATGATTCAGCCATTCGGGAAAAATTTATTTTTTGGAAATGGTATATGCATTGTTGTTTCAACAATTCTTTTTTCATTATCGGCGAATGCAATACAAGGATCTCCGCCCAAGACTAATAAAAATTCAGTTTATGCAGCCGGCGATACTGCTACAAGAAAAGCCTTACTTACAGAAATAATAAACCTGCTGCCTCCCGATAATTTAAATAATGGAACTGTTTCTTCTTTAGATAAAACATTTAATGACTGGCTTCAACGGACGGGGGAGCTTCCGCCTGATTTTGATAAACTACCATCCATCAATTCTTTACCCGATGCTTTGGTTTTTGATGAAGGTAAAAGAAATATACCTGTACGTACAGGAGGACAATGGCAGAAAAGGAAAAAAGAGATTGCAGAAAAACTCCAGTATTATATAACCGGAACCTTTCCTGAAATTTCTTCAAGAGAAGTACATCCAAGAATCATTCATGAAAGAATGGATGGTGATGTTACTGTTCGAACTGTTGAATTGAATTTTGGCCCGGACCTGAAAGCAAAACTTACATTAGAACTTTATATACCTCCGGGCGATGGTTTGTTTCCTGTGTTTCTTACTCAATGGAATCATCGGGGGTGGGCGCAGATTGCAGTAAGAAGAGGATATATAGGATGTATTTATGCAGGTTCAGATGATAAAGATGATACTGAAAATTATGGACCCGTTTGGGATAATCAGTATGATTTTACCCGGATCATGCGCAGGGCATTTGCTGCTTCAAGAGCAATTGATTATTTATATGAATTGCCGTTTATTGATAGAGAAAAAATTGGCTTAACCGGACATTCAAGGAACGGTAAGTTATCGCTCTGGGCTGCGGCATTTGACGAAAGAATTAAGGCGGTGATTCCAAGCAGTGGGGGATCAGGTGGTGAAGTACCATGGCGTTATACCAGCCATAGATTTGATGTGGAAGATATTGCCTTATTATCCTGTGCACAACCTTCATGGCTTCATCCAAGATTACGTTTTTTTATTGGTCGTGAAGATAAATTGCCGGTAGATCAAAACTTGTTTATGGCATTGATAGCTCCAAGAGGATTGATGCTGAGTGCAGCAGTGAATGAGGTTGCTGCCAATACTTTGGGTATTGAGCAGGCATTTATTGAAACGAAAAAAGTGTACCGGTTTCTTGGTGCAGAAGATAAACTGGCAATCCGGTTCAGGGAGGGGCAACATGGTACTAATGCAAACGATATTGAAGCGTACATAGATTTCTTCGATTATGTATTTAATAGGTCAGCTAAGAAACCCTCCAACGAATTGGTGAGCAATTTCAGTTTTGAAAACTGGAAAAAACTAAGTGGAGAAAAAATTGATCCGGGTGATTATCCGGTACATCCAACATTAAACAATATAAAAGAATCCCAGGGTAAAAAATTTAGTTCGAAACAACAATGGGAAAAAGAAAAGCTACAAATTCAAAAACAAATAGAATGGGCTTTAGGCAAGAAACCTTCAGGATTCACAAACCCGGGTCCAGGAAAATTTTTAAATGAAGATGGAGGAGAAAATTATTTTGGAACTTCAATTAAGAGGCCTGTTGCAACGGATAAAATGGGAAGAATTGCGTTTGCCCCTTATGATGAATTTGGTGATTATCTCTACGGGTATCTCTATTACCCAAAAGATAAAGAGCCGGAAATCAAATCCGGATCAATAAAACTTCCTGTTGTTATTTACCAGCACGAATTTGATTATTCAAAAGGATTCTCTTCACAGTATTATGATCATGACATAGCAACATTCTTTCAGAAATTAGTGAATAACGGGTTTGCAGTTTTTTCCTATGATATGATTGGATTTGGAACAAGATTACAGGAAGGTAAATGGTTTTATCAGCGCTATCCTCATTGGTCAAAAATGGGTAAGATGGTTACGGATTTGCAAGGTGCAATAACATTGCTTTCTCATTTAAACTTTATTGACAGTACGAAAATAAATGTTGCAGGATATTCACTGGGAGCTACCGTAGGCTTGTTTACTTCGGCTTTGGATAATCGTATTGCTAAAACGATTTCTGTTTGCGGTTTTATGCCTTTACGGTCATTTGGAAAAAAAGATATTTCGGGTCTTAAATTCTGGACACATGTGACAGGGCTGTTTCCAAGATTTGGATTTTTTGTTGGTAATGAGAACCGTCTTCCTTTTGATTTTCATGAAATATTGTCCTGTATCGCACCGAGGCAATTATTGCTGGTGGCGCCTTCACTTGATAAGGAAATATCTTCAGAACACATGGAAAAAATAAAAAACAAAGCGGAAAATATTTTTAATCTATATGGTGTGCCGGATAAATTTCAGATTTTTTCACCTATGGATTATAACAGGTTTTCTGTTGAGATGCAGGCAAAGATCATAGCGTGGCTTCAATAATACTCAAACAGGAGTATATACTATTGACGTTACAAAACGATTGTTGACAATTTTTAAAAAGGGAGTTTTTTCAGAAAAGACAGAGCAGAGAAGTAAAAGAACTTGCAAGTATAATGAATGAGAATCGAAGCTAATTTTGAAGAATCTCTTATGGTTTAGAGGGTATAATTATTTTTTAAATTAAAAAATTATTTATGAAAAGGAGAGATATGATATCCCTTCTTGCGATGGGGGCCACACCGTTTATCTTTAGCAAATCTTTTGGCAGATCAAAACCTGTGGTTATTACAAAGAAGGAAGACCAGGGCTTGAAAAAATTCGGCGACGAACGAGACTGGTTTTTTGAAAAAAGGTTTGGCATGTTCGTCCACTGGGGTATTTATTCCATTCCTGCCTGGCATGAGCAATATCAGTGGAGAGCCAGGATACCAAGAGCACAGTATGTAAAATACGCCGATGAGTTTAATCCTAAAAAATTCAACCCGGAGCAATGGCTTGATCTTATGCAGGAGTCCGGTCAGAAATATATCACCATTACGACGAAGCACCATGATGGATTTTGTATGTGGGATACAAAGCAGACCAAATATAATATAATGAACACTCCTTATAAAAAAGATATTATTGGCATGCTGGCTGATGCATGCCATAAACGAAAAGTGCCGCTATGTCTTTATTATTCGATTGCAGACTGGCACCATCCGAATTATCCAAATCTTGGACGCCATCATGAATTAGAAAAACCGGAACCAGGCGACCAGCCGGACTGGAATAAGTATATGGAATTTCTTAAAGCACAGGTGAAAGAGCTTTGCTCCAACTACGGAACCATACATGGTTTTTGGTGGGATATGAATGTGCCCGAATATTATGACCCGTCTGTAAATGATATGATAAGGAAACTGCAACCCAATGCCATCATTAATAACCGGGGATTTGATGAAGGAGATTATGGAACCCCTGAACGGGATGAAGATAAAGAATCTAACGAATCCCGATCGTTTAAAGGTGCAACAGAAGCCTGCGAGTCACTTGACCGCTTAAGCTGGGGTTATAATAAAGCAGCGGAGTATTATACCCTTCGCTATCTCACAGGAAGTATAGACCGTTATTTTTCAGCAAACGGAAATTACCTGTTGAATGTGGGGCCAACTTCAGAAGGAATCATTCCTGAACCATCTGCAGAAATTTTAAGACGAATTGGTAAATGGCTTACATCAGTAAAAGAATCTTATGAGGATGTGAAACCGGTGACACAAATTATACAGGATCCGGATGTATCTGTTACCCGGCGTGATCAAACTTATTATATCCATTTTAATCAGGGCCTATCTACTAATGGGTTTTCTCTCAAACCTATCAATGTAATGCCTAAGAAAGCGGTATTGCTGAATGACGGGCAACCGGTTGAATGTAGTGTGGCCATGGTTCCCGGCGATTATCTGACACAGAGCAAGTATCTGCGTTTAAAGAATCTGCCGGTAGCTGAATATTATGATAAAACAATGGTAGTAAAACTGGAGTTTGAAGGAACACTTTATGATAACTAAGTTACAATAAACCTTTAAAACTAGTAAAGAGCTATGTAAGAAAATCTATAAAATTTATCGCTATTATCATTTAATCTTCTCCTAAAAAAACATTTGGCTTGTTTAGAAAATATTCATTTAATTTTTTGGCTTTCCAGCCATTCAGCAATCAATTGCTGGAGGCTGTCCGGGAAATGATTATAAGTAAGAGGCTGTTTAAAAATAAATTTATTTGCTGCCTTATTTTGCCTGTAAAGTTCCGGGACGTTTGATATGGTTTTTCGTACGATAGTGATGTTGTGATCCCTGTCATATACGGGTGCAATGATCAGTAAGGGGCGGGGTACAATGCAGGACAAAATATCGTCAAAGTCTATTGGAATTCGGTCTTCATAGCCGGAAAAAAGACCCAGCCTTGGGATGAGACCATGTAATTCATAGTAATGCCGGATGCCCTCTGTGCCTGTATTGTCGTTTCTGAAAGAACTAAAAGCAGATACTACTGCTGTTCCTTTTATCCTACTATCAAGAGCTGAAGTAATTAGAGCCACGGTACCACCTAAAGAATAACCCATCAGGTATATTTTGGTTGTGTCAATAAAAGGCATTCGGGTACAGGCATCATTAATAAGGCTTCTTGCATCTGCTACCATTTTACCCATTACAGACCAGTGGGGATAGCGATCGTAAAAATGTAAAGCTTCTTCTATACGGGTGCCAAACCCTATCATATCAATTGCCAGTACGGCGAAACCCTGCTCTGTGAAGTGCCGGATTATTGGTATCCCTCTCCTGTGATAACCGGTAGCATAAGAATATCCATGTAAGTATATAACCAGTGGTAGTTTTGCATGTACTGAGTTATTGATAATGTATTGAGCGGGAAAGTAGATATTACCCCAGAGGTTGTCTCCGAGTCCTGTATAAGGACCCATAACCATTTTCCTGGTATTATCAGGTATAGCAGGTTCTCCAATTACTTCTTCCAGGTAATCGTCAGGATAGCTGCTGTTCTCATCCAGTGATGAAGAGAAGGGTATTTTTGGATAAATACCCGGTGGTTCATCACCCAGCAGCCATCTGATCTTTTCTCTGATACTATCGGGATGAAATGTTAATGATGACGAGACAGAATTAGTTTCCTTATTGACCGGCATTATTAAAGGTTCGGTTTGTTTGCAACTTTCAGATTTCCATTTTTCAAATGAATAGTTATAGTATAATTTATTCTCGGGAATTATATCGGAACGGTCAAAAATATAGTCAAAGAAGTCCAGGAAATCTTCCGCATCCCTGGCCGCATGCTGATGTCTGCCGGGTCTTAATAATATCGCAATGTTAGAATCTGCAGCTAAAAAATGATATACCTTTTTTACCGATTGGTATGATTGTTCTACACTCCATGGATTACCTTCATCCTCAGTAATGGCGGATACCAGCATTAAGCCTCTCGGCGCTATCAATGACATTAGTGAATTCTGATCTACCGGTAACTTTTGTTCCCTGCCTGCAAACCACCGTAACCGGGGAGAAAACCAATCGGGAAAATTCCGGGTTATTTCTTCAAGTGATTCAGAGCCGAATCGCTCATCTGACCATCTGAAAGTATTTTCACCCCCGGTACCTCCACTGCTGCTGACCACCGCCTTTATCCTGGTATCGAAAGCTGCTGCCATCAAAGATTGCTTACCGTTGCGTGAATGGCCTGTTAATGCTATACGGGCAGTATCCACTTCCGGCAATTGATACAGGTAGTCTATAACACGGGAAGCGCCCCATGCCCGTTTCATTAACGTTTTGAAATCATAACCGGAGAAGAGTTCATCATAATTTTGAGTATCGTCATTTTGATCCGCACCGGCATATACACAACCTATATACCCTCTTCGTACTGCAATTTGAGCCCACCCCCTGTGATTCCATTGGGTCATAAATACTGGCAGCGGTCTATCCCCGGGTGGAATCATTAATTCAACTTTCATTTTTGCTTTGCTATCCGGACCAAAACTTAATTCCACCATTCTTAATATAACTTTTTCTTCTGTATGTTCACTTATTAATGCAACACCAAATGATTTTGGGGGAGGAGGCACCGACCCCGATACCCAATATTGATAATTCTCTTTAATCCATTCTTTCTTTTGTTGCCATTGAGCCAGGTTCTTTACCGGTATATTCTTTTCCCCCTCGTTGAAAATAAGCGGGTCAGGAAGAAAAGGAATGGAAGGAAGATTATTGATATTTAAAGAATCTGTATTTGCTGTTTGACTTTGGGCAAAAAGAGTTATAAACTCTGTCAGGCAGAAGATGAATGGAAGTATCTGTATTTTTCTTTTCATGTTACAAACTATCTTTTAAAAAATTGTAAGTAAAAAAAGTGGCCCGGGCTACTGGAAAAAAGATTAAAGGATCCCTTTGCGGAAAGTGCAGTAAAAAAAAGAAACAAATGTTTTTGTAAGGGCTTATGGTAATAGGAACAATTAAATGTATTATCGTTTCAAGAGAGTTGAATTCCCGGATAAAAGGGAAAAATGGTATTGAGGATATATTCATATTTTAAAAAAATGAGAATATTAAAATGTCCTGTAACTATTTGATTTTTCTTTATGCTCTTTTTTAATCTGAATGAAGCGGTTAAGCCCTGCCGGATTATCGTGTGCGTACACAAAAATACATAATTTGGGGTTGTATTTCAGATAAAGGTGCCGGGTAAAATATTCTGCCGGGTTATAACAAATTGTTTTTTAAAACTGCTGTACCCGTAAAAATGAAAATTTGAATTATATATTCATTCTTTGTGTTTTGGATTTATTCTATGGGTTGTTATCCTGAAGTTATGGGTAAATCAAATTTTACGCTTTATGCTTAACTTCACAAATCTGAATTTTTGCTCTTTTCTATTAAAGGCTGATTTTATAAATGACATTTGTTACCATTCTCGGATTTATTGCCGCTGCCTTAACCACCGGATCGTTTTTGCCGCAGGCAATAAAGACCATACGCACCAATGACACCCGGAGTATTTCACTTTTTATGTATTTGCTTTTCTCCACCGGTACACTGCTGTGGCTCATTTTTGGGATACTGAGCAGCAACATGCCCATCATTGTTGCCAATGCCATTACGCTGGTGTTTGCTGTGATCATCTTATTTTATAAGGTCAGAAATCAAAAGAAAGGGAACATTAATAAATAAAATTTATGTCAGAAAAAAAACTTACTAAACAAACAGCCATTGTTACCGGCGCCAACTCCGGCATCGGTGAAGGAGTGGCATTGGCATTGGGAGAAGCAGGGGCCAATGTTGTGGTAAACTATGTGATTAACCCCGATGCTGCTAACGATGTAGTGCAAAAGATCAGGGCATTCGGATCGGAAGCTGTGGCGATACAGGCCGATGTAAGCAAGGAAGACCAGGTGATCAATATGTTTCAGCAAACCATTCAGCAATTCGGTACGGTAGATATACTGGTGAACAATGCCGGACTGCAGCGGGATGCAAAGTTTCACGAAATGACACTGGCACAATGGCAATATGTGATCGACATTAACCTGACGGGTCAGTTCTTATGTGCCCGTGAAGCAATAAGAGAATTTCTGAGAAGAGGAATTGTTCCGGAACGATCCATCGCCTGCGGAAAAATTATTTGCATGAGCAGCGTCCATCAGATCATTCCATGGGCGGGGCATGCCAATTACGCATCCAGCAAAGGAGGCATTAAAATGCTGATGCAGACCATAGCACAGGAATACGGGCATCAGAAGATCCGTGTGAACAGCATTTGCCCCGGCGCCATTAAAACTCCGATCAATAAAACAGCGTGGGACACCCCGCAAGCGTATAACAGCCTGATGGAACTGATCCCTTATAACCGTATCGGCGTTCCGGAAGATATTGGTAAGCTTGCGGTCTTCCTGGCAAGTGACGACAGCGATTATATTACCGGCGCCAGTATTTTTATTGATGGCGGTATGACTTTGTTTGAAGGTTTTGCTACCGGCGGTTAAAATAAATTTCTATTCAGAACGAATGGCCAATTCAAAAAATATTTCTGCTGAACGTGCCCGTTTAAATGCAAATGCACTGCAAGAAGTGCCTCTGGAAAAGTGGGGCCCTTATTTAAGCGAACGACAATGGGGAACAGTGAGGGAGGATTACAGTTCTAATGGTGATGCATGGAATTTTATCACTCATGAGCAATCCAGGAGCAGGGTGTACCGATGGGGTGAAGACGGAATTGCCGGCATCAGCGATATTCATCAGAATCTTTGTTTTGCCATAGCACTCTGGAATGGCAAGGACCCGATATTGAAAGAAAGGTTGTTCGGGCTGTCTAATTCAGAAGGTAATCATGGCGAGGATGTTAAAGAACTGTATTATTATCTTGATAATACTCCTACTCATTATTATATGGAGTACCTGTACAAGTACCCTCAGTCGGCATTTCCTTATGAGCAATTGCTGGAAGTGAATCATGAAAGGTCCAAGCAGGAAACAGAATTTGAGATCCTCGATACAGATGCATTCAGAAGAAATGAATACTTTGATGTAAAGGTAACTTATGCAAAAAATAATTCCGAAGACATCTGTATTGATATAACGATTATCAACCGGTTTGACAGGGATGCAGAGCTGATGCTTTTACCTACGCTTTGGTTCAGGAACCGGTGGCTGTTTGGGGATGTGAGGAA
>WBZR01003497.1_pt1 | contig 14067 bp, 12 predicted proteins | sample 5204231 | NCBI WGS metagenome assembly WBZR01 (sample SAMN12412403, study PRJNA552823) | activated sludge metagenome | isolation source: activated sludge from anammox sidestream of wastewater treatment plant... | place: USA: Virginia | collected 2017-08 | reverse complement strand
TCTGCATCGTGAGCGACGACAGCTCGACGCCGGACCGCATCGCGGCGGTGCGGACGATCGCGGCGCGGGACCCGCGCTTGCGGGTGGTCGGCCACGAGACGAGGGTTGGCCGGTACGAGAATGTCGCGCGGGCGCTCAGCGAGGTGCCGGCGGACGCGGACTTCGTGGCGCTCGCCGACCAGGACGACCTCTGGTGTCCGGAGAAGCTTGCGAGCATCGTCGCCGCTTTCGATCCGGACACGACGCTCGCCCATACCGACATGGACCGTGTCTTCCGGGACCGCGCGCGCGTTGCGTCGACCCGCCGGACGACCCGCGGCGAGGCTCGCGATCTCGGATCGCTGCTGTTCGCGAACACGGCGTCCGGCGCGGCGAGCATGTTCCGGTCGTCGCTGCTCGCCGACGTATTGCCGTTCCCGCGGCAGCTCGCGGAGACTGACGCAGACCCCCACCACTGGATCGCGAGCGTCGCGCTCACCAAGGGACGCCTCGTGCGCGTGGCGCGCTTCCTCTCCGCGCCCAGCCGGCGCCGCGCGGAGGCCAGCGAGGAGCGGCGGCCCGGCGCGCCTCACCTGCTGCCGGCGATCCCCGAGGTGGGTCGGGCCGACGGGAGCGGTCGTCTGCGACGACGTCTCATGGCGGAGCTCTGGCGTCGCCGACGTGTCTACGTGCGCAACGTCGTGCCCCTGATCGTCATGGCCAAGGTGCTCCTGTTGCGCCTCGGCGCTGCCGCCACGCCGGAGAAGCGGCGGGTGCTCGAGCGCATCGTCGGGCTCGAGCGCGCGCCCTTGGGGCTCGTTCGCGAATGGATGGCCGCGCTGCGGGGACAGCGGCCTGCGCGCGGCGGCGCGGGAGATTGCTTGCGGGGCGTGATCGCCGCTCGGATCCTCGATGCGCACTATCGGCGGCATCGCCGCCGTCTCTTCGAGCAGCGGCGCGCGCGGCGCGAGATCACGGGCGCCGGTCCCACGACGAGCGCGCTTGCGGGCCTCGAGTTGGTGACCCAGAAGCTCGCGCCGCTGGCGCTGCGCGTCGCGCGGGATGCTCCCCGCCGGATCAACCTCCTGGCGCCCGCGATCGACTTTGCGCACCTCTTCGGAGGCTATCTCGGTAAGCTGCACCTCGCGCTACGCATGGCCGATGCCGGAGCGCGGGTACGCCTCGTCATCGTCGATCCGTGCAGGTACGACCTCGAAGCATGGCGGCGCGGCCTCGCGGCCTACCCCGGTCTCGAGAGGCTCTTCGATCGCGTCGAGATAGCGTACGCCGCCGATCGCGGCGTCGCCCTGCCCGTCCATTCCGGCGACGGGTTCGTCGCGACCACCTGGTGGACCGCGCATCTCGCGCACGCGGCGGGCCGCGCACTCGGACGCTCGCGGTTCGTCTATCTGATCCAGGAGTACGAGCCGCTCACCTTTCCCCTGGGTTCGCTTTTTGCCCTGGCGGCGGAATCGTACGACTTCCCGCACGTTCCGGTCTTCTCGACGGCGCTGCTGCGAGACTACTTCCGGCGCGAGCGACTGGGGATATTCGCCGGGACCGCCGAGGGATCCCCCTTGGTGTTCCAGAACGCGATCGCGCGCTTTGCGATCACCACCGAGGCCCTGCGGCGTTCCGGACCGCGACGCCTGCTGTTCTACGCCCGTCCGGAGCAGCACGCGGCGCGGAACATGTTCGAGGTCGGCGTTCTGGCGCTCCGGACCGCCGTGGCGGAAGGCGGCTTCGCGGGCGAGTGGCTGTGGGACGGCATCGGGGCGGGACGGGCCTTCTCGCCGGTCCCTCTGGGAGGCGGAGGGACGCTCCGCCTCCGTCCGCGCGTGAGCCTGGCCGAGTACCAGGCGCTTCTTCCGGCGTACGACGTCGGCCTGGCGCTCATGCTGACGCCGCATCCGAGCATGGTGCCGCTCGAGATGGCGGCCGCGGGCCTCGTGACCGTGACGAACACGTGGGCCAACAAGACGGCTGATGCGCTGCGCGCCCTGTCCGGAAACCTCGTTCCGGTGCCCCCCACGCTCGCCGGCGTGACGGCGGGTCTCGCCGAGGCGGCGCGTCGCAGCGCCGACCTCGCCGGGCGCATCGCGGGTGCGGACGTGGCGTGGAGCCGTGACTGGAGAACGAGCTTCGATGCGGGACTCGTTCGCCGCATCGTCGATACGCTCGGTCAGGGGTGACGTCGCATGCGGGTCGGGATGGATCTCACCTGCATCAAGGCGCCGATGGGTGGCTACGAGCGCTACGCGAGCCGCCTCCTCGACGCGCTGGCACGAATCCCCGGGACGCATCGGATGGTGGCCTTCACCGAGCGCCGCTACGGGCCTCGACTGGTTCCGCCGGGGGTGGAGCTCCGTTCGCTCGCGACGTTGCCTCGCTTTCTCCTCAAGGTAGCGCTCCAGGACCAGACCTGCTGGCCGGCGCTCATGCGCCGTGCGGGGATCGATGTGATGCATACGCCCGTGTTCGCGGGCATGCGCCGTGCCCCAAAGCCGTACGTCTTGACGCTGCACGACCTGATTCCGTTGCAGACCCCCGAGGCCGTCTCCCGCTCCGCCGCGCTCTACTGGCGGCTCGTTCTCCCGCGCGCGGTCGCGCGAGCCGATCTGATCCTGACCGGGTCCGAGTTCACCCGGGGCGAGATCCTCGAATGGTTTCGCCTGCCCGACGACCGCGTGATCACGATTCCGCACGGTGTCGATCCGCGCTTCGCGCCGGTCGTCGACGAGGCGCTGCGCGCGACGGTGCGGGCCCGCCACCGCCTTCCCGCGTGCTTCCTGCTCTTCGTCGGGATCGCGAGCCCGCGAAAGAATCTGGATCGGCTCGTGCGGGCGTTCGACGCCCTTTCGACGTCGGAGCGCGGGGAAGCCCATCTGGTGTTCGCCGGCCCGGCGGGATGGAAGAACGACGCCTTCGAGGCCGCGCTCGCCGCCAGCCCCGTGCGGGCGCGCATCCGACACCTCGGCGTCGTGCCGGACGAGGACTTGCCGGCCTTGTATGCGACGGCGCGCGGCGTCGTGAATCTCTCGGCGCGCGAAGGGTTCGGGTTGCCGGCCCTCGAGGCCCTGGCCTGCGGCGCTCCGCTCGTCTGCGCCGACCGGACGAGCTTTCCGGAAGTCGTCGGGGATGCCGGGCTTCTCGTCGACCCGGACGACGAGCCGGCGGTCGCGTCGTCGCTGGCGGCGCTGATCGCGGGGGGGCCGGACGTGGCTGCGCGACGCGCGCGGGGACTCGACCGGGCGTCGCGATTTACCTGGGAGCGATCCGCGGCGGCGACGCTCGCCGCGTACCGGGCGGTGGCGCGTTGATCGCGGTCACGCCGATACGCGGTCGTCGAGGGGGTCGCGCGCGCCCCTCCGGAAGCCCACCGCCCAGGTCGCGTACCCGGCGGTGAACAGCGGGAGGAGGAGCACGGCGCGGAGCAGCTCGCGTGGATGGCGACGCGCGACCCGCGCGAGCAGCCGCCCGATCCGGAGCGGCACCAGGAGCGGAATCAGGAACGGATGGCGCGTTGCGATCGCCCCCGGAAGCGGGACCAGGCGGCGCGCCATCGCGGAGCCGGCGCCGAGCGCGCGCTGGTGGCGGAGGAAGGCGGCGAGGCTCGTGCGGTTCAGGTGCGTGACCGGGACGCCGGGATCGAAGAAGATGGCGCCCCCGGCGCGTGTCAGCTCGTAGTTGAAGGTGAGCTCCTCGGCGCCGAAGCGTACGGCCGGAAACGGCGCCGCTCCGACCAGGGCCGTGCGCCGGAAGCAGACGTTGCACTGCGGGACGCCGGGCACGACGCCGGCGGGTCGCCCGGGAGTAAACTCGTTGAACTCGCTCCAGTAGGCCGCGGTGCCGACGAGGCTTCGCGGGGTTCCGTTCAGGACCGCGCCGCCGACGGCGGCGTAGTCGCCGGCGTCGTGGCGGGCGAGCAAGCCGCGCAGCCAGCCGGGCGGCACGAGGCAGTCGTGGTTCGTGATCGCGACGAACGCGCCCTGCGCCGCGGTGACACCGATGTTCTGCGCCTCGGCCGGAAACGTCCGGTCCGGCGGCGCGATCACCCGGATGGTCGGGAACGCGGCGCGCAGGCGCTCCGCCGTTCCGTCGCCGCTGCTCTCGACGACGATGATTTCGTAGGGCTCGCCGAGGTCCTGAGCGAGCAGGCCCGCGAGACACCCGTCGATGAGGCGTCCCGGGCGATAGCTCGGGACGAGCACCGAGACGCGCGCGGCCGCCATCGCTCAGCCGCCGGTGCGCTCCGCGTAGCGCGCCGCGATCTCCTTGGCCGTGCCGACGGCGCACGGCGCGCCGGGCTCGAGCAGCACCGCGCGCGAGCAGGTCTCGGTGAGGAGGTGGAGGTCGTGCGTCACGAGCAGCACGGTGACGCCCCGCGCGCGAAAACGCGCCAGACGCTCTTCGCATTTCCGCTGAAACGGCGCATCGCCGACCGACAACACCTCGTCGACGATGAGGATGTCCGGATCGGCGTCGGTCGCGATCGCGAACGCGAGCCGCGCGACCATTCCCGACGAGTAGTTCTTGAGCGGCACGTCGATGAAGGGGGTGAGCTCGGCGAAGTCGGCGATCGCGTCGATACGCTCGCGCAGGTGCTTGCGGCGGAGCCCGAGCAGTGTGCCGTAGAGTTGAACGTTCTCCCGGCCGGTGAGCTCCACGTCGAAGCCGGCGCCGAGCTCGAGGAGTGGCGACAGGTGCCCCCGGACCTGCACGCGTCCGCGGGTCGGCGGGACGATCCCCGCGATCACCTTGAGCAGCGTGCTCTTTCCGGCGCCGTTCCGGCCGACGATGCCGAAGCTCTCGCCCGCCTGGACGCGAAACGAGACGTCGCGGAGGGGCCACAGCGTCTGGGTCGGGAAGCGCTCGCCCCGCAGACGCCGGATGACATACTCGCGCACCGAGATGACGCGCTCCCGCTGCAGGTCGTAGCGCACCGTCAGCTCTTCGATCGCGATCCTGGTCTCCGACGGATCGTAGGAGGAACGCGCACGCATCAGATGTAGTCCACGAAGCGAGCCTGGTACCGCCGAAAGATCCACCAGCCGAACAGCGCCATGGCGACCGCTTCGAGCGCGGCAGCGGCGATGAGCGCGAGGTCCGGGGCGGTCCCGGCGTAGAGCGGCTCCCGGAACACCTCGACGAGCACGTATATCGGGTTCCACTGCAACACCGCCCGGGCTCGCGGCGACAGCACCTCGATCGGGTAGAAGATGGGCGTCCCGTAGAACCAGGCGAGCAGCCCGGCTTCGTAGAAGTAGCGCACGTCGCGAAAGAAGACGTTCAGGGTCGCGAGCGTGAGGGCGACCCCCAGGGTGAAGAGACCGATCAACGCAACGCCCACCGGGACCCAGACGATCGCGCGGGTGAGCTCGATCCGCAGGATGAACATGACCAGGGCGAGCGGCACGAGGGAAAAGAGGAAGTTCACGAGGTTCGCGCCGACCGCCGCGAGCGGGAACATCTGCTTCGGCACGGCGACCTTGCGGATCAACGCGCCGGAGTCGACGACGCTCGCAAGTCCCTGGGTCGATCCGAGCGAGAAGAGATTCCACGCCAGGAGTCCGATGATCACGAACAGCGGGTAGTTGGGGACGAGCGCACCGAAGACGGCGGAAAAGACGACCGTCAGGATGACCATCGTGAGGAGGGGGTTCAGCATCGTCCACGCAAATCCCAGCACGGACCGCTTGTAACGCTGCTTGATGGCGCGACTCACGAGATTGTGCAGCAGGTCGAAGTATCGACCCATCGCGCCGGGGCCGCTCCACACCGGCGGCGTGCGCTCATACGTTCCTGTCGCTGGCCCCCTGCCCTTCATCGGCCTGTCGCCGGGTCAGCTCCGCGTCAAGGGGCGATAGCGGATGCGGTGCGGCTGCGTCGCGTCGGCACCGAGCCGGCGGCGGCGATCCGCTTCGTACTCGGCGTAGTTCCCCTCGAACCATACCACCCGACTGTCGCCCTCGAAGGCGAGGATGTGGGTCGCGATGCGGTCCAGAAACCAGCGGTCGTGGCTGATCACCACCGCGCACCCGGCGAACTCGAGGAGCGCATCCTCCAATGCCCGCAGGGTGTCGACGTCGAGGTCATTGGTGGGCTCGTCGAGCAACAGCACGTTGCCGCCGCGCCTCAGGAGCTTGGCGAGATGGACGCGGTTGCGTTCGCCGCCCGAGAGGTCGGCGACCCGCTTCTGTTGGTCGCTGCCGCGGAAATTGAAGGACGTCGCGTAGGCCCGTGACGGGATCTCGCGGCGTCCGATCTTGAGCACGTCCTGGCCGTCGCTGATCTCCTCCCAGACCGTACGTTTCGCGTCGAGGGCGTCGCGCGACTGGTCGACGTAGGCGAGCGCGACCGTCTCGCCGATCCGCAGCGTTCCAGCGTCCGGCTGCTCGGCGCCGACGATCATCCGGAAGAGCGTGGTCTTGCCCGCTCCGTTCGGCCCGATCACGCCGACGATGCCGCCCGGCGGCAGCGTGAACGAGAGGTCGTCGATCAGGAGGCGGTCACCGTAGGCCTTGCGGAGCCCGGTCGCCTCGACGACGAGGTTTCCGAGCCGCGGGCCGGTCGGGATGTTGATCTCCGCGGACGCCCGCCGCTGCTCGCTCTCCTCGGCGAGCAGGGCCTCGTAGGCGCTCACGCGCGCCTTGCTCTTCGCCTGGCGCGCGCGGGGCGCCATCCGAACCCACTCGAGCTCGCGCGCGAGGGTTCGCCGGCGCGCCGACTCCTGCTTCTCCTCGACGGTGAGCCGCGCCTGCTTCTGGTCGAGCCAGGAGCTGTAGTTGCCCTCCCACGGGATGCCGGCGCCGCGATCGAGCTCGAGGATCCACCCGGCGACGTTGTCGAGGAAATAGCGGTCGTGGGTGATCGCGACCACCGTTCCGCGGAATTCCTGCAGGTGGCGCTCGAGCCAGGCCACCGACTCGGCGTCGAGGTGGTTGGTCGGTTCGTCGAGCAGCAGGAGGTCGGGTGCCTGCAGGAGGAGCCGGCAGAGCGCGACCCGGCGCCGTTCGCCGCCGGACAAGGTCCCGACCGACGCGCTCCCCGCCGGCACGCGCAGGGCCTCCATGGCCATCTCGATCGTGCGGTCGAGCTCCCAGGCGTTGCAGGCGTCGATGGCGTCCTGGAGCTTCGCCTGCTCGTCGATCAGCTTCTCCATCTCGTCGGCGTCGCTGACCTCGCCGAGCTTCGTGCTGACCGCCTCGAAGCGGTCGAGGAGGGCGCGCGTCTCGGCGACGCCGTCGGTCACGTTGCCGAGAACGTCCTTGTGCGGGTCGAGCTCCGGCTCTTGCGAAAGGTAGCCGACCCGCGTGCCTTCCGCAGGCCAGGCTTCGCCGATGAAGTCCCGCTCGACGCCTGCCATAATCCGCAGGAGCGTGCTCTTGCCCGCGCCGTTCGCGCCGAGCACGCCGATCTTCGCGCCCGGGAGGAACGACAACCAGAGGCCCTTCAAGACCTCGCGATCGGGCGGATAGACCTTCCGCAGGTCCTTCATCGTGAAGACGTATTGATGCGCCATCGTCCGCCGTTGCTATACGAGCCCGGGGACGGCTTCAAATCAGGGCGGGTCTTTCGTCCGCGCCGGGTCTCGGATAGCGACCGGCGAGGCCATGAGCATCGCCGGACCCCCGGTCGTCCGTGCGGACGGCGTCGCGCGTTGTCGATGGGTGATCCGTGATTCCCTCTACGTCGCGTACCACGACGACGAGTGGGGCCGGCCGGTGGCGGACGATGCCCGCCTCTTCGAGAAGCTGGTGCTGGAGGGATTCCAGTCCGGGCTTTCGTGGCTCACGATCCTGAGGAAGCGCGAGCATTTTCGGCGCGCGTTCGAGGGATTCGTTCCCGAGCGGGTGGCGCGCTTCACGGCGCGCGACGTCGCGCGGCTGCTCCGAGACGTCGGCATCGTACGGCATCGCGGCAAGATCGAAGGTGCCATCGCCAACGCGAAGGCGGCGCGTCACGTCGTTCGCGAGCACGGCTCGCTCGGCGCCTACCTGTGGCGTTTCGCGCCGCCGCCGCGATCGGTTCGCGCGCCCCGCAGGCTCGGCGACGTACCGGCGGCGACTGCCGCGTCGACGAGGCTGGCCGCCGACCTCCGGCGGCGGGGGTTTCGCTTCGTCGGCCCGATCACGGTCTATGCCTTCATGCAGGCGATGGGTCTCGTGAACGACCACCTGGTCGGCTGTGCGAGTCGCTCCGTCTGCGCGGCGGCCCGCCGGACCTTTCAGCCTCCCGCGCCGCGGGCCTGACGCGCTTTCCTCGGCGGTGCGCCGCCGCTATCGTTGCTCGATGCGCGACGTCGAGGCCGTCTTTCACCGCACGAAGCAGGTCAGCATCTATCCGATCGAAGGCGACCGGTTCCTGGTCGAGGCGAGCTTGCAGGACGAAATCCACGACGTGCACGTCGAGGTCGAGATCCTGCACCCGACGCTCGAGATCGTCGCCGCCCGCTCCGAGGTCCGGAATGGCCCCTTCACGGCGGTCTGCGACCTGACGCATCCCAACATGGAGGGCCTCGTCGGCATGCGGGTCGCGCGCGGGTTCACGCAGGCGGCGCGCGCCGTGGTGGGAGGCGTCGGCGGGTGCCATCGCGTTTCGGAGCTTCTCGTCGAGGTGGGTCAAGCCGCCTACCAGCTGCACTTCGTGCGCTTCTTCGGGTCGCTGCCGCCGGAGGTCCGGAACGCCCCCGACGATCCTCCGCGCCGGCGCGCCGCGGTCCTGGGGGCGGTTCCGGGCATGCGGAACACGTGCTTCTCCTACGCGGACGAGAACGAGGCGTTGATCGCGGAGCGCGCCGCGCCGCTCCGGCTGCGCGCGCAGACGATGCCACGTCGGACCATCGAGTAGTCCCGGGGACGCGGCGACGGCGTCGACGGATCGGTATCCGCCAGCGTGGCGGTCGGTGCGGGACGCGATCGCCGATATCCGTCCGTGCACCTCCTGCCCCGACGCTGCGCTCGACGCCGTAACGCGCGGTCTTGGCGCCGGCGCGGTCCTTCGCGGGGCCGGTCTCCTCGCCGAGAAGACCGGCCCCCCGCGGGTAAGTGCGGGGGCTCGCTCTGAGCTGCTGACGACACCGAGGCTTTTCCTTTCAGGTTCACAATCGTGCAACCGATGAGGCGGATGCATGATGGCTGAGCCCTGTTCAAGTTTCCGCTTCTCAACGATCGCCAACAATGCCCGCGGCTCACGCATGCAGCAGACCCGCGGGGCGCGGACGGACGGGCGCAAAGCCGCCGGCCCACCCGTGTGCCGCCAAAAAGCAACGGCTCGAATTCCCAAGTAAATCGTGACTAACGGGCGCAACGGAAGCCGATGCTGAAGCTCGCGAAGGACGGCTCGCCGCTGCCAACGACCGAGAGCGGACCGGCATTCGCACCGTCGCTGTAGTAGCCGCCGCGCAGCAGCGCACCGGGTTCACCCGTCGTCGCCGCGCCCGCCAAACATTGATAGTCGCCCGTCGGGCTCACACCCGCGCTCCACGTCCCGCAGCCCGTCGAGTGCGGCACCCAGTCCGCCACCCATTCATAGATATTCCCCACCATGTCGAACGCGCCGCGCGCCGACACGCAGCCGCTCCGCGATCCGGTGAGCGCGACTGCGAAGGTGCTCCACGCGTTGCAGTCGGTCGTGCCGTTGTCCGGCCCCGGATCCGGCGTCCCCACCACCGCTCCCTGCCACTCCGCGTTCGACGGCAGCCGCTTCGCCGCGTTCTCGCACGCCATCTGCGCCTGGAACCACGTGAGATTCGCCGACGGCGTCACCTGCGGCAGGCTCACGGCGTAGATGTCGTTGGCGCAATTCTGCCCGCTGTCCACGCACGGCGCGTAGTCGTCGCCGGCAGCCCCGAGCTGCGTCGCGCCGCCTTTGGCCAGATCCTTCACCGTCGCCTTCCCCTGCTGGATCTTCTTGACGAGCCCCTTGTTCGCGCCGAGTGGGTCGGGCACCCGCCACACGCTCGCCTCGTACCTGTCCATGCATACCGTCCCCGACACCACCGCGTCGGACGCGCACTTCTTCAGCGGCTTCGCGCCCTGCGCATCCGCCGTGCCGGCCAGCAGCAGCGACGCGGCCGCCGACACCGTGATGACCCGCACTCCTCGTCTCATGACTCGCCTCCTTTGGGTTGTTGCGGAATCGGTCTCCGCGCCGACGGCGCGGCTCCGAAACACGGCGCGCCATACCACGACCCGCGGATTCCGTCGCGAACAATCGCCGGCGCCGAGCTGATCGAGGTCAATGCGCGCCAGGCTGGCGCGGACTGCGGCTGCGCCAGCCTGTAGATCGGCATCTGCGACCGCCGCACGCGACGACCCCCGTCCCGTCGCGCGATGGCCCGTCACCGCGCGACCGGCACCGTGTAGCCCTCGGCTGCGACCGCCTCCGCGAGACGCCGATCACAGGAGCGGCAAGACTTCGGGCGCAACCCAGGCGGCCTCCTCGTCACGGCCCGCCATCTCCCGACGGGCGCGCTCGACCCCGCGTTCGGTACTACAGCCCGTTCATCTAGCGCGCCATGTGCGCCAGCTTGGCGCGGAAAATAGAAGCGGCGGGTCGTCGTGCGGGCGCATTTCCGTGGACGCCCGGGTCCGAACGGGGTAGTGTTTGCGATCACTCCGTCCCGCGGGAGGTTCACGGGATGCGCCGTTCGCACACGCTCCTTTCATCGCGCTGCCTCATCGCCGCGCTGACTGTCGGCTGCGTACTCACGAGCACCGACGGCTTTGCGCAGACCTGTGCCCCGCTCCCATCAGGGGTGGTCGCCTGGTGGCGCGGCGACGGCAATGCGAACGACGAGCTCGGGACGAACAGCGGGACGCCGCAGAACGGGGCCGCGTTCGGCACCGGGCTCGTCGGTCAGGCGTTCAGCTTCGACGGCGCCAACGACTACGTCTCCTTCGTGAACCGGCCGGTCGCTGACCTCATCGCCGCGCAATTCACCATCGAATACTGGGCCAATCCCGGGAGCACGGCGGATCGCACGACGTGGGGTTTCTCGGACAGCTTGACGCAGAACCAGTGGAACTCGGTTGCGTCCTACGACGCGTTTCTCAACTTCGGCAACAACAGCGGTACGCAGCTGATGCCCGCGCTACCGATCGCTTCGGCGAACACGTGGACGCATTACGCGTTGGTGGACGATGGGACGCGATACCGGGTGTACGTGAACGGCGTCGAAAGCTACAACGCGCTCATCACCGTCAACCCCGCGTTTCCTACCAATCGAACGTTCATCATCGGAATGGCGGGATTCTGTTGCGGGTACGAAAGCCCGTACGGCGGCAAGCTCGACGAGTTCACCATCTACAACCGCGCGCTGTCCACCGGCGAGATCTCCGGCATCGTCGGCGCGAGCGTGGCCGGCAAGTGCGACGTTTGCGGCAACGGGATCGTGCAGAGCCCCGAGCAATGCGACGACGGCAACGGCACGAACGGCGACGGCTGCGACGTCAACTGCACGCTGACCGCGTGCGGGAACGGCATCGTTACGGCGGGCGAGCAGTGCGACGACGGCAACACGACGGAGGGCGACGGCTGCGGCGCCACGTGTCAGATCGAGCCGACCCCGACCGCGACGCCGACGGTCACGCCGACGGCCACTGCGACGGAAACCCCGACGCCGACGGCGAGCGCCACCGAAACACCGACTCCGACCGCGACGGCCACGGAGACGGAGACGCCGACGCCCACCCCGACCGCGACCGAAACGTCGACGCCGACCGCCACGGCGACCCCGACCGTGACGCCGACTCCCGGCGAGTGCGGCGATCACGTGCTCGATCCGGGCGAAGAGTGCGACGACGGCAACGTCCTCGCCGACGACGGTTGCTCCGCGACCTGTGCGCTCGAGCCCTGCGGCGCGACGCCCGCGACCGGCTGCCGGCTGCCCTTCGTCGCCGGGAAAGCGACGCTCAAAGCGAAAGGCGTCGTCGGCTCCGCGAAAAGCCAACTCCTGTGGAAGTGGGCGCCGGGAGCCGCGACGACGCTCGGGGACTTCGGCGACCCGACACGGAGCGACGACTACCACCTCTGCCTGTACGACGACGGCGAGCTCGTCGCGACGACGATGATCGCGGCCGGCGGCTCGTGCGCGGGGAAACCGTGCTGGAAGGCGACCGGGACGTCGGGATTCGTCTTCAAGGACAAGGCGCTCACGCCCGACGGCGCGGCACAGCTGAAGCTGAGGGCGGGCGTCGACGGCAAGGCGGCGATCCAGGTCACGGGCAAGGGCGCCAATCTGGAGGCGCCTGCGCTCGGCGCGCTCAGCGGCCCGGTCGTCGTGCAGCTCGTGCGGTCCGGCAGTTCCGTATGCTGGCAGGCGACCTACGATGCGCCGTTCGTGAAGCAGCAAGCCGACGCGTTCTTCGACAAGGCAAACTGACCGGCGAGGCGACGCACGAGGAAGCGGCGGCGCGCTCGCGTTACGTTCGGCGCGCGTTGCTCGCTCGACGTCGATGACGACGCCGCGGAAGGATCATCGTTTGTACGGCAGCGCGCCGCTATGGGCACGTCATCCAGGTCGCGGGATGCGACCGGCGAGTGCGCGAGCGATCGTGAGCCCGGACGGCAGCGCGTGTGATGGCCGATCGCGGTGGAGCGAGTCCGCGGTATTGCCACGCGCGCCGTCGTAGGGTGGAAGCCTGTTGGCGGAGCTCTCGTCAGTAGTTCGGTGGCGGTCGTGGAGAACGCATTACGCCGTGATTGGAGCCCAAAACGGGCTTCCCTGGACGACGACCGTAGGCTCTCGCGACTTGCACCACGCAGCTACCCGTCGCGAGCCGCGTCGTGTACTCTTCGATGCGGAGGAAACGCCCCATGCTCGAAGCCCTCGAAGCGACCATCGAGCCGGACGGAACGATCCGACTGCATGCGCCCGTGCACCTCACGAACGCACGTCGCGCCGTCGTCATCATCCTGGACGACGAGGCTTCGACCGTCGAGACGGCTGTGCTGAGCGAGCAGGCGTTGGCGGCTGACTGGAACCGGGTTGAGGAGGACGCGGCGTGGGCTCATCTCCAGCGGGAACGGTAGTCCTCGTCCCCTTTCCGTTCTCGGACCTGTCGCGATCCAAGCTGCGTCCCGCTGTCGTGCTGGCAGAGGTCAGCTGTGGGAACCGCATCCTCTGCCAGATCACCAGCAACCCCTACGGTGACGCCTCCGCGATCGCCCTCGATGACGCGGTGTTCGCCAGTGGCTCGCTGCGGATCGCGAGCTACGCGCGGCCCGGCAAGTTGTTCACCGCCAGCGCCGACCTGATCGTCGGAGAAGTGGGCATCCTGACGGCCCAAGCACGGAGGCGCGTCGTGGACGCAGTGATCGCCGTGCTACGCGCCGGTAGTCCGGCGTGACCTGCAACCGCGCGGAACGACCTTCCGATGGCCTCATGCGATGAGCCTCGCGAAATGGTGGTTGCAGGAGATCGAGCCGAATCACGCATGAGCTGGTTGCGCTGCGCGTTCGCGACCAACAAGGGCGCGTCCGTCTGCCCGCACTCCACGTCCTATCGGAAAGACCTCGTCGAGGCGGCGATCGTGAAGCGGTTTCGCGAGGCAATGACCGATGAGCATGTGGATCGGCTTACGGCGCTGGTGAACGATGCGATCGCGCGAGCCATCGAAGGCGAACGACAGCCGAGGACCATTGCGGCCGAGATCCAGCGACTTCGCGATGAAGGCGAGAATCTCGTGCGCTTCCTGACGCAGGGAGGCGATTCCGCGCTGGTCCGCGACAAGCTAGCCGACCTCGAGCAGAGGATCGCCGTCCTCGAGGCGGAGGAAATTCAGGCCAGGAAGCTGGCGGTGAGACCACGGTCAGTGCTGCTCCGAGGGACCATCGTCGCGCGACTCGAACGGCTGCACGAGTTGGTGAATCGTGACCCTGTGGCTGCTCGGATCGAGATCCTGCGGCATCTCGAAGGCGATCTGGTTCTGAATCCCCTGCCCTCCTCGACCGATGAACGCCGAGCAGAGATTGCCGGGATGGTAAGCGGAGCCGGCCTCCTCGCAGAGGAGACCGGTCGCCTACAGGTAGTTGCGGGGGGAGGATTTGAACCTCCGACCTTCGGGTTATGAGCCCGACGAGCTA
>WBZR01003421.1_pt1 | contig 14082 bp, 15 predicted proteins | sample 5204231 | NCBI WGS metagenome assembly WBZR01 (sample SAMN12412403, study PRJNA552823) | activated sludge metagenome | isolation source: activated sludge from anammox sidestream of wastewater treatment plant... | place: USA: Virginia | collected 2017-08 | reverse complement strand
ACTGCACTACAGCTAACGACGCGATGCTTTGCCGGAAGATTTCGCAAGGATTAAAGTTACGCAATGTTGTTGGGCGCTCAGGCGAGGAAACGCCCTTGACGACGTCCCTCAAGATGTTGCGGGGAAACGCCGTGCGGGCCTCGATCACCTGCACAACGCGATGAGCGCAGCGGGTAGCCGTGCGTCGCAAGATTCTCCTTCGCCGATTTCGATGCGCGGTTACAAGACGCCGCAGCCGCAGCCGATCGTCCATTGCACGCCGTCGGTGCCAACGACCGTCGGCATCGCAGCCTCAAGTGCCGCTGCGGCGAGCTGCACGTCGGTCTCTGCGGAGGCCGACTTGCCGTAACCCGGATACTTGCTGATCGGCAACCAGTCGGGGGCAACCTTCAGCGCCGCCGGAGCGAGCGCCGCATATTTGCCTTCGGCATAGACGATCTTGCCGCCCACCATAGTGAGGACCGATGCGGTGTGCGCGATGCGATCCTCCGGCACGGTCAGATAGTCCTGCGACAAGACCGCGAGATCGGCCCACTTGCCGACCGACAGCGTTCCTTTCTTGTCCTCCTCGTTGCTCATCCAGGCTCCGGCGGCCGAATAGGCGCGCAGCGCCTCCTCGCGGCTCATCAGATTGCGATCGGCGGCGTGGCGCAATCCGCCTTGCGTCTTGCCGGTGACCAGCCACTGCACGCCGACCCAGGGGTTATGGCTGGCGGCGCGGTTTCCGTCGGTGCCGAGAGCAAACGGGACGCCCATCTGCTTGATGCGGCCGAATGCCGGGGCATCCTCGGCCGCTTCCTTCCCCCATTTCGTCACGTAGGCTTCGCCGTCGGCCGACATCCGGTTTTGCAGGCCGAGGCTGCCGCCGAGCGCCTGGAAGCGTTCGAGCGTGCGTGCCGTCATGCCCTCGCAATGCTCGAAACCCCAGCGGAGCTTGTCGACCGGCGTTTCCCGATGCACCTTCTCGACCACGCCGAGGATGCGTTGCGCGGTGAAATCGAACGAGGCGTGCATGCGGAACGGCCAGCCGTTCGCGACTATGAATTTCAGCACCTCGGTCAGCTTCTCTTCCATGATCGGCGGCTGCGGCATCGGATCCTTGGCGAAGTTGGTGACGTCGCCCGCCGCCCACACGGTGTATTCGCCGGCCCCGCACAGGCGGAAATAGTCGTCGCCCTGATAAAGTTTCGCCTCTGCAAGCCATCCCTTATAGTCGTCGATCTCGCGTCCCGGCCGCTGCGCCATCAAGGTGTAGCCGATGCGCACGGTGAGTGCCTTGTCGGCGGCAAGCTTGGCGATCGCCTGGTAGTGCTCGGGATAGTTCTGACCGCCGCCGCCGGCGTCGATCAGGCTGGTGACGCCCAGCCGGTTGAGTTCGCGCATCATGTGCCGGGTCGACAACACCTGGTCTTCCGGCGGCAGCTTCGGGATCTTGGCGAACACGCCGAGCAGGCTGATCAGGCTCGTCGTGGCAATCAGCATGCCGGTCGGGTTCCCTTCGCCGTTGCGGGCAATCAGGCCGCCCATCGGATCGGGCGTATCGCGGCTCCAGCCGAGCGCGCGAAGCCCCGCTTTGTTGATGAACGCCCGGTCGTAGAGGTGCATCACGAAGCACGGCACGTCGCCGCATGCCGCATTGATCTCGTCAAGCGTCGGCAGACGTTTTTCCTTGAACTGATAGGGCGTCCAGCCGCCCACGACCTGCACCCAGTGGGGCGCCGGCGTTCGCTGCGCCTGCTCCTTGAGCATGCGCAGCGCCAGCGCGAGGGAGGGCACGCCGTCCCAGCGAACCTCCTGCGAGTAGGTCAGGCCGCCGCGAATGAAATGGGTGTGCGCATCGTTGAGACCCGGAACGACCGTGCGGCCCGCCGCATCGATCACCCTGGTCGATGGCCCGCGCATGGCTTCAAGCTCGCGACGCGTGCCGACGCCGATGACTTTTTCGCCTGCGATCGCAATCGCCTCCGCGCGCGGAACCTTGGAATCGAGCGTGACGATCCTGGCGTTCTCGATCAGCGTGTCGGCTTTCGCATTTTGTGCGATGGCCGCGGTCGGTTCGACCGCCTTGGCGGCGGCGTAGATACTGCCCATCGCCGCGGCGCCGGCGACAAATTCGCGTCGCGTCAGCGGCGCCGCCGAGACGCCGAATTGCTTCATTGCGCAATAACCGCACATGGGTGGTCCCTCCGGGCTGAGATGTCGGTTGATCTTACCGCCAGATTTCCGATCGGACTACAGGAAGCCGCCCACGCAGCGCACCGGCGCCGCGGAATCAATACCGGTAATGGTCCGGCTTGTACGGCCCGTCTTTCGGTACGTCGATATAAGCCGCCTGCTTGTCGGTCATCTTGGTGAGCTTGACGCCGATCTTGGCGAGATGCAGCCGCGCAACCTTCTCGTCGAGATGCTTGGGCAGCGTGTAGACCTTCTTCTCGTATTTCTTTGGGTTGGTCCACAATTCGATCTGCGCCAGCGTCTGGTTGGTGAACGACGACGACATCACGAACGAGGGATGCCCCATGGCGTTGCCGAGGTTCACCAGCCGGCCTTCCGAAAGCAGGATGATGCGCTTGCCGTCCGGGAACTCGATTTCGTCGACCTGCGGCTTGACGTTATGCCACTTGAGATTCCGCAGGCCCGCCACCTGAATCTCGCTGTCGAAGTGGCCGATATTGCAGACGATGGCGCGGTCTTTCATCTTGCGCATGTGCTCGACTGTAATGACGTCGAGATTGCCGGTGGCGGTGCAGAAGATGTCGGCGCGCGACGCGGCGTCGTCCATCGTTGTCACCTCGTAGCCCTCCATCGCGGCCTGCAGCGCGCAGATCGGATCGATCTCCGACACCATGACGCGGCAGCCCGCCTGTCGCAGCGAGGCCGCCGAGCCCTTGCCGACGTCGCCGAAGCCCGCGACCATTGCGACCTTGCCGGCCATCATCACGTCGGTGCCGCGGCGGATGCCGTCGACCAGCGATTCGCGGCAGCCGTAGAGGTTGTCGAACTTCGACTTGGTGACGCTGTCGTTGACGTTGATGGCGGGCCACAGGAGCGCGCCCTTCTTCTGCATCTCGTAGAGCCGGTGCACGCCGGTCGTGGTCTCCTCGGTCACGCCGCGGATGTTTTCGGCGCACTTCTTGTACCAGCCGGGCTTGTCCTTGAGCCGCTGCTTGATGGCGGCGAACAGCACTTCCTCTTCCTCGTTCGTCGGCTTGGCGATCAGGCCGGTCTCGCCCTGTTCGGCGCGCAGACCGAGATGGATGAGCAGCGTGGCGTCGCCGCCGTCGTCGAGGATCATGTTCGGCGCGCCGCCGTCACCCCACTCGAAGATGCGGTGCTGATACTCCCAGTAATCCTTCAGCGTCTCGCCCTTGACGGCAAACACCGGCGTGCCGCCGGCCGCGACCGCGGCGGCGGCATGGTCCTGCGTCGAATAGATGTTGCAAGACGCCCAGCGCACGTCGGCGCCGAGCGCCTTGAGCGTCTCGATCAGCACCGCAGTCTGAATCGTCATATGCAGCGAGCCGCAAATGCGCGCCCCGCGCAGCGGCTGCTCCCGGCCGTACTCGCCGCGCGTGGCCATCAGGCCGGGCATCTCGGTTTCGGCGATGGCGATCTCCTTGCGGCCCCATTCGGCCAGCGAGATGTCCTTGACGACGTAGTCGGCGGCGGGCTTGGCGGAGGCAGCGGTCTTGGCGGCTTGGGTAGTCATGACGGATCCTTCGTATTGGCCGAAAGGAGAGCGGAAGGCGCAGTCCGCGCCGGTCGGGCGTGCCTATAGCAGGGTCAAGTGCACCCCGCAACGACATATAAAGATTCCTTTATGTGTTTCGGCCAAGCCGCCTCTGGCGGCTGAACCACTTAATATCGCCCGGCGTTGGTGTTTCGCCGTCTGGGGCATCCGATGCAGGACAAGACCCGGGACTTGCTTGATGTCGAGGGCGCGCCGGGCATTACCTCGCTCGCGGCGCTCGCCGGCGCGGAAGAAGCCTGCACGCGCTGTCCGCTCTACAAGAATGCGACCCAGGCCGTGCCTGGAGAGGGGCGCCGGCATTCGCGCCTCATGTTGGTGGGCGAGCAGCCGGGCGATCAGGAAGACCTCGCCGGCAAGCCATTTGTCGGCCCAGCCGGGCGAATTCTCGACAAGGCGCTGGCGGAGGCGGGCATTGCGCGCGCCGACACCTTCGTCACCAACGCGGTCAAGCACTTCAAGCACGAGATGCGCGGCAAGCGGCGGCTGCACAAACGCCCCAACACCTCCGAGATCGAGCGCTGTCGCATCTGGCTCGATACCGAGCGTGCGCTGGTGCGGCCGGCGGCGGTCGTGGCGCTCGGCGCGACGGCGGCACGCAGCCTGTTCGGGCGGGTGATGACGATTGCAAAGGCGCGCGGGCAGCCGCTCGAACTCTCCGATGGCACGCCGGCGTTTGTCACCATCCATCCGTCATGGCTGCTGCGGATCGAGGACGAAACAGACAAGGCACGCAAGTACCGGCAGTTTCTCGCCGACCTGCGGCTCGCCGCGAGGGTTAGTTGGTCTATTGAGCAGTGATCCGCGCACACAAGTTTCTCAAAATCATGCGGCACGCGTGATACGCTCAACTTTTATCTCTTTCGCCCGCTTCATGGCTTGCGCCAGGTCGTAGGCGGCCTGAAGACGCAGCCACGTATCAGCGCCCCCGCCGAACGCCTTGTGGAGCCGGATTGCCATCTCGGGCGAGATTCCCGAATGACCATTGATAAGATCGGAGAGTTGCTTACGGCTGACGCCCAGCCTCTTCGCCGCATCCGTTACGCTGAGGCCCAGGGGCTCCAAGCAGTCATGGCGCAATGACAGGCCGGGATGCGGCGGGTTCTTCATCGGCATGTCCACTCCTCCTCAATGATAGTCAACGAGATCCACGTCGCGGACATTCGCGCCGTCGAAACGAAATACGATACGCCAGTTGCCCGAGACGCTGACTGACCAATAGCCAGCAAGATCCCCCTTCAGCGGATGCAGCCGGTAGCCTGGAAGGTCCATGTTCCGCGGCTCCGTCGCCTCATCGAGGCGAGCCAGGATACGTTCGATCTTGTCGGCGTGCTCGGACAATAACCGCCGCCGATCGCCCTTCTCGTAAACGAGCTTGAGGCCTGGCCTATGGATCTAAAGCAGTTGGATGATGTAGCGACCTGATTCAGCTTTCCTCGGCAAAGCGCGAGCCGACGAGCTCGGTGAGCGCTTCGATGACGGCGGCTGCCTCGTTGCCGGTGGCTTCGACCGAAATGGTCGTGCCGGGGCCGGCCGCCAGCATCATCAGGCCCATGATCGAAGTGCCGCCGACCGTTTCGCCGTTGCGCGAGACACGCACGTCGGCATCGAACTTCTCGACCGTCTGGACAAACTTGGCGGAGGCCCGCGCATGCAGGCCCTTCTTGTTGCAAATCTCGAGAACGCGCACGATCGGTGAAGTAGGGCTGCTCGAGAAATTGTCGCTGGCTTGGGCTTCGCTCATTTGCCGTTCAAGACCCGGCTCGCGATCGTAATGTATTTGCGCCCGGAATCCTGAGCTGCGGCAACCGCTTCGGTCAAGGGACATTCCTCTCGAACCTTGGCGAGCTTGACCAGCATCGGAAGGTTGATGCCGGCCAGCACCTCGACCTTTGGCCGGCCCATGACCGAAATCGCCAGATTGGAAGGGGTTCCGCCGAACATATCGGTCAGGATCGCGACGCCGTCGCCGGTATCAACGCGCTTGACGGCCTCGATGATGTCCTCGCGCCGCTGTTCCACGTCGTCGTCGGGGCCGATGGTCACGGCCTCGATCTGGCGCTGCGGACCAACCACGTGTTCCAGCGCCTGGCGGAACTCCACAGCAAGCCGCCCGTGGGTGACGAGAACAAGACCGATCATGGAATTTCCCGCGGGCGCTCCCCGGTTGCACCGCACGAAAGGCTGCCCATCATGACCATCCGAAGCCCGCGCGCAAGGGCCTTTCCGGCGATTTTCGGGCGTTGTTGCATTGCGACAAGAGTAGCATCGGGGTACTGGGGGCGGAGCCGTTTGATGGCATCCAGATAGGAAGTCCCGGTTACTTTTGCCGCTCGGGTGAAAATGGTTCCGTTCCCAGGAATGCCAAGACCGGCGGAAGCGGGTCGGCGCCTGCTGCGACCGCAAGCCGCGGTAACTCGATGCCGGAAATCACCGTCTTTCCCTCGATCGCCGGCAGCCGCTCGGTGTCGGTGGCGGCAAGGTCGATCACCAGTCCTGCTACGGCGATCGGCTCATAGGGCACGCGCCGGATGCCAATCCCGTGCACCTCGATCAGGCCGGCCAGCGTTACTGGGGCACGCGCCAAGAGCCGACCGTGATGGACCTCCAGGTGCAGCCGATCGTCGCCCACCAGGCGGGTAAACGACAAGAGCCCGGACCTTGATGCGGTCAGCAACCCGAGCGCCAGTCGCGACTTGCCGGCGGCAGACGGTCCGCGGATGAGCGCCGCCCGCGCGCCGATCAGCACCGCCGACGCATGGACGGTGGGGCTTGGTTCCTCTGCGGTCATGCCATGCAACCGGCCGGCCGAGCGCGCCGGCGCCTTGAGTCTCCCGCCGGATCACATCGCCGGCAGCCGCACGGTGAAGCGTGCGCCCAGCACCTTGGGTTCCTCGCCGGACGCTGCCTCGGACAGGCGATTTTCCACCCAGATGCGGCCGTCATGCGCCTCGACGATCTGCTTGGAGATCGAGAGGCCGAGCCCGGAGTGCTGGCCGAAGCCTTGGTTCGGACGATCGGTATAGAAACGGTCGAACACCTTATCCATTGCGTCGGGCGCAACGCCCGGTCCGTCGTCGTCGACGATGATGTCGATGTCGTCTTTTGCGCGTCGGCATGTCACCCGCACCGTGCCGCCGGACGGCGAGAACGAACGGGCATTGTCGATCAGGTTGTCGATCACCTGTCCGAGCCGCGAATCGTTGCCGAGCACCGTGAAAGCCGACGGCCCGCCGCCGTCGAAGATGAGCTTGACCGACACGCCGTCGTCGTGTCGCTCGTTGGCGACACCGACCACGGTCGTGAGCAGTGTCGTAAGACTGACGCGCTGGGCATCCTGCCGCTGCATCTCGGCATCGAGCCGGCTTGCCGCCGAGATATCGGTGATCAGCCGGTCGAGACGTTTCACATCGTGCTGGATCACCTCAAGCAGCCGCGCGCGGCTCTCCTCGGTCTTGGCGAGCGGCAGCGTCTCGACGGCAGAGCGCAGCGAAGTAAGCGGATTCTTGAGCTCGTGGGCGACGTCGGCGGCGAAGCGCTCAATCGCCTCGATGCGGCTGTAGAGCGCGCTGGTCATGTCGCGGATCGAGCCGGAGAGATGCCCGATCTCGTCGCGCCGCCCGCTGAAGTCGGGAATTTCCACCCGCGAGCGAATGCGCCGGCGCACCTGCTGGGCGCCTTCCGCGAGGCGGCGCACCGGGCCGGCGATGGTGCCGGCGAGCAGAAACGACAACACGATCATTACGCCGGCCGCCACCAGGAACACCTTGAAGATCGCGAGCCGCTCGGCGGCGAGCACGTCGTCGATATCGGCGCCCTGCGTCTGCAGCATCAGCGCGCCGCGCACGGCGCGGAAGCGCTGCACCGGCACCGCGACGGACACGATCACTTCGCCGCGCTCGTTGATGCGCACCATGCTCGACTTGTAGCCCTTGGCGGCGTTGACCACTTCTTCGTAGCCCTTGCCGCTCTGCGGTCCGAACTCGTGGTAGAGCGGCAGCGTTCCTCGACTCGCCCAGGTGCGGATCGTGATGTAGAAGCGCTCCAGCATGCCGGGCTTGGCACTCGGCGGCGGCAGGTCGAAGCGAATCACGTCGTAGAGGTTGCGGCTGTCGAGTACCAGCACGCCGTCGCGGTCGTAGATGCGGGCGCGGGTGTTGGTCGGCGATACCAGCCGCCGCAGTACCGGTGCGACGCGCTCGGGATTGATCGAGAATTCAATGCCCGACATCATCTCCTCGGAGGCGGCGTAGCTCTCGCCGGCCTGGAGTTCCAGCAATCGGTCGAGATCGAACGTGATGGTATCCTGCTCGGCGGTCGCCGAAGAAGCAATCGCCCCCGCAATGATTTCGCCTTGCACCAGCAGGCTCTGGATGCGCGCCTCGATCAGCCCGGCGCGGAATTGCGAGAGGTAGAGAATGCCCACCACCAGCGCGATGAGCCCGGTGAGGTTGAGGAAGATGATGCGCCGGGTGAGGCTCGAAAAGCTCTGCCGGACGAAGAACTGCCAGCCCTTGAGCGACAGGTCGGCGAGCCGCCGCAAGGTGCCGTTTTCGCCGCGCTGACGTTCCCCGGGCGCCGATTGCGCGGCCACGGCCGCCTGGGCGATATTCAAAGTTCGATCGAGCACGGTTGTCTGCCGGTTGCGTCCCCTCTTGCACGCCCCGCCGGCGCCCCTCGGGCAAACCGGCCCCCGTCAGATGGCAGAGTCTACAATTCCCCGTTCACGCGATGCAACACGCGCCATGGCTGCATGGCCATGACAAGTCACATCTCCTTGAAGCGATACCCGACGCCGTACAGCGTCTCGATCATGTCGAAATCGTCGTCGGTCTGCTTGAACTTCTTGCGCAGCCGCTTGATGTGGCTGTCGATGGTGCGGTCGTCCACATAGACCTGATCGTCATAGGCGGCGTCCATCAGCGCATTGCGGCTCTTCACCACGCCCGGCCGAGTGGCGAGCGCCTGCAGGATAAGGAACTCGGTGACGGTGAGCGTGACCGGTTCGTTCTTCCAGGTGCAGGTATGCCGCTCCGGATCCATGCGCAGTTGTCCGCGTTCAAGCGCCTTGGCGTCAGCCTCCTTCGGCGCGGAGGGATCCTTCGGCGTTACGCGGCGCAGCACCGCCTTCACGCGTTCGACCAGGAGCCGCTGCGAGAACGGCTTGCGGATGAAATCGTCGGCGCCCATCTTGAGGCCGAACAGTTCGTCGATCTCCTCGTCCTTTGAAGTAAGGAAGATCACCGGCATGTCGGACTTCTGGCGGAGCCGGCGCAGTGTCTCCATGCCGTCCATGCGCGGCATCTTGATATCGAGAATCGCGAGGTCGGGCGGCGAAGTCTTGAACCCGTCGAGCGCGGAAGCGCCGTCCGTGTAGGTCATGATCCGATAGCCTTCGGCCTCGAGCGCGATCGAAACCGAGGTCAAAATATTGCGGTCGTCGTCGACGAGAGCGATGGTCGGCATGAAGCCCCTATCCGTGGGCGGTCGTCACCGCCCCTTCGGTTGAATCGAAGCCCGCAAAGCTGGGCCGAAATGTGACAAATCTCTTAAAACCCGATGATTCGCCAAGCCTTTTGCCACCTTTCGGCCCCCATATAGGCCCCCCAGGCGGGGATCGCTACCGTTAAGTTGCCGCTCCGGAACGTCGCGAAATCCGCTAATGTTTACCCATGGTTGGAGCCGACACCGATGAAACAAACCGCCGATTTCGACGCCAGGCTGAGCGCCAAGAAGCTTCTGCGGGAGGGCCGCTCCGCCGCGCTCGCAACGCTCATTGCCCCCGCGGGCGACCCCTATTGTTCCCTGGTCAATATCGCGACCGCCGCTGACGGTGCTCCGTTGCTGCTGATCTCGAAGCTTGCGGTCCACACGAAGAACATTCTGGCCGATCCGCGGGTTTCCCTGATGATCGACGAGCGCAAGCCGGGCGATCCGCTCGAAGGCGCCCGCGTCATGCTGGTGGGCACGGCCGCCATCACCGACGATCCGCAGGCCCGCGCGCGCTACCTCGCGCGCCAGCCGGAAGCCGAAATGTTCGCGGGCTTCACGGATTTCGCGATCTACCGCATCGCACTCAAAGGCGCGCATCTCGTCGCCGGCTTCGGCCGCATCGTCGATCTCAAGGCGCCGGATATCCTCACCCAGGTCGACGACGCGGCGGAACTCGTCGCGGCGGAACCCGAAATCCTCGCGCACATGAATGCCGACCATGCCGACGCCTGCCGGCTTTACGCGACGAAGCTGCTCGGCGCGCCGGACGGCGACTGGCGCTGCGTCGGCTGCGATCCGGAGGGACTCGAATTGCAGCACGAACGGATAGCGCTGCGCCTGCCGTTCGGCGAGCGGGTGCGGGCGCCCGGCGTGCTGCGGCAGGTGCTGAAGCAACTCGCCGAGAAGGCACGCGCGGCGTGATACGCAAGACGCTCCTGTAGCGCGGCCCGCACTCAGGCCGTTCGGCGAACCGGCGCATCCCGGACAATCCGTTGCTGCGTCGCAGCATCAGCGATTGCGACAGATTGCGGTACCGCGATCAACGGACGAAAGAGTTTGTGTGATCTCGAATTCGTCCGATTTGCGTGGATTAAACACTCGCCCGGCCGGCATCAACGATACGGCGGGATACGTCTTGGCAGGCCGCCGGTTCCCCACTATAGGTCGCGGGCTTGGATGGTCAGGCAACGTTTTAGGCGAAGCCGTATTATCGAGACGCGGCTTTAGGGAGCGGCTTCCGGCACCGGCCGGACGTGGTGTGGAGGTATTCGTGCTGGAAACAGGTCTGAGGAACGGCGCCCACGGCGCCGACAAATTCGGCTTCAAGGATCTCGAAGCAGTCCATTGGAATCATACCGCTCCAACCCTCTATGAACACGCGGTCGCGCGGCACGAGGGCGCCATCGTTGCGGGCGGCGCCTTCTGCGCCGAGACCGGCGTCCATACCGGCCGCTCGCCCAAGGACAAGCACACCGTTGTCGATGCGCTGACCGAGCACACCGTCTGGTGGGACGGCAACCGCAAGCTGACGCAGGCCAATTTCGACCTGCTGCTGGCCGACTTCATCGCGCATGCGCGCGGCAAGACGCTCTACGCGCAGGACCTCTACGGCGGCGCCGACCCGGAATACCGCATCAAAACCCGCGTCTTTACCGAATATGCCTGGCACTCCCTGTTCATCCGTCAATTGCTGATCCGTCCCGAGCGCTCCGAACTCCTCGATTTCATTCCCGAACTCACCATCGTCGACCTGCCGAGCTTCAAGGCCGATCCCAAGCGCCACGGCTGCCGCACCGACACCATCATCGCCATCGACTTCACCAAGAAGATCATCCTGATCGGCAACTCCTCCTATGCGGGCGAGATGAAGAAGTCGGTGTTCACCACGCTCAACTTCTACCTGCCGGCGCAGGGCGTGATGCCGATGCACTGCTCCGCCAATGTCGGCAAGGACGGCGACGTCGCGCTGTTCTTCGGCCTCTCCGGCACCGGCAAGACCACGCTCTCGGCCGACCCCAACCGCATCCTGATCGGCGACGACGAGCACGGCTGGTCGGAGAACGGCGTGTTCAACTTCGAGGGCGGCTGCTACGCCAAGTGCATCAAGCTCTCGGCCGAGGCCGAGCCCGAGATCTACGCCGCGACCAATCGCTTCGGCGCGGTGCTCGAAAACGTGGTGTTCGACCCCGAGACCCGCGTCCCCAACTTCGACGACCAGTCGAAGACCGAGAATACGCGCAGCGCCTATCCGCTCGACTTCATGCCGCGCGCCTCGCGCACCGGGCGCGCCGGGCAGCCGAAGAACATCATCTTTCTCACCGCCGACGCCTTCGGCGTGATGCCGCCGATCGCCAAGCTCACGCCCGCGCAGGCGATGTACCACTTCCTTTCGGGCTACACCGCCAAGGTGGCCGGCACCGAGAAGGGCCTCGTCGGCGTGCAGCCCGATTTCTCGACCTGCTTCGGCGCGCCGTTCCTGCCGCGCCCGCCGGCCGAATACGGCAACCTCTTGCGCGACTACATCGCCAAGCACGAGGTCGACTGCTGGCTGGTCAATTCCGGCTGGACCGGCGGCATCTACGGCGTCGGCCGCAGGATGCCGATCAAGGTAACGCGCGCGCTGGTCACCGGCGCGCTCGACGGCTCGCTCAAGAACGTGAGCTTCCGCACCGATCCGTATTTCGGCTTCGCGGTGCCGACCTCGGTGCCGGGCATCGAGCCGCACATCCTCTATCCGATGAAGACCTGGAAGGACAAAGCGGCCTTCGACGAGACCGCGCGCAAGCTCGTGCGCATGTTCCAGGAAAACTTCGTCAAGTACGAGCAGCAGGTGGACGCCGACGTGCGCTCCGCCGCGCCGGAGGTGCGCATCGCCGCGGAGTAGGGCTCGCAGACGCGGCCTTTGAGGAGAAAATAATGGCGGACACCGCCCGCATCGTGCTCGCCCCGGATGTCCTCGCGGGGAAGCCGGTCATCCGCGGGACGCGCCTATCGGTTGATTTCATCATCGGACTCATGGCCGACGGCTGGAAGGACGCGGACATTCTGCAGAATTACCCTGGCATCTCGCATGAAGACCTTGCCGCATGCCTTGCCTATGCGCGCGATGTACTGAAGTCGGAAAAGGTTTATCAAAGCGCCGATGCGCTTTCTCGCCAATGAGAACGTCCCTGGTAACGCCATCGTCGCTCTGACCGAGGCGGGCCATGATGTTGTTTGGGTACGCACCGCTGCTCCTGGAAGCAAGGACGACGAAATATTGGCCTGGGCCGTCCGTGAAGCGCGAGTCCTTTTGACGTTCGATCAGGACTTCGGCGAGCTGGCCTGGCGAGCGAGATTACCATCATCGTGCGGCATCGTTCTCTTCCGCATGCCGGTCCCGCCACCCAGCAATGTCGGTGTAACGATTGCTGCGAGGTTGGGCGAGCGAACCGATTGGGCTGGACATTTTTCCGTCATTCAGCCGGGACGCATTCGCATGCGGCCGCTTCCATAACGGTTAGGCTTTAACGTAGGGCATCGAGCCGCGTATCCTCTATCCGATGAATGATCTGGAAGGACAAAAAGCGTTCGACCGCGCGCAAGCTCGTGCGCATGTTCCAGGAAAACTTCGTCAAGTACGAGCAGCAGGTGGACGCCGACGTGCGCTCCGCCGCGCCGGAGGTGCGCATCGCCGCGGAGTAGGCGGGCCCAAGGATCGCCGGTCTTGATGTTGACTAAAGTCGTGCGTCTCGAAAAACTTGGCGGCTACCGGCTGCGTGTCGAGAAGGCGTGCACGACTTTGCCGCGATGATCAACGAGCCCGGCCCGATGCTTGAGCCGTTGCGCGATCATGCCTACTTTGCGCGCGTGTTTCTTGAATTTGGTGCACCGACCTGGCCGAACGGCTTTGATATCGCGCCGGAAAGGCTGCGCCGCGAAATGGAAGCGGCCGGCAAACTTCGCCGTGCGCACGCGTCGACTTAAAAAGACTTCCGCCTTGACAGTCAGTTCACGAAATTAATTACCCAGATGTTGTTTGTTACGCCGACGCCGATTGTTTTCCATTCGGGCGTCAGCATGTTTTGGCGATGGCCCGAAGAATTGATCCATTTCTGCAAAATGAATTGAGCGCCGCCGTCCTCGAAGCCGCTGCATGCTGCGTTTTCGCGGAATCGACGCCCCGGGAATGCCGCTCGCATGCGGGCGTGGTAGTCGGAATCGTGATGGAGAAACCAGCAAGCGTGCCACTTGTCGAGGTGGTCGGACCAATATTGCGATTGGCGGCTGGCCGCGGGATCCAGCAGGACCGGCTTCAATCCGTGCTTCGCGCGATACTCATTGACAAGACGACACATCAGCGCCCGGTTGCCGGCTCCCGGGCAGTTTGGGTCGCGAGCCTCCGCACGCGGCTGCGCGCGATTCGGGGAATTGGATTGCTCCGAGTATCGAGGGTGCTGAAATTTGGCTTGGGGCTGACGTTGTGGATATTGCGCTTCTTCGCTGCGCCCGCCAGCAATATCGCCGGACGGAGCAGTGGAAGCTCGGCCGTGGGTATTCAGAACCAAGAACAGTGAGCCGACAAAGAGCAGCGCAAGTTTCCTGCTTTCAAGAATTGGCATTTTTGTTCCTCGAAACAGCGCGCAGGGCGGATTGGCGGGCGTCATCCGCCAACCCCGAGGCACCAGTATGGCAGGGTCACGCCTTATACGAGCCCCGGCAGACGGCCGGGGCTCCCGGAGCCGCCCGAGCGGGCGTGTGAACGCACTTGATGAAAAAAAGCCGCCGTGGGCGGCCCTTTTTGCAATGGCTGACTCAAAAGCCGGAATGCTGTCAGCGATAGATCGGCCGCAGCGCGAGCG
>WBZR01003492.1_pt1 | contig 14085 bp, 7 predicted proteins | sample 5204231 | NCBI WGS metagenome assembly WBZR01 (sample SAMN12412403, study PRJNA552823) | activated sludge metagenome | isolation source: activated sludge from anammox sidestream of wastewater treatment plant... | place: USA: Virginia | collected 2017-08 | reverse complement strand
CGCACGCAGCGCTACACCGGCGTGAAGTGGCTCCACCTGCGCCGCGACGCGCAGTCCGCGCTGCACGAGTGGCGCGGCGGCCGACTGACCCTCGGCGAGTGGTGGCGGTCGTGGCGCGGGCGCAAGGCGCACGCCTTGTGGGACGCCGCGGACCCGGTCCCGTTCTGGGCCGATATCGGGCACGTCGTCGCCCTCGGGTTGCGCCGGGGCGTTACGAATCCGGGCCGTCCGACGTCGTAACGTGTGCGCGCGCCGCCGCGCGGCGTGCGCGCCGGACCTCGTTGCCGGTCGACCTTCATTGGGATTGGATTGGGTGAGTCATGGACCTCAACTTCGACCGTCGGTATTTGGACCTCATCGTTCGGTGGCTCTGGTTGATCGCGCTGGCCTCGGCCGTGGCCGCGGGCGTGAGCTACTACTTCAGCAGCCAGGAGACCGTCGCGTACGTGGCCAAGGCGCGCCTGATCGTTGGGCCCGGCGTGGACAGCTCCAAGCCGAACATCAACGACCTGCGCACGAGCGGCGCCCTCATGCAGACCTACGCCGAGCTGGCGCTGACGCGGCCGCTGCTCGAGCGCGTGGCTTCCGGCCTCGGCGGCGACGTCGGTGCATCCAAGCTGTCGAAGAAGGTCGAGGTCAAGGCCAACACCGAGACGCTGATCCTGACCATCCAGGCGAGCGACAACGACCCCGAGAGCGCCGTGGCCATCGCCAACGCCATGGCCCAGGCGGTGGTCGACCTGCCGCAGACGTCGATGGAGGAGATCATCGAGGGTGTGCGCCAGCAGGTGGCGGAGATCGAATCCGAGATCCAGCGGACGACGACCACCATCGACCGACTGGAGGCCGAGCGCCAGGCATCGACCGACCTCGCCCAGCAGAAGCTGCTCCAGGACCAGATCAAGGACGAGCGCAGCCACCTCACCGATTCTCACAAGACCCTGGCCTCGCTGTACGAGTCGCTGCAGCAGACCGTGACCAATCAGGTCAAGCTGGTCGAGCCGGCGGTCGAGGCCGTGCAGGAGGAGTCGAAGGTGCGGCTCAACGTCATGGTGGCGGCCCTCGCCGGCCTGGTGTTGTCGGTGATCGTCGCGCTCGTGGTCGAGTTCCTCGACACGCGGGTCAAGACCACCGACCAGCTCGCCGCGCTGTCGGCGGCGCCGTTGATGCTGGCGGTCAAGCGCCACGCGGCGCTGGGCGGCACCGGCGTCGATCGGCTGGTCGTCAAGGCCCGACCGGATGCCAAGGCCGCCGAAGGCTACCGCATGCTGGCCGCCCGCCTGCTGTTCGCCCGCGACGGGCAGGCGCCGCGCACGATGATGTGCTGCGGCCCGGCCGCGGCCGGGGTCGACGACAGCGCCGAGGCGGCGGCCAACCTGGCCGTGATCCTGGCCGAATCCGGCTACCGCGTGGTGCTGGTCGACGCGAACCTCGCGCAGCCGTCGCTGGCCGAGATGCTGGGCATCGCGGATCGCGGCGGACTGGCCGAGGCCCTGCTGGCCAAGGACGGCCGGGTGTCGCCGACGGCCATCCCGTGGGCGCCCGGGCTGCGGGCCTTGCCGGCTGGAGGGGCTGCGCCCGAGGCCATGCGGCGGCTCGCATCGCCGCGCCTTGCCGAGGTCATCGGCGGGCTCTCCACCGATGCCGACATCGTCGTCGTCGTGACGGCGCCGGTCCTGGCCTCCGCCGAGAGCCTCGCGGTGGCGCCGCACACCGACGGCGTGCTGTTCGTCGCCCGCAGCGGGCGGGTCGACCGCACCGTGATGGCGCAGGCCACCGAGCAGGTCCACGCCGTGCAGGCGACGCTGTTCGGCGTCGTGCTGACACAGGCGCGGCGCCCGGGCACGGCGTCGCCGCGGCCCGCCGCGGGCGTGCCCGTGCCGATGCCGGCCGCCGACCCGACGCGCCTGGCGCGGGGCGAGCTCATGCTGCCGCTGGCGTCGCCGCGCGTGGCCTCCGATCCCCCGGCGACCTGAGGCGGCATGAGCGATCTTCTGGCGCGCACGCTGCGGGCGTTCGACCGGGCCGGCCTGGAGTACTGCGTCTTGCGGGATGCCGACCGCCTGGCGGACCTGGCCGGCGGCGGCGAGGTCGACGTGCTGGTGGCGCCCGGGCACCTCGATGCGCTCCGTCGCTGCGCCGCGTGCGCCGGGTTCGCCGAGCTGCCGCGCTGGGGGCATGCGCCGCACCACTTCTTCGTGGCCTACGACGCGGCGGCCGACGCCTGGCTCAAGCTCGACGTTGTCACCGCGATCGCCTACGGGCGCCCGTCGCACGCGTGGCGGACGTCGCTCGCGGGGCCGTGCCTCGCCCATCGCCGCCGCGCCGCCGGGGCTGTCGGCCCGGCCCCCGAGGACGGGCTCGTCACGCTGCTGTTGCACTGCGTGCTCGACAAGCATGCGTTCCCCGAGACCGATCGTGCGCGCGTGCGGGCGCTGGTGGCCGCGGTGCGCGATCCCGGCCGCGTGACCGACCTGCTCCGCGCCGGCGGCGCGACGATGTGGTCGGCCGCCGACGTCGCCGCGGCGGTGGCCGACGAACGGTGGTCGGCGCTGCTGGCCGAGCGGGCCGCCATCGGTGCCGAGCTGGGTCGCCGCGCCCCCCTGCGGACGCCCGCCCGACGGTGGCGCGACCGGGTGCTGCGCAAGGCCGACCGCGCCCGGCGCTGCCTGCGCCCGCACCTCCCGATGGTGGCGCTCTTGGCCCCGGACGGCGCCGGCAAGTCCAGCCTGGCCGAGGGGTTGGCGCGGTCGTTTCCCTTCCCGGTGCACATGGCCTACATGGGCCTCTACCAGCAGGGCTCGCGCCGGCGGGCGTGGTCGCATGTCAAGGGGCTGGGCCTCGCCGGGCATCTCGCGACGCAGTGGGCGCGCTATGCCGTCGCCCGCGCGCAGCAGGGCCGCGACCGGCTGGTGGTGTTCGACCGCTATCCGTACGATGCCTACCTGCCCGCGGCGCGGCGCGAGGGCGCCCTGCGCCGCGCCCGCCGCTGGCTGCTCGCCCGCGCGTGCCCGGCGCCCGACATGGTCGTGCTGCTCGATGCGCCGGGTGCGGTGCTCTATGCCCGCAAGGGCGAGCACGATCCGGCGGCGCTCGAGGCCGCGCGGCAGCGTTACCTGGCGCTGCGCGCGGTGCTGCCGCGCATGACGGTGGTCGACGCCACCCGCCCGGCGGACCGCGTGCGGCGCGACGTGATCGCCCTGATCTGGCGGCACGTCGTGGACCGCGGCGCGGGCCCCCGCGACGACGCGTGCGCCGCCGACGCCGTGGCCGAAGGCGGCGCGGTGGGCACGCCATGACCCTGCCGACCGCCACGCCGCGCGTGGCCTACCTCATGTCGCGCTTCCCGAAGCTGACCGAGACGTTCGTGCTGTACGAGATGCTGGCGGTCGAGTCGGCGGGCGTGGCGGTGGACGTGTACCCGCTCCTGCGGGCGCGCGACACCGGGGTGCACACCGAGGGCGCCACGGTGCGGACCAAGCTCGCGGAGCGCTTCAAGCCGGCGCGGGCCGACGCGGTGATGCACGCCGAGGCGGCGGATCTCGTCCGGCGCGCCCGCTACCAGCCGCTCATGTCGCCGGCGATCCTGGCGTCCCAGCTCTACTGGCTGGTGCGGCGGCCGGCGGCCTACGCGGCGGCGCTCGGCACGCTCGTGCGGGCCAACCTCGGCAGCCGTCGGCTGCTCGGGGGAGCGCTGGCGTTCTTCCCCCAGGCGGCGCACAACGCGCGGCGGATGCGGGCGGACGGCGTGACGCACGTCCACGCCCATTTCGCCACGCACCCGGCGGCGATGGCATGGGCCATCCATCGCTTGACGGGCATCCCCTACAGCTTCACCGCGCACGGCTCCGATCTGCACGTCGACCGGCACATGTTGGTCGAGAAGGTGGCCGAGGCGGCGTTCGTCGCCACGGTGTCGGAGTACAACCGACGGCTCATCGCCGACACCTGCGGCCCGCGCCTCGGCGCGGCGGTGCGCGACAAGGTCCACGTCGTGCGCTGCGGGGTCGACACGGCGGTGTTCAGCCCGCCGGCCGCGGCCGGCGAGACGGTCGACCGCCCTCCCTTCACGGTGCTGTGCATCGGGACGCTCTACGAGGTGAAGGGGCACACGTACCTCGTCGAGGCATGCCGGCGCCTCGTCGAGCGCGGCATCGACGTGCGCGCCTGGCTGGTGGGCGAGGGGCTCTACCGCGACCGGCTGGCGGCGCAGATCGCGGCCGCCGGGCTGTCCGGCCGTGTGCACCTGCTCGGCCGGCGCACGCGCGCCGAGATCGCGGACCTTCTGCGTCAGGCCGATGCCTTGGCGGTGCCGAGCGTGCCGACGGCCGACGGCCGGCGCGAAGGGATACCGGTGGTGCTGATGGAAGCGATGGCCAGCGGCGTGGCGGTGGTCGCCAGCGACCTCTCGGGCATTCCCGAGCTCGTCGTCGACGGCGAGACCGGGCTGCTGGCGCCGCCACGCGACGCCGGGGCGCTGGCCGACGCGCTGGCGCGGCTGGCCGGCGACGCGGCGTTCCGGCGCCGCCTGGCCCGCGCGGGGCGCGAACGGGTGCTCACGGAATACGACGTCGGCCGCAACGCGGCCCGGCTGGCGGCGCGCTTCGCCGCGGCGGGCGGGGCGACGTGATCGCGCCGCTGGCCGTGTGGCGGGCCCGCTGGCACGACCGCCGCGAGCGCGAGCGGATGCTGCAGGACATGCGCGCGCCGCTGGCGGCGCTGGCCGGTGCGGCCGCCATCGGCGCGCTGATCCCGTCGTCGCCCGAGGCGGTGTTGGTGGTGCTCGCGGCGCTGGCCGCCGGGTTCGTGCTCCTGGGCTGGCCGGACATGTGCGTGCCCTTGGTGATGTTCGTGATCTGGAGCGACGCGGCATCGGTGGCGATCGGCTCCCACGGCGTGCCGGCCGTCGTCGGGATGGGGCTGCCGGCGCTGCTCGTCGTCCCGATCGCGCATCGCCTCGTCTTCCAGCGCGATCGCCTGGTCTTCCACCCGGTCCTGAAGTGGATGGTCGGCTACCTCGGCGTCCTGGCCGTCGGCACGCTCTTCGCACGGCGGATCGACCTGGCGCAGCGCGAGATCGTGGTGTTCGTGACCGAAGGGCTCCTCCTGGTCTTCCTCGTCACCAACGCGGTGCGCGGGCCGCGGGTCCTGCGCGCCGCCACCTGGGGGATCGTGCTGGGCGGCATGTTCCTCGGCTTGCTGTCGTCGTTCCAACAGGCGACCGGGACGTTCGACAACGACTACGGGGGGTTCGCCAAGGTGACCGCCGCGACGTTCGGCACCGGCGAGGAGACGCTCGGCACCGAGCTGCGCCAGGTGCGGCTCGGCGGCCCGCTGGGCGACCAGAACCGCTACGCCCAGAACGAGCTCGTCGTGGCGTTCCTGGCGCTGTTCCTGGCGTGGTCGGAGCGGCGGATGCCGCTGCGCCTGTTGGCGCTGGCCGGGGCGGGGTTCTCGGCCGCCGGCGCGGCGCTGACGTTCTCGCGAGGGGCGGCGGTGTCGTTCGTGCTGGCGCTGGGGGTCATGGTGCTCCTGCGCTACATCCAGGTGCGCCACCTGATCGTGGTCGTCCTGGGCGCCGGGCTCTTGCTTGCGGCCCTGCCGCAGTTCTCGCAACGGCTGCTGTCGTTGGCGGTGTTGACCTCGGCCGGCGACGACGACACGGCGGGGCTCCAGTCGGCCGACGGCGCCACGCGCGGGCGGCTGAACGAGATGATCTCGGCGGCCATGGCCTACGGCGACCACCCGATCATCGGGGTGGGTCCGGGGATGTTCCGGCTGGTGTTCCTCGACTACGCCGAAGATGCCGGCTACAAGGCCCAGCTCAAGCCGCGCGAAGCCCACAACCTGTTCCTCGGCATCGCGGCCGACACCGGCACGCTGGGGCTGGTGACGTTCGGGGGCGTGCTGGCGGTCACGCTGGCGGCGCTGCACCGCGAGCGGTCGCGCTGGCTGCGTCGCCGGCCCGCGCTGGCGATGCTGGTGGCGGGCTACCTCATGATGGTCGTCGCCTACCTGGCCACGGGCGTGTTCCTGCACATGGCCTACGAGCGGTTCTACTGGTGCATCATCGGCATGGCGTGCGCCGCGGCCACGGTGGCGGCGCGCGAGGCCGAGATCGAGGCCGACCGCGGCCGCGACGGCGCGGGGTTGCCGGCGGGTTGAGCGCGGGCCCTGGCTGCGGCGGCGCCCGGGCGACTCAGGCGTAGCGCGGGTAGATCGGCTCGAACATCGCGGCGCGGATGGCGGCCGGGACGTCGGCCGGGCGGGGTGCGGCGGCCAGGCCGCGCGTGAAGGCCACCTCGGCCACGCCGACGGCGATGCGGGCGGAGACGTCGCGGATGCGGTCGAGCGGGGGGTACAGGCGCCCTGCGGCAAGGTCGGCGTCGGTGACCTCGCCGGCCAGGATCTTGGCGGCCACGAGGAACATCTCGTCGGTGACGTGGCGGGCACGGCTGGCGATGACGCCGAGGCCGACGCCGGGGAAGATGTAGGCGTTGTTTCCCTGGCCGGGCTCCAGGCGGCGGCCGTCGGCGGTGACGACGGGGTCGAACGGGCTGCCGCTGGCGAAGACGGCGCGGCCGCCGCTCCAGCCGTACGCCTCGGCGGCGGTGCACTCGGAGCGCGACGTGGGGTTGGACAGCGCCAGGACGAGCGGCCGGTCGTGGGCGGCGGCCATGGCCTCGACCACGGCCTGCCCGAACGCCCGCGCCGCGCCCGACACGCCGATGATCGCGGTCGGGCGCAGGGCCTGGACGGCGGCGAGGAAGTCGCGCACGGGCGGGTGGTCCTGGGCATAGCGGCGCTTGTGCGCGGTGAGGTCGTCGCGGACGCGCACCACGAGGCCGCGGGAGTCGAAGAACCAGCACTGGCCGTCGGCGTCGGCCGCAGGCACGCCGCGCTCGACCAGCGCGGCGCCGATCATGTGGGCGATGCCGATGCCGGCCTCGCCGGCGCCCAGGAACAGGAAGCGCTGGCGGGGCAGCGGCACGCCGGTCAGCCGCTCGGCGGCGAGGAGCCCGGCGAGGACGACGCTGCCGGTGCCCTGGATGTCGTCGTTGAACACGCAGTAGCGGTCGCGGTAGCGCTCGAGCAGGTCGAACGCGTTGCGGTTCCCGAAGTCCTCGAGCTGGACGACGACGCGGGGCCAGCGGGCGGTGGCGGCTTGCATGAGCTCGTCGACGAGGTCGTCGTACGGCGCGCCGCGCAGGCGCCGGCGCGCCAGGCCGACGTACAGCGGGTCGTCGAGCAGCGCGGGGTTCTCGGTGCCGACGTCGAGGGTGATGGGCAGGCATTGGGTGGGGGGGATGCCGGCGCAGGCCGTGTACAGGGCGAGCTTGCCGACGGGGATGCCCATGCCGTGCGCGCCGAGGTCGCCGAGGCCGAGGATGCGCTCGCCGTCGGTGACGACGATGATGCGGACGTCTCGGTGCGGCCAGTTGGCGAGCACGTCGGCGACGCTTCCGCGGTCGTCGGCGGAGACGAACATGCCGCGGGGGCGGCGGAAGATGTGCCCGTACGCCTGGCACACCTGGCCGACGGTAGGGGTGTAGACGATGGGCATGAGCGCGGGGAGGTGCGACGTGAGCACGCGGTAGAACAGGGTCTCGTTGCGGTCCTGCAGGCCGTTGAGGAAGATGTACTTCTCGAGGTCGTCGGGCTTGCGGGCGAGGTTCTCCATGGCGCGCCGGACCTGGAGGTCCTCGGTCAGCACGCGCGGCGGCAGGAGCCCCCGGAGGCCGAGGGCCTCGCGCTCGGCGGCGGAGAAGGCCATGCCCTTGTTGCGAACGGGGTCGTGCAGCAGGCGCACGCCGCGCGGGAAGTCGGGGGGGATGGGGGCGGGGGGCGGCTTGGGGTGGCTCATCGCGGACCTCGGGCTTGGGGCGGCGCCGCCGTGCGGCGGGAGGGCGGGAGTCTACGGGAGCGCGGGGTGGGCGTCAAGGGGGCAGGCCCGGCGCCGCCGTCGCCGGCGGTGGCGGCCGTCGGCCCGGCAGTGCCGGTCGTGGCTGGCGACCGGGCCGGCCCGAAGGCCGCGCGCTCGGGGCCCAGGCGCCCGGCGGCTCGCTCTACCCGTCTCCCAGCCCCAGCTCCTCGAGCACGAACGCATACTCGAACGCCATCTCGCGCAGCACGTCGTAGCGGCCCGATGGCCCTCCGTGCCCCGCCGTCATCTGCGTGCGGAGCAGCAGCCGCCGGTCGTCGGTCTTGGTCGCCCGCAGCCGCGCCACCCACTTCGCCGGCTCCCAGAAGTGCACCCGCGGGTCGTTGAGCCCCGCCGTCACCAGCATCGCCGGGTAGTCTGCCGCCCGCACGTTGTCGTACGGCGCGTACGACCGCATGCACGCGTAGTATGCCGGATCCGCCGGATCGCCCCACTCCTCGTACTCGCCGACCGTCAGCGGGATCGACGCGTCGAGCATCGTGTTGACGACGTCGACGAACGGCACCTTGGCCACGACGCAGCGGAACAGGTCCGGCCGCAGGTTGACCACCGCGCCCATCAGCAGCCCGCCCGCGCTGCCGCCGCTGATCACCAGCCGCTCCGGGGCCGTGTAGCCCTCCCGGATCAAGTGCTCGGCGCACGCGATGAAGTCCGTGAACGTGTTGTGCTTGCGCAGGAACCGGCCGTCGTCGTACCACGGCCGGCCCAGCTCGCCCCCGCCGCGGACGTGCGCGATGGCGAACGCGAACCCCCGGTCCAAAAGGCTCAGGCGCGCCGGGTTGAAGGTCGGGTCCACCGCCACGCCGTATGACCCATAGCCGTACAGCCACAGCGGCCGCGAGCCGTCGCGCACGAAGTCCGTGCGGTACACGATCGAGATCGGGACCGCCACCCCGTCCGGCGCCGGCGCCGTCAGCCGCGCGCACGCGTAGCGCGTCCGGTCGTAGCCGCTGGGAACCACCGTCTCCTTGCGCAGCACCCGGGCGCGGCTGGCCATGTCGTAGTCGAACACCGACATCGGCGTGACGAGCGAGCTGTAGAGGAAGCGCAGCGTCGTCGTCGCGAACTCCCGGTTGCCCTGCACCCAAACGCCGTAGGCCGGCTCGGGGTGCTCGACGACGTGCTCCGCGCCCGTCGCCATGTCGCGCACCCGCAGCCGCGGCAGCCCCGCCGCCCGCTCGCGGATCACCAGATGCCCCGCGAACGCCTCGACCCCGTCGAGCTTGACGTCCGGCCGGTGCGCGATGACGGTCTCCCAGTGCGCGCGGCCCGGGCGATCGACGTCGGCGGCCATCAGCTTGAAGTTCACCGCGCCGTCGGCATTGGTCGTGACGTAGAACCGCGCGCCGTGGTGCTCCACCGCGTACTCCACGCCCTCTTCGCGCGGCTGGATCACCCGCGGCGCCGCCGCCGGGTCGCGCGTGTCGAGCACGTGGCACTCCGACGTCCGCGTGCTGTTCACCGTCACGAGCACGAACGCCCCGCTGCGCGTGCGGCGGGCGTACACCCGGAACCGCGCGTCGCGCTCCTCGAGAACGAGGTCGTCGGCCGCCTGCGCCTCGCCCAGCCGGTGGCGGTACAGCCGGTAGGGACGGTGCGCCGCGTCGTGCGTGGTGTAGAAGAGCGTCGCGTTGTCGTCGGCCCAGGCCAGGCTGGCGTCGACGTCGTCCAGTGCGTCCGGCAGGTGCTCGCCGGTGGCCAGGTCGCGGATCCGGACCGTGTAGCGCTCGTAGCCGCTGACGTCGACCCCGTAGGCCAGCAGCCGATGGTCCGGGCTCACCGCCAAGGGGCCGACCTCCATGAACGACCGGCCCGCGGCCAGCGCGTTGACGTCGAGCAGCACCTCCTCCGGTGCCTCGAGCGACCCGCGCTTGCGGCAGTAGATCGGGTAGGCCTTGCCCGCCTCGGTGCGCGTGTAGTACCACCAGTCGTCCTTGCGCTCCGGCACCGACAGGTCGGTCTCCTGGATGCGCCCGAGGATCTCGTGGTAGAGCGTCTCCTGCAGCCCCTCGGTGTCGACCATCATCGCCTCGGTGTAGGCGTTCTCGGCGTGCAGGTTGCCGAGCACCGCCGGGTCGTCCTTGTCGCGCAGCCAGGCGTAGGGGTCGACCCGGACCTCGCCGTGGACCACCGACGTCGCCGGGACGACGGCCGCCACCGGCGGGCGCGGCGTGGCGGCCGTCGCGGCGTCTCGGCCGCGCGTCACGGCCCGCCCCGGCGGTCAGCGTGCGGTCGGAAGGCCCGCGGCGGGAGGATGCCGTGGAGCGCGAACGGGTTCGGCGCCGCCGGTCGCAGCCGCAGCACCAGCTCGGGGTGGCGCACGGGGGCCTCCTTGCTGTGGAAGTAGATGCTGTTCTCGCTATCGGTGGCCAGCCCGAAGCTCACGGGGCCGTTGCCCGTGACGGCCGCCGACACGTCGAGCTCGAGGTAGGCGTCGGTCCGCACCGGCGCTGCCGTGGCCAGCGGCGGGCCGCTCAGCGGCGGCGCGTTGTTCCACGTGACCTCGAGCTCGGTCCACGGGCCGCTGCCGTCCGCGAACGTGTCGGCCACGCGTCGGACCGCCACGCCGGTGCCGCCGTCGTAGGCGTACAGGCGCAGCGTCGCGGTGAGGACGCGGCGCGGGTCGTCGAGGCCGTCGACCTCGAACTTGAGGTAGCTGGTGTAGACCGTCGTCGTGATGCCGGCGCGCAGCCGCAGCTGCGGCGCGTCGCCGAAGCTGCGGTCCGGCGCCGTGCTCTGGACGCGCGCGTCGTGGGCCGGCTCGAACACCAGCGCGCTGCCGGGCGCGAACGTCGGCGACGGCGTGAACGTCGGCGTGATGCTCGGGGTGAGCGTCGGCGCCGTCGTCCGCGTGGCGCTCGGCGTCGGCCGCGGGCCGGTCCGGTACGTCCAGGGCAGGTAGGCTTGATCGACGGGCGGCGTCGAGGTCGCCGCCCGCGTCGGCGACGGCGTGCGCGTCGCCGTGGCCGGTGTGCCGGCGCCCGGCGTATCCGTCGGTGTGACCGGCGCCGGCGTGTCGGTGGGCGTGACCGGCGTCGCCGTCGCCGTCGGTGGGACGACCGTCGGCGGCGTCACGGGGTTCGACGGGTCCGGGCGAACGCGGACCACCAGCTCCGGGCGGCGGTCCGGCGCCTCCTTGCTGTGGAAGTAGAGGCTGTTCTCGCTGCTCGTGGTCAGCCCGAAGCTGACCGGGCCGTTGCCGGTGATGACGGCCGTGACGCCGAGCTCGACGTAGGCCTCGTCCATCACCGGCGCGGCGACCGCCAGCGGCGCGCCGGCGATCGGGGGGGCGTTGCCCCACGTCAGCGTCGCCTCGGTCCACGGGGCGCTGCCGTCGGCGAGCGTGTCGGCCACCCGCCGGACGGTGAGGTCCGGCCCGCCGTCGTACGCGTACAGCCGGAGCGTCGCGGTCAGGATCGCCGCCGGATCCGGGATCCCGCTGACCTCGAACTTGAGGTAGCTGGTGTGGATCGTCGTCGTCACACCGGTCCGGACCCGCAGCTGCGCCGAGTCGCCGTAGCCCTTGTTCGGCGAACTGCTCTGGACCCGGGTGTCGTGGAGCGGCGCGAACACGAGGCCGCTGCCCGGCTCGAACGTCGGCGACGGCGTGAACGTCGGCAACGGCGTGCGGGTGGGGCTGGCCGTCGGCGTGGCCGACGGGGTCGGCGTGTCCGACGGCGGCGGGGGCGGCCCGTCGGTGGGCGTGGCCACGTCGGTCGGCAGCGGCGTCGGCGTCGCGCTCGGCCGGACGACGTTGGCCGGCGTGGGCGCCGCCGCGATCCGCATGTCGAAGATCAGGAGCGGCGGGGCGAGGTCGGCCTCGCGGCTGTTGTAGTCGACGCGGTCGGCCGACGCGTTGGCCAGGGCGAAGCTGTAGGTGCCGTCGCCGGGGACGGCCGTCGACACGTCGAACACGGCCCACGCGTTGTCCGCGACGGCGCCGCCGCGCGCCACCGGCGTGCCGATGAGCGGCGGGGCGTTGTTCCACGTCACGTTGTCCTCGGTCCACGGCGTCGGGGTCGTGTCCGGCGTGGTCGTGGGGTACTGGTTGGCGACCGCGTAGAGGTCGCCCGCGTCGTCGCTGCCGTTGTTGGCGAACAGGTGCAGCCGCGCGGCGCGGCGGTGGCCGACGACGGCCGCGGAACCCTCGACCTCGAAGCGCCAGTAGCCGCGCATCACCTGGTCGGCTGCCTTGCGGACCTGGATCTCGCTGCCGTTGCCGAAGCTCTTGTCGGGCTCGGTGTCGCGCACCATGGCGTCGTCGCTGGCGCGCGCGACATACGCCGACCCCGGCACGGGCCACAGCGTGTGCACGCGCTTGAGGTCGATGTCGAGGTAGCGCAGCACCACCGGCGCCGCCGGCAGCGCTGTCTGCTTGTTGCCGCACGCGCCGAGGTTGGGGTCGTACACCCCCAGGGCATAGAACTGGCCCGTCCCGCGGCGGATGCGCGGCAGCCGGACCGTCGGCTTGCAGATCAAGCCTTCGAGGGTGCTGCTGGCGATCGGGAAGGTCGGCGGGTCGGCCGTCAGGCGGCACGCGCCGTTGCCCTCGCCGATCCACGCCTCTTCGCCGCCGAGCGCGTTGACGACCGTGGCGCGGCACGTCAGGTCACCGCTGGTGTAGCGCCCCTGCTCGAGGTCGTACGCCCGCCGCACCCGGACGTCGTCGCTGGACGGGTCGGCCGGCAGGTCGAAGATCTGGACGCGCTTGCCCTTGCGGTCGCCGACGGCGAGCGCCCGGCCGTCGGGGCTGATCCCGATGTCGGTGAAGTTCGCGAACTGGCCGCGCTCCTCACCCTTCTCGCCGAACCGGAACAGCTCGATCCCCTCGGGCGTGAACACGCGGATGGTGTAGTCGGTGCGGTCGGCGACGAACACCCGGCCGTCCGGGGCCACCGCGATGCCGCTGCCCTTGATCTTGGGCCACTCGGCGACGAAGCCCCCGTCGAGGTCGTAGACGACGACGCGTTTCGCGCCGGCGTCGACCACGTACAGCCGGTCGTGGCCGCTGGAGGGGTCGCGGCCGACCGCGAGCTGGGCCGGCTCCTCGAGCCGCGCCTCCTCGGGGCCGGTCGCCCCGATGGGCGCGGCGAACTCGCCCCACGGCCACATCACCTGTACCAGCCCGGGCCCGGGGTCGCTGAGGTACACCCGGCCATCCGGTGCGACGTCGAGGCTCACCGGGCGCTGCAACACCCCGGCGAGCGCCGGCGCGGCGTCGGGGGTGGCGGTCGTGCGCGCGGCCGGACGCGCCGCGATGCCGGCGCCGGCGGCGGCGAGCACCGCAAGCACGGCCCATGCGGTGGTGGGACGCCGAGGCGACGCCAGGGGAAGATCGAGCGAGCCGGCGCGGCGCATCATGATCGGCAATTCTATCACGGTTCGGGACGCGCGGGCGACGGCCTGCCCGAGGCCCGCAGCGCGTGCCGACCCGGTGCGCGCGCGTGCGGGGTTGACAAACGGCCGTGCAAATGTTAAGATGGGAGCCCCCACACGCCGGATGGTTCATCGTCGATATTGACTTTGCCGCATTCCCGGCGAGCCGCCCTGCCCCGGCTCCCACGGGGGATTCCGCCGGCCGCCGCGTCCGCGGGCAACCCCGATCAGACCGTTTTTTCAGACCTTGGGAGCGATCGTCATGCGTGGTACTCGCTTTGTGATCTTCGGTGCCGTGATCGCCGGTTGGGCGATCGCGACCGCGGCCGGCGCAGCCCCCCAGGCTCAGCACTCGTTCGCCCCGATCCACGACACGCACGTCTCGAGCGCCAATCCGGGGTCGAACTTCGGCACCCTCGGCAACGCCCGTGTGCTCGGCGACCCGGCCAGCACCTACCGCACGTACATGAAGTTCTCGGTGAGCGGGATCCAAGGCGAGATCGGGAGCGCCCGCCTGCGGCTGTACGCGCTGGACGACAGCGTGTACGGCGGCGCGGCGTACGTCACCTCCAACAACCTCGACGGCACCGGCACGCCGTGGACCGAGCGCACGCTGACGTGGAACAACGCCCCGCCCCCCTCGGGCACGGTGCTCGACACGCGCGGCAGCGTCACCAGGAAGACGTGGGTGGAGTGGGACGTTACCGAGGCGATCACCGGCAACGGCACGTTCAGCCTGGTCGTGGTCAGCACGTCCACCGACGAGG
>WBZR01003490.1_pt1 | contig 14088 bp, 7 predicted proteins | sample 5204231 | NCBI WGS metagenome assembly WBZR01 (sample SAMN12412403, study PRJNA552823) | activated sludge metagenome | isolation source: activated sludge from anammox sidestream of wastewater treatment plant... | place: USA: Virginia | collected 2017-08 | reverse complement strand
TTTTTATTGCTATTGCCATTATGATGTCGGCACTTGCAGGTATGGCAATGCCTTCTTTCATTTTCAAATTCTATCCGTACTATAATGACAACCTGCCTCCAAAGAAAAATGACATGATCACCTGGGCTTTGCTCATCAGCGTCATTGGATTTATACTGGTACTGATAGCTGGAATAGCCTTAAAACATCTTGTGGTCAGGAAATTCGGTGGCAATTCACAGTTAATGATCACTTATTATTACTGGCTTTTCCCCATGGGTTTCGGACTCACCATCTATACCGTTCTTGAAGCTTATGCATGGAATCTTCATAAATCGGTACTCACCAATTTTCTCAGGGAAGTGCAATGGCGTTTATTCACCACTGTTTTCATTGTATTGTTTGTAATGAACGTCATTAAAGATTATTCGTTGTTCATCAAATGTTTTGCATTTACTTATCCGGGTATTGCCATCATTCTTTTTATTTACCTGGTTGCTACCGGGAAAATCCACTTTACTTTCAGCGTGAGCAAAGTCACCCGCAGGTTTTTCAGAAAGATACTGGCGCTTTGTCTCTATGTTTATTCCGGCACGTTTATTTTTACTTTATCCCAGGTATTCGACACTTTCGTGATTGCCTCATTGAAAGGACTGGACAAAGCCGGCATTTACACCCTGGCTGCTGTGATGAGCAGCGTGGTGCAGGCTCCCCAAAGAGGAGTAGTGGCAGCATCCATAGCTCATTTATCCAAAGGATGGAAGGATAAAAATATTCCACTGCTGCAAAGGATCTATCAGCGATCCTCACTGAACCTGTTGATTTTTTCCTGCGGGATATTTATACTGATCTGGATGAATTTTGCAGACGGGGTAAAAACTTTCGGATTAAAACCTGATTACCTCGAAGCAGTCGATGTATTATTCCTGCTGGGTCTTGCACGGATTATAGACATGGGTACCGGAGTTAATGCGCAACTGATTGCTACTTCCAATTACTGGAGATTTGAATTATTCAGCGGACTGATCCTGCTGAGTCTGATGCTTCCGCTCACCTATTTCCTGACAAAAGAATACGGCATCACCGGGCCGGCATTTGCCAATATCATCTCTATCAGCATTTATAATCTTATCCGGATTATTTTCCTTTGGGTTAAATTCAAGCTCTTCCCGTTTACACTTTCCAGTATATACACTTTATTGCTGGCAGCGGCCGGCTTCTGCATTTGTTATTTCACATTGCATAATATGCAGGGACTGCCTGCAATTATTCTGCGCAGCCTTCTCTTTATTATTTTTTACGCAGGCGGCATATTTTACTTTAATTTATCGCCCGACGTGAAGCCGGTATTGGAGACGGTTAAAAAAAGGCTTAAAATAAAATAACAGAACCAGGTAATCAGTTACCGGTCTCTGCACGGCCTGCACCTATAAGATGTTTTACATAGTACGGGTCATACATGTCACTTATTGTAACACCCCCGGAACTGGAAGCCTGAACAAATTTATTATTCTGAAGATAAATACCTACATGTGTCACTCCTGAATGATTGCGGCGGGTATGAAAGAAAAGCAGGTCGCCTTCCTTTAACTGGGTGGTTGAAATACGCCTGGTTGATGTGTATTGATATTTGGAAGTACGTGGCAATGAAATGCCATAAACGGAAGCAAAAAGAAATTGCACAAATGCAGAACAATCAATGCCGCTTTTAGCAGCGCCTCCCAGTTTATAGGGAGTGCCGTACCAATCATCTATGAACTCGTATAATTTTAGATTCTGTATTTTCAAAGGATCTATATTCATCAAAGCCGCATATTTTGTTTGCAAAGCCATTGAAGAAGAAATATCTGCTGTATTGAATCCGCCTTCACTGCCTGCAGGTTCGTTTATTTTTTCATTTTGTTTTACAGGGGTTGCATACATGGCTTCATCGCGGCGAGGGCCTCTCGCCTGCCTGGCAGATGCAGTTACGGCTTCCGGTTGTGCCGGTTGAGCCGGATCAGCAGAAATATTATTCAGGAATTTTACATGTTTCTCATTCAATACGGAACGATCCTGTACGGTTTTTGATGCGGTGACGGGTGTCACAGGTTTATCACTTGAAAAATCAATTTGCTTTAAGGCGCTGCAGCTACCTAGAAACAGGACAAGCGATATGGCGGGAAGAATTCTCTTTACCATAAGGGTCTTTTTTTAGGTGGATCAAAAGCAGTAATATTCGGAACGTGCAAAACTAAATTTATTTTTCGGAAATCTGATCATTATTTAAACGAAATTTGAAGCGGAAAAATGTTAATTCTTTTATTTGCCTTTAAACGAATGATTTAGATTCTGAGGACTATGAAATTTTCACATTTGCACGTACATACACAGTATTCTCTTTTAGATGGAGCTGCTTCCATTCAAAATCTGTATAAAAAAGCAATCAAAGACGGAATGCCTGCATTAGCTATCAGTGATCACGGGAATATGTTTGGCGTATTTGACTTCGTGGCTGAAGCATACAAACACAGAGATGAAAACGGAAACCTGAAAGTAAAACCCATTGTAGGATGTGAATTTTACATTACTTACAACCGTCATGTCAAATCATTCACAAAAGATCAGAAAGATCCGCGGCATCACCAGATTTTGCTGGCAAAAAATGAAACGGGCTACCGCAACCTGATGAAACTTACTTCGCTTGGCTTCATAGAAGGAATGTACAGCAAATATCCCCGTATTGATAAAGAATTAATCCTTCGCTACCATGAAGGATTGATCGCCACTACCTGCTGTCTCGGTGCCAGCGTACCCCAGGCAATTTTGAAAAAAGGAGAAGAAGAAGGAGAAAATGAATTCAAATGGTGGTTGAATATTTTCCAGGATGATTATTATATAGAATTGCAAAGACATGGTCTTGCAGAGCAGGATCGTGTTAATGAAGTGCTGGTGAAGTGGGCCGGAAAATACAAAGTGAAGATGATCGCCAGTAATGATTCACATTATGTGGAACAGAGTGATTTTACCGCACATGATATTTTACTTTGCATCAACACAGGAGAAAAACTAGCCACTCCGGCTATCCGCGAATTCACAGATGATGATGTATATCAAAAAGACAAACGCTTCGCATTTCCTAATGATCAATTTTATTTCAAGACCACTGAGGAGATGATGAAGAACTTTCCAGACCTTCCGGAAGCCATTGACAATACCAATGAAGTGATTTCCAAAATTGACCTGCTGGATCTTAAAAGAAATATTTTATTGCCGGCATTTCCCATACCCGAAGAATTTAAAATACACACAAAAGAAGAAAAACTTGATAAAGGCGCCGTATCACCCGAATCATTAAACCAATGGGAATACCTGAAACACCTTACGTATGAAGGTGCACAAAAGCGATACAGCGGGATCACTGATGAAATACGGGAACGCATCGAATTTGAATTATTCACGATCAAGACCATGGGGTTTGCAGGGTATTTTCTTATTGTAAGTGATTTTATTAAAGCCGGGAGAAGCAAAGGCGTGTTTATCGGCCCCGGCAGAGGGTCTGCCGCAGGCTCTGTCGTTGCTTATTGTATGGGCATCACCAATATTGATCCTATTAAATACAATTTACTTTTTGAAAGATTTTTAAACCCAGACAGAAAGTCAATGCCCGATATTGATACGGATTTCGACGATGAAGGAAGACAAAAAGTGATAGACTACGTTGTTGAAAAATACGGAAAGAACCAGGTGGCGCAGATCATCACTTACGGTACGATGGCGGCAAAAATGAGCATCAAAGATGTAGCCCGTGTTATGGATCTTCCCTTGCCTGAATCAAATGCCATGGCAAAACTGGTTCCCGAACGTCCCGGCATTGTACTGAAAAGATTATTGCATGCACCGGTAAAAACAAAAGATGTGCGCAATGCTGATAAAGAAGGGCAATCAGAAAAAACTCTGGAAGAAAAGGAAGGATTGGGGAATGATGAATTAGAAAGCATCAGGAAACTCAGGGAAATTTATAACCAGGATAATACCATTGAAAGCAAAGTGCTGCATGAGGCCGAACGCCTGGAAGGTTCCGTCAGAAACACAGGCATTCATGCAGCAGGTATCATCATTGCACCTAAAGACCTGACGGAATTAATTCCTGTGTGCACCGCAAAAGATTCTGTGCTATGGGTAACGCAGATAGAAGGAAATATTATTGAAGAAGCAGGTGTCATCAAAATGGATTTCCTGGGATTAAAGACACTTAGCATCATTAAAACAGCACTGGAACTGATCCAGAAAAATCATGGAGTAAAAATCAATATTGATACAATCCCGCTGGACGATAAGAAAACTTTTGAGCTATACCAGCATGGCGCTACCATTGGCACATTCCAGTTTGAAAGTACGGGCATGCAGAAATATTTGAGGGAACTGAAGCCTGATAAATTTGATGATCTTATTGCAATGAATGCATTATACCGTCCCGGACCACTGGCGTATATCCCCAATTTCATTGACCGCAAACAGGGACGTGAGCCCATCACCTACGACCTTCCTGAAATGGAAGATATACTGAAAGAAACTTACGGCATCACTGTTTACCAGGAGCAGGTGATGTTACTGGCGCAGAAATTAGCAGGATTCAGCAAAGGTGATGCAGATGTATTACGGAAAGCAATGGGTAAAAAACAAAAATCGGTGCTGGATAAAATGAAAGCAAAATTCATCGAAGGCGCCACCAATAATTTTTACCCGCCCGGAGAACTGGAAAAAATCTGGAGCGACTGGGAAGCATTTGCACAATATGCATTTAATAAATCACACTCCACCTGCTATGCATACGTGGCTTACCAGACTGCATACCTGAAAGCACATTATCCTTCCGAATACATGGCAGCTGTGCTGAATCATGCAGGAAGTATTGAAAAGATCACTTTCTTCATGGAAGAGTGCAAACGGATGGGATTAAAAGTGCTGGGGCCTGATATCAATGAATCGCACAAAGGCTTCGCCGTGAACAATGCCGGCGAGATCCGTTTCGGGCTGGGAGGTTTAAAAGGTGTAGGTGAAGCTGCGGTGGAAGCGATCATTGAGGAAAGAAATAAAGACGGTAATTTCACAACTATCTTCAATCTTATCAAGAGAATCAATCAAAGGACGGTCAATAAAAAAACGCTGGAAAGCCTTGCTTCTGCCGGCGCCTTCGATTGCTTCACCGAATTGCACCGGGCACAATATTTTTACCATTCTCCCGATGAACCAATAACCGGGCTGGAACGCATCATACGCTTCGGCCAGATATTCCAGAACCATTACGCTTCAAACACCAACACCCTATTCGGCGATCTGCCGATGCTGGACGATATCACTCCTCCGAAAATACCTGATTGCCCCCCATGGCCACTGACCGTTCAGCTGGATAAAGAAAAAGAAATGACCGGGATGTTTTTAAGCGGACACCCGCTGGATCATTACAAATTTGAAATAGAACATTACAAAGTTACTCCTCTCGCCAACTTTAATGAGTTCAAAGAAACGATCACGCTGAGTCCAAATCCGAACATGACATTCCGCCTTATTGGCCTGGTTGCGGATGCACAGCACCGCATTTCGCGGCAAGGAAATAAATACGGGAACTTTATTTTAGAGGATTATTCGGGGAAAACCACCATCCTCCTTTTCAGTGAAGATTACATGAAATACAGTACCATGCTGCAGTCAGGCAATACCGTTTTTATCACCGGGTATTTTAAACAACGATATAATAGGGATGAATTTGAGTTCAAAGTGGTGCATGTCTCACTGGTAGAAACCATGAAACGCCAACTGACCAAACAGTTAAATATCCAGGCTCATCCCAGATTCATCAATGAAGAAATGATCCGATTTTTAGAGGGAAATATAAAAAAATTCCCCGGGAATTCCGTCCTGAAATTCACTGTAGAAGATCCAAAAAACAAACTAAAGATCAGCCTTGTAGCAACGAATAATGGCTTTGAAATGAATAACGACATGATCGAATTCCTTCAGCAAAGACCTGACCTTGAAGTGGAAGTGATCACAGCCTGATCTTTTCAACAATTTTATAGATACAGGAACTCATAAAACATTGATCTTATCAAAGAAAAAGCTTATTCACAACAATCAGGGAAAGAGAAGATGAGAAAGCATCTGCCGGACCTGGCAACATAATGGATAAAACACCTCAATACCGGCCTCAGAATCTACTCAGTTTTGTCAGGTTTTCAGGCTGAACAATGACAAGTTTTGCACAACTGTATGCCAGCATTGCGTATTAACTTGTCAGGACTTAAATTTGCAGTCCTCAACAATTAAAATTTAAAACTTGTACTAATGGCAAAAGAATTTAATGATTCCAATTTTCAAACTGAAGTGCTGTCATCCGACAAACTGAGCGTTGTGGATTTCTGGGCAGAATGGTGTGGCCCCTGCCGTGCTATCGGGCCTATCATCGAAGATCTTTCCAAAGAATACAGCGGGAAAGTGAATGTAGGTAAAGTGAATGTAGATGTAAATCCTCAGGTATCTATGAATTATGGCATCACTTCCATTCCTGCAATCCTGTTTTTCAAAAACGGGCAGTTGGTTGATAAACTGATTGGCGCACAGCCCAAAGGAAATTTTGTAAAAAAGATTGAAGCTCATTTAAGTTAAAAGATTTCTTTTAAAGACAAAGAGTGCCACGGTTTCAAATCGTGGCACTTTTATTTTTTCCCGATAAAAAATTAAAATTGCCTGCACTCATAAATACGGCTAATGATTGATCACAATTTCCTGCCCCGGGACATGCTTGTGTTTAAATAAAATACTGAACAAAATTCCAACGATCAGTGCGTAGAGGGCAAAGGTCAGCCAGATGCCATGCCAGTTGCTGCTGCCATCCGTGTTAATGAAAAACTTTCCAATCACATAGCCGCTCACCACGCTTCCAAGATAAGCCCCCACCCCGTTTGTCATCATCATAAATACTCCCTGTGCGCTGGAACGAATAGAAGAATCAGTTGTTGTCTCCACAAACAGCGAGCCCGATATATTGAAAAAGTCAAATGCCATTCCGTAAACGATACAGGAGACAATGATCATCACGGTACCTGCAAAAGATGGATCGCCAAAAGCAAACAAACCAAAGCGGAAAACCCATGCAAACATGGACATGAGCATCACCTGCTTGATCCCGAATTTTTTCAGGAAAAAAGGAATAGTGAGAATGAACAAAGTTTCTGACATCTGCGATATGGATAGAATGATGGTGGAATATTTTACCACAAAAGAATCCTGGTAAGCCGGATTGGAACCAAACCCGCTCAGGAAAGAATCGCCGTACATGTTGGTCAGTTGCAATGCTGCACCTAAGAGCATAGAGAAAAGAAAGAACAATGCCATCTTATAATTTCCGAACAGTTTAAATGCATTTAAACCCAACTGCTCAATGATGCCGGCATCTTTGGAAATAGATTTTGCCGGCGGACATTTTGGTAATGTGAAAGCAAATACTCCAAGCAAAAGGGCTGCTACAGCGCCGATGATGAATTGGTCAGCATTTGCTTTACTTCCTGACAAATTCGTTGTCCACATGGCAACAATGAAACCTATAGTACCCCACACTCTTATTGGTGGAAATGCTTTGACCACATCATAACCATTTCTTTTTAAAATAGTATAAGCAATGGCATTGGATAAGGAAATGGTGGGCATGTAGCAGATCATTGCTGCAAGGATCACATAAAATAAAGTGTCCGGATCGTTTACCCTGGGAACATACAGCAGAATCAATCCATAAAGTATCTGAAGTACGCCATATAATCTTTCCGCATTAATCCACTTATCTGCAATAATGCCTGCAATCGCCGGCATAAAGAGTGAAGAGATCGCCATCGTGGAAAAGATGGCACCAAATTGGGGGAAGCTCCATCCTTTTGCATTCAAACAATAAGTGCCGATCGTGATCAGCCATGCACCCCATACAAAAAACTGAAAAAAGCTGAGAACGGTGAGGCGGAATTTAATGCCCATTGTGTTGGATTTATTTCAGGAAGGGAAGATAAGGATTTTTTGAAGTTGGGATGATGTATAAATTAAGCCTGGCTTACCTGAAGATTTTTTACGATGCATTGTCAACCTGTTTTACCAGCCTTTTAAATACCCTCAGCAATGCAGGCAACAAACATATAACCGGGCATTCCCGGTAAAAAACAGCCCTGAAAACAAAATAATTCCGTGCATTCGTTGCTGGCAATAAAACTATAATTTAGCCCTCTCATTAATTAAATGAAAAATAATTCCGGCAGCCGGCTTCAGTCATGGTCTGCGATCCTTTTAAGTTTCCTGATCACCGTCTGCCTCGTCAGGCTGTATGAATATTTCACTATTGCATCCAAATATTTCCTGGAGCATTCTTATCGTTATGAACTGACCGGTGTATTTTTCGATGCCTGGGCTGTCCTGATCTATTGTTTTATTTTCCTGCCGGTTTATTATTTGATCTCAGTATGGAATTTAAAAACCGCAAAGATCACATTTCACATTCTGAATACAATAATGATCATCCTGTATATCTCCCTGATCATAGTTTTTTCTGAAAGAACTCGCCCCTTTGATCATGAATTTTTTACCCGGAAAGCTGCTGACTCATGGATCACTGCCAGACAAATGCTTTCCACCGGGTATATGGTGCTTGTACCTTTTGCGATCTACATAGCTGCTTATTTCTTAATTTATTTTTTTATCTTCAGGAAAATTAAATTCAGAAAATGGCAACCGGTTACTGTCTTTATTCTTTCGTTTCTTGCTGTTTTCTTTTTTAAATTTTCCGTTCCATCCAACAGCAGCTTCAACCAGCCCGGAGCTTATTATCTTGAGTCAAACAAATTCAGCTATTGGGTCAATGACAGTTACAACTATTTCAAAACAAAAGGTCTCTTTAATTCCGGCAAACTGAACGATCAGCAGCTGGCAGAAGCCATTTCTTTTTATCAGCAAAATCATCCTTTCAACTACACAAGTGCAGAATACCCGCTCCTGCACAAGAATGACAGTAAAGATGTACTGGGAAGTTTCTTTAATCTTCATAAATCCCCTCCTAATATTGTCCTGCTCGTTGTAGAAGGGTTATCCAGGGATTTCAGCGGCGATAAAGCTTATGCTACCAGTTTCACCCCTTATTTAGATTCACTCTCTTCCAGAAGCCTTGTATGGGATAATTTTTTGAGTACAGCACCGGGAACTTTTGCAGCACATCCCGCATTAACAGGTTCCCTTCCCTATGGCAAAACAGGCTTCTCCCTGATAGGTATGATGCCCGAACATTTGTCATTGATAAAAATTTTAAGGGCTAACGGCTATTGGGCAAACTTCATGATCGGGTTCAACCCGGATTTTGATAACATGGGCGGTTATATACGCTTGCAGGGAACCGATTTTATTTTGTCGCACTACGGGCCAAAATATAAAATGATGGGTGTTGGTAAAGAAGGCTGGACGATGGGCTATCCGGATGATGCATTGTACAGCAGAAGCTTTGAAGTGATGGACTCACTGAAGAAAACCCCTTATTTCAATATCTATCATACCGGAACCACGCACATGCCTTATCTTTTTGATCAATCGCCTTTGTACAGCAAACTCTTTGATGAAAAAATGAAGACTATCTCTGTTTCCCCGGGAGTAAAAAGAACTTTGACCGCCACCAAAAAAGTTTTAATGACCTTCATGTTCTCTGATGATTGCATCAGGAATTTTTTTTCTGAATATGCAAAACGTCCTGAATATTCCAATACGATCTTTTTCATCACCGGGGATCACCATATTGGTTCTTTTCCCTCCACAGGAAATATTGACGATTACCATGTGCCGCTGATCATTTACTCTCCCATGCTGAAGGAAGCACATAAATTCTATTCTGTGAATTCGCATAACAATATTGCGCCCACGATCACTGCTCTGATCCTGAATAATTATAAAATGCCCTATGTTCCCGATGAAGTGAACTGGATGGCAGATGTACTGGATACCTGCACTACTTTCCGGAATGTTCAATCCATGCCGTTCATGGCCTGGAGCCGCGAGATCAATGATTACATTTATAAAGATTACATGCTTTCCGAAGGAATGTTGTATAAACTCACACCGGACCTGCTGATGGATTCTTACAAGAATGATTCAATGCAACAGTATATCACACGCCTGCTGGAAAATTTCAAGATTATCAATTCTTATGTATGTGACAACAATAAAATATTTCCAAAAGATAAACTCCCTTTACCTGGCGAAAAAAAGCTGTTGTCAAGCTTCAATGATTCATTGATCCGTGTTTATGCAACAGGAAGTACCGACACGACAGTGATGCCGGTATTCACCATACCGAAAGAATACCGTTATCTCTACATCGATGTTTCCGCCGATATCAACCTCGTTAAAGCTGATTCAGCAGGCCAGCCTTCTTTCCGGCTTGCATTGACCGGCAAAACCAATACGGCTAAAGAATACCTGTATTGGACCAAACGTGATCTTGTATTGATGACCGAAAAAGGTTATCACCCGATGCAGTGGAACCCGGTCTCCACCGATGACATGTTTGAATTAAATGATTACAAACAATACGAAAATTTAAGTTTTGAACTGTCCCTGTTCCGGCAGGAATTGCCCATCAGTTTAAAGATGAAAAACCTGAAGGTGGATATTTACGGGGTAAAGTAAGTTTTCAATTTTTAAAAATATTTCACCTTTCCTGCATCAGCCCCTATCAGAATTTATTTTAAGAAATCTGAAAAGATTAGTTTTACAACATGCAAATGAACAGCCCAAAAAAATATTACCAGTCACAAATTGAAAAGCTTGATTTCGCAAAAAAAAGGTTACTGAAACAAAAAAGCCTGTACTCCATTCTCCGGTTGCTGATTGCCGTCCTTGCCATCATTGCACTCTGGGAATTATGGGGGTTTTCCGTGGTAATGGCATTACTGGCATTCTGGATTCTTGTTGCCGTTTTTGTTTTTGTAGTCACTAAAGATCTCAAAAACAAAGAAACACTTGAAAATAACCGGTCATTGAAGAATATCTGTAAAGAAGAGATACGTATTCATGATTTCGACTTTCAGCACCTGCCCGGCGGTGCAGAATTTTGCCCCGCTCATCATGCTTATGCCCAGGACCTTGATCTGTTCGGGAAAGCTTCTCTGTATCAATACCTGAATCGTACAAGATCAGAACAGGGGCATAAGAATTTTGCCAACCGGATACTGAATCCTTCTTCAAAAGAAACAATTGCACAAATGCATGAAGCTTGTAATGTACTTACTCAAAATCCGGGGTGGAGCCTTCAATTCCAGGCTCATGGTATCAGTCATCCCATCACCCTGGCTTCGGAAAGTAAGATCAATGAATGGCGAATAGAAGATGACCCTTTGAAAAAAAATCCATGGCTGCGCCTCATAAGGATCGCTTTTCCTGCAATGACAACTGTATCTCTGTTTCTATTTCTTTTTGAAATCATACCCGGTTCATTATTTACATTTTTTTTGATCACTTACTTTGCTGTGTCTTCTTACATCAGCAAAATATTTCAGCCACAGTATGCAAAACTGAACAGGATAGTTCCGGAACTGGAAACAATGGAACAATGTATCCGGATGATCGAAAGCAATACCTTCGACAGCTCTCTTTTCCGGCAATTGAAAGAGAAAATCAGCATCCATAATGAAACCTCTTCCCGCAGTATCGGGCAACTCAAAAAGATACTTGCCCGGCTTGACTACCGCTATAATCCTGTTGTTTATATACCCCTGAACAGTTTTTTTCTCTGGGATCTGCAGCAGTTCTTTGCATTGGGAAAATGGAAGACAAAATACAGTGATCAAATCCCTTTGTGGTTTGAGGCCATTGCAGAAACCGAATCTCTGATAAGCGTGGGCAGTGCGGCATTCAATCATCCCGGCTGGTGTTACCCGGAATTCAGTTCTGAAAAATACGTTTTCATTGCCGGCGATATGGGGCATCCCCTGATACCACTATCAAAAAGGGTGAACAATTCATTTTCTACCCGGGGAAAAAAACAGGTAAACCTGATAACCGGATCGAACATGGCCGGTAAAAGCACATTTCTGCGAAGCGTGGGGGTAAATGCGATCCTGGCAATGATGGGTGCGCCGGTTTGCTGCAATAAGCTTACTATATCCGAAATGAAAATAATGAGTTCCATGAGGATCAGTGATAATCTTGAAGAAAACACTTCCACATTCTATGCAGAACTGAAAAAACTGAAAGAAATCATAGAAGCAATAAGAAACCAGGAAACTGTTTTTATTCTTCTTGACGAGATTTTGAGAGGAACTAATTCAGCGGACCGGCATACCGGTTCCATTGCGCTATTAAAACAACTGATAAGGGAAAACGTTTCCTGTATAGTTGCCACTCATGACCTGGAACTGGCAGCGCTGGCCGGTGCTTACCCAGGCGACTTTCATAATTATCATTTTGATGTGCAGGTGCAGAATGAAGAGTTATTCTTTGACTACAAAATAAAAGAAGGAATCTGCCAAAGCATGAATGCATCCCTGCTGATGAAAAAAATCGGGATAGAATTATAAAATTTATTTACCCCAGCCAAACCAGTCGTTGCCATTGGCATAGAGCATCAATGCAAGAAGGATGACCATGCCTGCGATCTGTGCATACTCCAGGAATTTATCGCTTGGTTTCCTGCCGGTCACGATCTCATACAAAGTAAAAAGAACATGGCCGCCATCCAGTGCGGGTATGGGCAGTAAATTCATAAACGCAAGAATGATGGAAAGAAATGCCGTGATCCTCCAGAATGCCTCCCAATCCCATTGGTATTTCGGGAAAATGGAACCAATGGCTTTAAATCCTCCTACACCTTTGTAACCTCCTGTTTTGGGATTGACAATTTTTTTGAACTGGTCAATATAATATGCCAATTCATTTCCTGTCTTTTTTATTCCTGCCGGGAATGCTTCAAAAAAACCGTATTTCTTCACATTCAGTTTCACCCAGCCCAGGCTGTCCATTTGTTCAAAGTTTCCATATCCGTAAGGAATGAATCCCAGTTTCCCTTCGCTGTCCACCGGCGCTTTAAACGAAATCTCATTACCATTCCGCAACACCCTCAGATTTACTACCTGGTTTTTATGCTCCTGCAGATCGTTTTTTAATTCATCATAAAAATTAATTGTATCTCCGTCTATACCGACTATCTTATCATTTTTTCTGAGCCCGGCTTTAAATGCATTTCCCGTATCAGGAACATATAATGCCATAACCGGTATTCTCGGTTCAAGGAAGAGACTCATATCCTTTCTCCTGTTTTCGATCAACTGACCAAGAAGATCAACAGGTAATTTTATATTAACCGTTTCGCCATTACGTTCTACCGTTATATTACTGGCAAGAATAACAGCCCGGAAAACTTTTTCAAAATCTTCCGCCGGTTTACCATCTACAGAAATTATTTTATCGCCATTCCGGATACCCATTTTGTACAAAGTGCTGTCCACTACATGTACGCCGTATTTCAATGAATTGGCAGGGATTTTTTTATCGCCCCATATCATTAAAATGAATGCATAGATCACAAAAGCCGTCAGTACATTCATCGTGATTCCTGCCAGCATGATGATCAGTCTTTGCCAAGCAGGTTTGCTGCGGAATTCCCATTCCTTAGGCGGTTGTTTCATCGCTTCGGTATCCATGCTTTCATCCACCATGCCGGCAATCTTTACATATCCCCCCAGCGGCAGCCATCCAATGCCATACACGGTGTCTTTCACTTTTCTTTTTACCAATGCAAACCAGGGATCAAAAAATAAAAAGAATTTCTCCACCCGGCATTTAAACCAGCGGGCAGTGATATAGTGCCCAAATTCATGGAGAATGATCAGAATGGATAATGCCAAAAGCAACTGCCCTACCTGCAAGCCTATATTGGACCAATTAATCGCTAATAGATAATTCATGTTATAAGTTTCCCTAACTAGGGTCTGCTGTTTAAGTCAAAGTAAATTTCATTTTTGAAAACTCCGGTAGCTGATAGCGTGATTTTATCCACTTGATTAATTTACATATTAGAGTAAAAGATGCCTTCCCGATAAGATTTATCAG
>WBZR01003487.1_pt1 | contig 14108 bp, 12 predicted proteins | sample 5204231 | NCBI WGS metagenome assembly WBZR01 (sample SAMN12412403, study PRJNA552823) | activated sludge metagenome | isolation source: activated sludge from anammox sidestream of wastewater treatment plant... | place: USA: Virginia | collected 2017-08 | reverse complement strand
AGCGTGCCTTCCAGGACGTAGACACATTCTTCGTTGTTCGAATGACGGTGTGGGGGCGGAACGTTCGAGCCCGGCGGGACCGTCAATTCGAACATACCCAGACTCGCAGTGCTTGCGCCATCAACGATGTAGTTGATGCCGAGCTGACCGACCTTGATCACGGATGATGCGCTCATGCCTTCTCTCCTTGCGCGCGTGTACAGGAGAACATGCCTTGCGACACCCAACGTGCGACATGACTGGCGCACGTGCGAACGTCGCTGACCTCGCGACGGCGAAGGGCGGACGAAGTCTCGCGCCCGATCCGATCAACGCCGATCGCGTACATCGAACCCTTGCGTGCACTCCGGCGGCAGACGCCAGAACACTGCGCGAAGACGTGGCCGAGGGTGCCCGCGGCGAAAGTATAGCGCTGCGCGTCGTGGCTTATCGGGTGCAACGACGGACCAGGCGCCGGTCGTCACCTCCAGGCTGACAGCCTGTGTTTTCCGACTGCGCCACTGTTGAATGACGCCGACGGCGATGGCGAGCCACACCGGCCACGGGAAGAATGCTCCGAACTGAGCAAGGGTGAAGTGCTTGCGCAGCCGACCATGGCCCGTGCCGTCCCACGGCCGGTGAAGCCGCATGGCCGCTACGGCATGGCGCGCGTGAGTGCGAGGCCAGGTAGCCAGCACGCCATGCGTATTGCACGACAGCCACCTTTGCGGAATGGCTCGGATATGGGATAGAAGCCCAGTGCCCTGTACGCTGCGACCGCGTACAGCGAAGCGTTGAGCTCGACGGTCGCCGTTGCCGCGTGGTGCGCCTCGATGTGCCCGCGCGCGGCCTGCCACAGTTGCGTGGCGATGCCACGGCGATGCCACGCGGCGCGCACAAAGAGGAGGGCCAGCCGTGACGGGGTGGGCAAGAGGATGATGCCAACGATCTGGTCGTCCACTTCGGCGACTGCGGCAAACGTCGCGGCGGAAATGCTGGCACCCAATCGCTCGGGTGAGGACTCGCGCATGAAGACCGCGCGCGCCTCCGGCTCCCAATCGGGCGCGACGAACCGGGTGAAGCTCTCCTGGACAAGCGCGGAGATCGCGGCCGCGTCGGCAACCGTGGCGGGACGGATCGCGGATTGCATGCGCGGTAACCTGTGATGCCGGAAACCCGCCGCCAGGGACACGAGCGCGCCCGCCTCGATCTCGAAACCTCCGGTGAGGGCATAGGTTTGCGCGCGCGGATTGCCGCCATAGGCATCACCGATGACGAACTCCACCCAGATCGTCCGACCCTCGGCCCTGAACTGGATCGTGGTGTCATAGGTTCCAGCGAGCCTGGGCGCCAATCCCCTGTTCAGGACGAAGCTATCCAACTCCGTTGCAAACTCTTCCAGCCTGAAGAATGACACGTCCTCATTGGACGCGATGAATCTGCCGTGCCCCACATCCACGTACGCCTCGACGCGGAACGCAGGCCGACCGTTCTCTCCAACGTCATCGATCGTGATCCAACTCGTGTGGTCGCGCGATTCGATCTTCATGGGACACCTCACACCCGGGTTCGGTGGCGGGCACCGCAAGCAGGTGAAGCGCGTGCGGACATCCGCTCGAACAGGAGCTTAGACCGCGGGCGCGGCCGAAATGCAAGTACGCCGCATCGGACGCAATGAACTCGCGGCAATCAATGTCATGCGCGCGTATGGCGACGCGCAGCGTGAATACGCTGCGGTCGATCGCAGCGGCGACGGCATGCGGGAGTATGCACGCCGTATCGTCAGTCGCCCTGGCCATCACGACGGCCTGTACTGGCCGACAGCGGACACCGAGCCGCCGAGTCCGGCGGGACCGCTGCTCGACACCTCGAATCTCGCGGGCGGTTATCACGGATACCGGTTTCGCATCCTGCAAGCGCAAGGTCCGGCCGCCCAGGGTGGTGCGCGCAGTCACGTGCGCAACAGCCGCATGACCGACGGCTTCGCTCTCATCGGGTGGCCGGCACGCTACGGCGATACGGGTGTGATGACTTTCATCATCAACCACGACGGCATCGTATACGAGCGCGATCTCGGACCGGAGACGGCAAGGCGCGCCGCCGCGATCACCCGATTCGATCCGGGCAAGGGATGGGCCGTGGTGAAGTGACGGTGACGCGGCCGCGTCGCATCCGGACGCCGCTTGCGACGTCCTTGCCTACCCGCGCCGGAACCGGTACACCGCGATCTCGCCCAGGAGGTTGGGCAGCATCTTCACTTGCCGGCCCCCGGCGAGGATGACGCGGTTCTCGACGACGCAATTCCTCTCGCGCAGGAACGTGTCGAAGTCGGCCACCGTGCACAGGTGCACGTTGGGCGTGTCGTACCACTGGTACGGCAGTTCCTCGGAGACGGGCATGCGCCCGCGCAGGACCTGCCAGCGATGCGACCAGTGACCGAAATTCGGGAAGGTGACGATGACCTCGCGTCCGACCCGCAGCATCTCGTCGACGATCTCCGCCGTGCGCCGCATCGCCTGCAGCGTGAGCGAGAGGATCACGCAATCGAACGACGCGCTGTCGAACCCGGCGAGGCCCGTCTCGAGGTCACCCTGCAGGACGTTCACGCCGTTCTGCACGCTCGCGAGCACGCGCGCGTCGGCGATCTCCACGCCGTAGCCGTGGACACCCTTCTCACGCGTGAGATACGCAAGGAGGCTGCCGTCGCCACAGCCCAGGTCGAGGACGTTGGCGCCCGGCGCGAGCCAGCTCGCGATGAGCGCGAAGTCGGCACGGCCGGCCTGCTGCTCGCGCTCGGCGAGCTTGCGCCGCACGTCGGCGCCGAAGCGAAACGTCGAGTAGTTCGCGTCCCGGGCGATGCCATCGAAGTACGCGCGCAGCAGGGCGTGGTACTGCGGGTCGTCGAGCAGGAAGGCATCGTGGCCGTGCGGCGCGTCGATCTCGGCGTAGGCGACATCGCGGCGACGGTCGACGAGCGCCTTCACGATCTCGCGTGAGCGCGACGGAGGGAAGCGCCAATCGGTGGTGAACGATGCGACGAGGAATCGGCAGCGCGCCGGAGCGAGCGCTTCCGCGAGATTGCCGCCGGTGCGCTTGGCGGGATCGAAGTAGTCGAGGGCCTTGGTGATCCGCAGGTACGTGTTCGCGTCGAAGTACTCGGCGAACTTCTCACCCTGGTAGCGCAGGTACGATTCGACCTGGAACTCGGGGGCGAACGAAAAGTTGAGTCCGTCACGCAGCGTGCGTCCGAACTTGACCTCCATCTGCATGTCGGACAGGTAGGTGATGTGACCGACCATGCGCGCGATTCGCAGCCCGCGGCGCGGCAGCGTGGCATGCTGCGCGAATTGTCCGTCGTGGAAGTCGGGATCGGTGATGATCGCCTGTCGCGCGACTTCGTTGAAGGCGATGTTCTCGGCGGAGAGATTCGGCGCCGCGGCGATGACGAGCGCGTGGCGCACGCGCTGCGGGTAGCGGATCGCCCAGTCGAGCGCTTGCATGCCGCCGAGGCTGCCTCCCATCACCGCCGCGAACTGCCCGATACCGAGGCGGTCGGCAAGTCGAACTTGCGAGTCGACCCAATCCTCCACGGTGACGAGCGGGAAGTCGCCACCCCACGGTCGCCCGGTATCGGGATTGCGGGTGAGCGGGCCCGTCGAGCCGAAGCAACTGCCGAGGTTGTTCACGCCGATCACGAAGAAGCGCGTCGTATCGAGCGGCTTGCCGGGTCCGATCAGGTTGTCCCACCAGCCGACGTTGCCCTCGTCTCCCGCGTAGTAGCCGGCGACGTGATGCGAGGCGTTCAGGGCGTGACACACGAGGACGGCGTTGGAGCCGTCGGCGTTGAGCGTGCCGTACGTCTCGTAGGCGAGTTCGTAATTCGTGAGCCACTTGCCGCAGGCGAGTTGCAGCGGCTCGGCGAAGGTCGCGACGCTGGGCTCGACGACGCCGACCGACTGGCCGGGGCTTGCGGTGGCTGTGGTGGTGCCGCCCGTGGTGGAGGAGAACGAAGGCATCGACGCGGTGATGGCCGGACGTGCGCGGCCGGAGCGATAGGACCTGCCAGCTTCGGCTGGGCGGGCTTCGCGATCGACTGGGCTTGCAGCGAGCCGCTTTAGCCGGATTTGTTCGAGGCGGGCGGCAGGACCGCGGCCTCCGCGCCCGCAAGCTGGTTCAAATCGGCGCGAGGATGCATTGTAGCTCGAATGACTGCCACCGCGTGGCTATCGGCGCCGTGACCTACAGCGCGTTGAGCTGCTCCACGAGCAGATTGATGCGATCCGCACTTGGCGCGCGCCGGATTCGATCGACGGTCGACTTCATCGCCGCGACCTCGCTCGTCAGCACGCGCTGTTTGATGGCCAGCAGTTGGGTGGGATGCATCGAGAAGTGGCGCAGGCCAAGTCCCAGCAGGAGCCGCGTGAGGGCGATCTCGCCCGCCATTTCACCGCACACGGCGATCGGCTTGCCCGCCTTGGTCGCGGTCGCGATCGCCTGTGCGAGCAACCGCACCACGGCGGGGTGCAGGGGATCGTACAGGTGCGCCACCGCCTCGTCGGCGCGATCGACGGCGAGCGTGTACTGGATGAGGTCGTTGGTGCCGATCGACAGGAAGTCGAGCTTGGCCAGAAACGGATCCATCGCGATGACGGCGGCCGGGATCTCGATCATCCCGCCCACCTCGACCGCCTCGTCGAACGGGATGCGCTGCTCGCGCAGGCTCTCCTTGGCAGCGGCGATCGCAGCGAGCGTCTGGTCGATCTCGGCGCTCGACGCGAGCATCGGCACCAGGATGCGCACCTTGCCATGATGCGAGGCGCGCAGCAGGGCGCGCAACTGCGTTTGGAACAGCCGCGGCTCGGCAAGGCAAAAACGCACCGCACGCAATCCAAGTGCCGGATTGGCCGCGACCCGGGCGAGGCCGGCGAGACCCTCGGCCTGCTTGTCCGCGCCCAGGTCGAACGTGCGGATCGTCACGGGCTTGCCCTGCATGCCGGCAGCCACCGCCCGATACGCCTCGAACTGTTCGTCCTCCGACGGCAATCCCTCGCGATTGAGGAACAGGAACTCGGAGCGGAAGAGTCCGATGCCGGCAGCGCCGTTGTCGACCGCCGCCGTGAGGTCTTCCGGCAACTCGATGTTGGCGTGGAGCTCGACCGTGATGCCGTCGAGCGTCTCCGCCTTCTTGCTGCGCAGGCGCTTCAACTTCTGGCGCTCGAGGCCGAGTTCGGTCTGCCGCAAGCGGTACTCCGCGAGCACCGCGCGATCGGGGTTGATGATGACGACGCCCGCGTCACCGTCGACGATGACGAGCTCGCTGTCGCGAATCAACTGTCGCGCGTTGTGCGTCGCGACCACGGCGGGGACATTGAGGCTGCGGGCGACGATCGCGGTGTGCGACGTCGCGCCGCCGATGTCGGTGAGGAACGCGCCGTAATGCCGACGCTTGAACTGGATCACGTCGGCGGGCGACAGGTCGTGCGCCACGAGGACGGTGTGCTCTTCGGCAACCGGGGCGGGCAGCGGCCCGGGCTTGCCCAGCAGCCGCTTCAAGACGCGCTCGCCGACCTGCACGACGTCCTGCTTGCGCTCCCGCAGGTACGCGTCGTCCATCTGATCGAACTGGTCCGTCAGCACGCCAAGCTGGAGAGTAAGTGCCCACTCCGCATTGCAGCGTTGCTCCGCGATGGTCTTCTTCGGAGCCTCCGCAAACGCGGGGTCGCCCAGGATCATCGCGTGCACGCGCAGGAAAGGACCGAGCTCGCTGGGGACCTCGCCCCCGGACGTTGCCGCGTGCAGCGCCTCGAGTTCACGCTGGACCTCGCCCACCGCGTGGGCAAAGCGATTGATCTCGGCGTCGACCTTGGCCGGCGCGATCGAGTAATGCGCGACCTCGAGCGTGGCGTGTGAGACGAGTTGCGCCCGCCCGATGGCGATGCCGCCGGAGACACCCACGCCGGTCAGCGCGAAGCTCACCATTCAGCCGCGCTCATCCGACACGGGGCCTAGCCCCGCTCCCCGAGACCGTCGTGAAACAGCGTGGCGATCGCCTGCATTGCGGCCACCTCGTCCGGACCATCGACCTCGATGCGCACGGTCGCGCCGACCGACGCGGTGAGCAACATCACGGCGACGATGCTGCGCGCGCTCGCCCGCTTCCCCTTGACGTGAAGCGATACCGTCGAGCGGAAGGTCGATGCGATCTGCACGAGCCGAGCGCAGGCGCGAGGGTGAAGACCAAGCGGATTGCTGATGGGAATGAGGCGAGCCTGCATCGAGCACCACGACAACGTCGGCCGGCGATGCGCACCATGCCGCACGCCGCGATTCACCGTTGATCACCGATCGCCGCCGTTGGTTCCGCACATTGCCCGCCGCGTTCACGTCACTCTCCCGCCACCCGGGACCCACCCTGCACTTCGCCGCCGCGCTGCCGCGCTGGCATGCGCCACCCGGAATGCGCCTGCCGAATGCAGCCGAGCGCGTGCCGGACACGCTCACCTTCACGCCACGCGTGCCGCGTGGTGTGAGTGATCGCTCATTGACCCTCGCCGAAATAGTCGCCGATGAGCGCGACGATGGCCTCCATCGCATCGTGCTCGTCGGGCCCGTCGGTTTCGATCAGGACCTTCGACCCCTTGCCCGCGGCGAGCATCATCACGCCCATGATGCTCTTCGCATTCACCTTCCGGCCGTTGCGCGTCATCTGCACCTCGCTGCGATAGCGCGCGGCGAGCTGGGTGAGCTTGGCCGACGCTCGCGCGTGCAAGCCGAGCTTGTTGACGATCTCAACCTCGCGCTGTTGCATGGGCCGCGTCGAGCTCGATGTGCAGCACGCCGTCGCGGCCACCCGAGACGGCCTTCGTGATCATCGTCGCCATGCCCTGCGCACGATAGGTGAAGGCGCGCACGAGCATCGGCAGGTTCACGCCGGAGATCACCTCGACGTGTCCGGGTTCGCGCAACTCGCCGGCGAGATTGCAGGGCGTGGCGCCGCAAATGTCGGAGAAGATCACGACGCCCTCGCCGGAATCGAGTCGGCGCACGGCCGCGCGGGCGGCGGGGAGGAGGTCGAGCGGGTCGTCGACCGCCGCCACCGGGAATGCCTCGAACTGCGCGGGGCGGGCACCGAGGACGTGCGTGACCGCCTCGACGAGGCTCTCCGGCAGCGTGTCGTGGGCGAGAATGAGCACACCGATCATGGTCGGAAAATGGTAGCACGCGAGGGGCGGCGTCCCGGCCGGTTCGCGGCCGCGCCGCGCGCGATCAGGGGGTGACCACGCCCTTGCGCAGAAGGAAGTTGCCGTAGGGCCGCGTGTCCCCCACCTGCACGACCGCAAAGGCCGCACGCGCGGCGGCGTAGAACGCGAAGCGCTCGAGCCCGGGCATCGCCCTTGCCTGCGGCGCATGACGATCGACCACGCCCTGCACTTCGAGATGGACGTCGAGCCACGCGCCGGGATCGCCGACCACGCCCATGCGTCGAATCGCATCCGGCAGCGCCGTGTCGATCGGCAGCACCGAGAGGATCGCCTCGACCGCGCGGCCCATGCCCACCCCGGGCAGTCTGACCAGCCGGCCGGTGCTCGTTGCGCGCGCGATCGTTTCGGCCGGATGCAAGGCGTCGACGACCGCAAGCTCGTCGCCGTGCCCCATCGCGGCGAGGATCCAAAGCAGGTCCGGCGTGAGCAGGGGATCGATTCCCTTGAGCATCGTCGCCTCGCTTCGATCGTCCGCCGGCAGGTGCGGCGCCTTACGCCCCCGCGGCCGCGAGGAGCGCCTGCGTGTACGCCTCGCGTGGTGCGCGAAAGAGCGCCTCGGCCTCGCCCTCTTCGACGATGCGGCCGTCCTTCATGACGAGCACGCGGTGCGACATCGCCCGCACCACGGCGAGGTCGTGGCTGATGAAGACGTAGCTCATGCCGTACTTGGCCTGCAGGTCGGCCAGCAGGCGCAGGACCTGCTGCTGTACCGAGACGTCGAGCGCCGAGGTCGGCTCGTCCAGGACGAGGATCTCGGGATGCAGGATCACGGCGCGGGCGATGGCGATACGTTGCCGCTGGCCGCCGGAGAACTCGTGCGGATAGCGCGAGAGCACGTCGGCGACGCCGCCCGCGGCTGACAGGCCGACTTCGGCGAGCATCGCGACGATCCGCGCGCGCCGCTCTTCGCGCGACAGTTCCGGCAGGTGCAGCGCGACGCCTTCACCGACGATCTGCTCGATGGTCAGGCGTGGCGAGAGCGAGGCGAAAGGATCCTGGAAGACGACCTGCATACGCCGGCGCATCGCCCGCAGCGTCCGCCGGTCGGCGTCGTCGATGCGCGCCCCGTCGAGGCTCACCGCGCCGCCGGCGATCGGCTGCAGCGCGAGGAGTGCCATGCCGAGCGTCGTCTTGCCCGACCCCGATTCGCCGACGATGCCGAGCGTCTCGCCGCGCTTGAGCGTGAGCGTCGCCGCGCGCACGGCGTGGAAGACGTCCTTGCGAAACCAGCCGCGGGTCGTCGTGAAATCGACGTTCACCGCATCGGCCGCGACGAGCACGGGCGCATCGGGGCTCACCGGAGTGATGATCCGCTCGGGCCGACTGTTGATGAGCCGAACGGTGTACGGATGCTGCGGGCGATCGAACACCTCGAGCGTGTTCCCCTGCTCGACCAGGCGCCCCTTCTCCATCACGCCGACGCGGTGCGTGAAGCGGCGCACGAGGTTCAAGTCGTGCGTGATGAACAGAATCGCCATCCCGTACTCGTGCTGCAGGTCGTCGAGGAGGGCGAGGATCTGCGCCTGGATCGTGACGTCGAGCGCCGTCGTCGGCTCGTCGGCGATGAGCAGCTTCGGCCGGCAGGCGAGCGCCATCGCGATCATCGCGCGCTGGCGTTGCCCGCCCGAGAGTTGATGCGGGTACGCATCGACCTTCTTGTCCGGCTCGGGAATGCCGGTGCGATCGAGCAGTTCGACCGCGCGGCCGCGCGCCTGATTCGGGCGCAGGCCTTCGTGCGCCTCGAGGACCTCGCCGATCTGGTTGCCGATGGTGTAGAGCGGATTGAGCGCGGTCATCGGCTCCTGGAAGATCATCGCGATGTCGTGCCCGCGCACGCCGCGCATCTGCCGCTCGCTCCTGGCCAGGAGATCCTCACCCCCGAAGCGGATCGCCCCCTGGTACGACGCGGTCTCGAGAAGGCGCAGGATGGAGAGCGCGGTCACCGACTTGCCCGACCCCGACTCGCCGACGAGCGCGAACTTCTCGCCGCTGGCGATGGTGAACGAAACGCCGTCGACGACGCGTGCGGGGCCGAAATTGACGCACAGGCGCTCCACTTCGAGCAGTGGCGCGGCGCCGGTCGCGGATTGCGCGGTGGTCATGGCGATCAGGACTTGCGCGTGTCGAACGCGTCGCGCACGGCTTCGCCGATGAAGGTGAGGAGCAGGAGCGTGATCACGAGCACGAGGAAAGTGGGCACCGAGATCCACCACGCATCGAGGTTGTCCTTGCCCTGGCGCAGGAGGTCCCCGAGCGAGGGCAGCGTGGTCACGCCCAGCCCCAGGAAGTCGAGCGAGGCGAGCGCGAGGATCGCCGCGCTCATGCGAAACGGCAGGAACGTGATGACCGGCGTCATCGAGTTGGGCAGGATGTGCCGCCAGATCATCTGCGTGTTGGTGAGTCCCATCGCACGCGCGGCCTTGACGAACTCGAGCGTGCGATTGCGCAGGAACTCCGCACGCACGTAGTCGGAGAGCCCGATCCAGCCGAAGGCGCCGAGGACCACGAGGAGCAGCAGCAGCGACGGCTCGAAGATCGACGCGATGATGATGAGGAGATAGAGCTCGGGAATCGCATTCCAGATCTCGATCAACCGCTGCGCGGTCAGATCGACGCGACCCGCGAAATATCCCTGGATCGCGCCGGTGAGGATGCCGAGCAGGACGCCGACCACGGTGAGCGCGAGGCCGAACCACACGCTGATGCGAAATCCGTAGATGAGCCGCGCGATCATGTCGCGCCCCGCCTCGTCGGTGCCGAGCCAGTTCATCGCCGACGGCGGCGCCGGCGCCGGCGTGGGATCGAAGTAGTTCACACTTTGGCCGCTATAGGGAATCAGCGTGAAGAGCTTGAAGTTCCCGTCGCGCGCGAACTTCTCGCTGATGAACGGATCGTGCCAGTCGGTCGGCGTGCGGAAGTCGCCACCGAACGTCGTCTCGGGCGGGTTGCTCAGTACCGGAACGAACCATTGGCCGTTGTAGCGGGCGACGAGCGGCCGGTCGTTGGCCACGAGCTCGGCGAAGGTTGCAATCAGGAGCATCGTCGCGAAGACGACGAGCGAGATGTAACCCAGCCGATTGCGCTTGAAACGGCGCCACGCCCGCTGGTTGGGGGACAACGATCCCGCCGCGGTCGCCGCCGCCTCGGGAGGCGAGTCGACGTCGCGGATCGGATCGCGGTCGATGAGCGCGCTCATCGCATGTCGCCCACGGCGCACGCCCGCGCTTCGTGTGCCGGCATCACTTGCCTGCCGCGCCGAACTGCACGCGCGGATCGACCGCGACGTACATGAGGTCGCCGATGAGCTTCACCACGAGCCCGATCAGGGTGAAGAGGAAGAGCGTGCCCATGACCACCGGATAGTCGCGTCGCACGATCGACTCGTACGAGAGGAGCCCGATGCCGTCGAGCGAGAAGAGCGTCTCGATGAGCAGCGACCCGGCGAAGAAGGCGCCGACGAGCGCTACCGGAAAGCCGGTGATGATGGGAATGAGCGCGTTGCGGAAGACGTGCTTGTAGAGCACCCGCCGCTCGGACAGTCCCTTGGCGCGGGCGACGAGCACGTACTGCTTGCGGATCTCCTCGACGAAGGTGTTCTTGGTGAGCATCGTGACGATCGCGAAGCTGCCGATCGCGTAGCAGATGAGCGGCAGCGTGAGGTGCCAGAAGTAATCCTTGATGCGTGCCGGCCACGACAGTGTCGCCCAGTTGTCGGAGGTGAGCCCGCGCAAGGGGAACCAGTCGAAGAAGGTGCCGCCGGCAAAGAGCACGATGAGGAGGACGCCGAGCGCGAAGCCCGGCAACGCGTAGCCGACGAGCACGAGGAGCGTGCTTGCCGTGTCGAAGGCGCTGCCGTCGCGCACCGCCTTGGCGACACCGAGCGGAATGGAGATGAGGTAGGTGAGCAGGAACGTCCACAACCCGAGGCTGATCGACACCGGCAGCTTCTCCTTGATGAGCTGCCAGACGTCCTTGTTGTGCATGAAGCTGCGTCCGAGGTCGAAGCGGGCGAAGCTGCCCATCATCTCGAAATAGCGCGTGAGCGGCGGCTTGTCGAAGCCGTAGAGCTTCTTGATCTCCTCGATCTGCTTCGCATCGAGGTCGCGCGCGCCCGAGCGGGCCGCACGTGCGCCCTCGCCGCCGCCGACGCCGCGCAGCTCGGCGACGAGCTGGTCGACCGGCCCGCCGGGAACGAACTGGATGATGACGAAGGTGACGGTCAGGACCCCGATGAGCGTCGGGATCATGAGCAGGAGCCGCTTCGCGATGTAGCTCAGCATCGGGACCAACTCATGGGGGACGGGTGTCGCGTCATGACTGCGGCTTGCGGTTGGCGGCGTCCTTCATCCACCACGTGGCCACCGACCACACCGGCAGGTCGCCGCTCTCGTCGGTGGTGTAGTACTTGGGCACCGGCGGGATGCCGAACTTGTTCCAGTACGACATGAGATACCCGCCGGAGAAGAGCTGCGGCACCTGGTAGTGCCCCTGCATCACGATGCGGTCGAGCGCGCGTGCGGCATCGCGCAGCTCGTCGTAGGTCTTGGCGTTGTTCATCGCCTCGAGCATCGCGTCGACCGCGGGATTCTTCAGGCCGCGGAAGTTGCCCGAACCCGGGGTGTCGGCGGCCTTCGACCCCAGAAGCTCGGTGTAGTCGAGCGCCGAGGGGATCGTGAAATCGGGGGTGCGGATCGTGACCACGTCGAAGTCGAACGTCTCGAGCCGCTTGCGATAGAGCGCGAAATCGACGTTGCGCACGTTGAGCTTGATGCCGAGCTTGGCGAGATTGCGCGCCCAGATCACGTTGCGAAACTGCGATCCGCCCTGCGTTTCGAGGTATTCGAACTCGAAGGGCTCGCCCCTGGCGTTACGCATCACGCCGTCGTCGCCGATCTTCCAGCCGGCTTCCTCGAAGAGCTGGCGCGCCTTCTTCAAGTTCTCGCGCAGCGCATTGGGGCTCGTGTCGGTGCGCGGCGGCTTGTACGCCTCGCCGAACACGGCGGGCGGCAGCTTGTCGCGAAACGGCTCGAGGAGCTTCAGCTCGCCGGCGCTCGGCAATCCCTTCGCCGCGAAATCGGAGTTCGAGAAGAGGCTGTACGCCCGATGCCGCAATCCGTACAGATTGATCTTTTCGAAGTCGTACGTGTAGTCGAGCGCCTCGCGCACGCGCATGTCCTGGAAGATCGGCCGGCGCAGGTTGAGCAGGTACGCCTGGAACCCCTGCCCCATGCCGTACTCGAACGTCTTCTTGATGATGCGCCCGTCGCGCCACTTGGCGCCGTCGTGCCCGCGCACGTACTGCGAGCCGACGAACTCCTGCAGGAGGTCGAACTCGCCGGCCTTGAACGCCTCCATGCTGACCGCGCGATCGCGATAGAGGCGATACACGATGTGGTCGAAATTGAACATGCCCTTGCGCACCGGCAGGTCGCGCGCCCAGTAATCCGGGTTGCGCTTGAACTCGATGCCGCGACCGGAATCGGTGCGCTCGATCGTGTATGGCCCGGTGGTGATCGGGTACTCGGTCACGATCTCGTCCAGCGGCTTGGGCTTGCCGTCGGGTGCAAGGCCCCACTTCGGCGAGAAGACGGGAAGGCCGGCGATGATGAAGACGTTGTCGTCCGTGCGTTCCTCGAGGTCGAAGCGGATCGTGCGCTCGTCGAGAATGGCACCGAACTTCACCTTGTCGAGCGAGGCCCGCACGGCGGGTGCCGCACCCTTGCTCGTCAGCATGTCGAACGAGTACTTGACGTCCGCCGCGGTGACCGGATCGCCGTTGTAGAACCTCGCCTTGGGATTGATGCGGAAGGTCACCGACGACTTGTCGGGAGCCACCTTGATCGCTTCGGCGAGAAGGCCGTAGACCGTATCGGGCTCGTCACCCGAGCGCACCGCGAGCGGCTCGAACATCAGGATCGACACGCCGGTGGGCGGACTGCCCTTGAGCGTGAACGGATTGAACTTGTCGAAACTCGTGCGCCGGTCCGGATTGCCGAGGTAGAGCGTGCCGCCCTTGGGCGCCTCGGGATTGACCCAGTCGAACGCCTTGAAATCCTTCGGATACTTGGGCGTGCCGCCGAAGGCGACGTACGCGTGCGACCAGGTGCCGTCGGCGGCAGCCACGGCCGGGGTCGCCGGCTTCGCGGTGACCCCGTCGTTGTCGCTCGCCGCCGGCGCGGCGAGCGTGGTCGCGGCCAGGGATCCTGCGAGCATCCCCGCCAGGAACACGCGGCACAGGCGCAAAGGGAGGAACGCGGCTTGCGTCATGATCGTCGGCTTGGAAACCAAAGATTCACGTATAGCCGGGTGAGCTTAACGTCGGCTTAGGGAAACCTGGCAGCGTCGGGGGGCAGCACGGGCGGCGGCTATTGTCCCACGACCGCGCGGGTCAGCGCATCGGCGAAAAGACGCGCCACGTCGAAGCCCGTCTGCTGCGTGATTTCGACGAAGCAGGTGGGCGAGGTCACGTTGACCTCGGTCAGGCACGATCCGATGACGTCGATGCCCACCACGAGGAGGCCTTCGCGCCACAGGATGGGAGCGAGCGCCTCGGCGATCTCGCGATCGCGCGCACTGAGCGGACGCGCCTCACCGCGACCGCCCGCGGCGAGATTGCCGCGCGTCTCGCCCGGCTTGGGAATGCGGGCGAGGCAGTACGGCACGACTTCGCCGCCGATGAGCAGGATGCGCTTGTCGCCCTCCATGATCTCGGGGAGGTAGCGCTGCACCATGACCATCGTGGTCCCGTCGCGCGAGACGGTCTCGACGATCACGTTGCGGTTGGGATCGGACTCGCCCACGCGAAAGATCGACGTGCCGCCCATGCCGTCGAGCGGCTTCACCACGACGTCGCCGTGGCGATCGATG
>WBZR01000606.1_pt3 | contig 14108 bp, 10 predicted proteins | sample 5204231 | NCBI WGS metagenome assembly WBZR01 (sample SAMN12412403, study PRJNA552823) | activated sludge metagenome | isolation source: activated sludge from anammox sidestream of wastewater treatment plant... | place: USA: Virginia | collected 2017-08 | reverse complement strand
AATAAGGCCAACCCTGGCGACACGATCCGTCTGGGGGCTGGAACCTATCGCCTTGAAACCACCGTGAATGTGACGCGGGGCGGAACGGATAAAAAACCGCTGATCATCGAAGGGGCCGGGGCGGATAAAACGATCATCAAAGGATCAGTGCTGGTGAAAAACTGGCAGGCGGACAAACCGGGTGTCTGGAAGCTTGCCGGTGTTCGGGTCAACAGCCAACAGTTATTTGCTGATGGCCAGCCCCTTCAGCAGATCGGTATTCAGAACACCTTTCAAAAATCGGGCGAGTACGAGAGCAAAGCGCTGCTGCCTCCGGTGGGCATGGGGCTGGAAGATCTGGTTCCCGGTTCGTTTTTCTATGACAGCGTTGCCCAGGTTCTCTATTGCATGTTGGCTGATCGATCGGACCCCAACAAGCATGTGATGGAGGCGTCGATCGTGCCGGGCCAGCTCCTGCTGGCCAAGGGCGTATCGCATGTTGTCCTGCGCAAGATCGGTTTCATGCACAATAACGCCAGCGCAGCCAACAGGCTGTTGGGACTGGTCACGGTCGCCTCGAGCACAAACTGGACGATTGAAGATTGCGTGATGAATTATGGTGATGGTGGCGGAATCACGCTGGTTGCCCACGACTCGGTGATCCGCCGCTGCGATTTTTCCCATAACGGTATTGTGGGTGTCGGCATGAGTGGAAACTGGGAGGAGTTTCCCAATGTTCCGGCAGGGGTTCGTAAAGTCAAGTATGCCGGCATTGCGCCGCAGAATGTGGTATTGGAAGATTCGACGATCAACTACAACAATTACCGCAATTTCAATCGCGCCTGGCATGGCGGTGGGATGAAGCTGATTCCGGGAATCAAAGCGGTTACGGTCCGTAATTGCCAGGTGACGTATAACAACGGGGCGGGGATCTGGTTCGATGGCGCGCTGGGTAACAACCAGGTGCTGGACAACTTCACCGCGTACAACAACGGGGCTGGAATCTTCTACGAAATCAGCAATAAAGACGAAGGAGATGAATACGGGGTTCTGATCCGAAACAACCGGGTGATTAAAAATAAATCCCAGGGCATTTATATTGCCGGTTCCTCCGATGCGATTGTGGAAAACAACACCTGTTACGGGAACTTGTACAACATTCTTCTGCATGGCATGCCCCGACGCGACTGGGGCTGGGATTTGCCGCTGAAGGATAACCGGGTCGAGAATAATATTGTCGGCAGCCCGACGCTTGGTGATATCGCCCTTTTTGTTGGCGCGAACTCGATGGACAACATCATCAGGAACAATTTCTTTGAACTCCGTCCGGTCAGTAAAATCTACATGCTGGGCCTCATCCAGGTTGACAATGATCCTAAAAAATATGAAATCTTCAATTTAGGTCAGCGTGATGATCTTAAAAGGGCGCATGAGCTGGGTCTGGCCGAAGGCGCCAAGGTGGCTAACCCGCGATGGGTCAACCCGATCAAGGATGATTTCCATCTCAAGCCCGGCAGCCCCGCGGAGGGAATGGGATGGCAGGACAAACCGGTGACCAGCCAGCCGTAGCGCATCAATGCGCCGACGTTGGTGCGTGAAACGGTTTACAGGTTCGGGTATTGCGGGCATCAGTGGTTTTCTTATGTGGCGTCAGTTTTATTACGGTGTCTGTTATTACCCGGAGCATTGGCCTGCTGAAAAATATGCCGAGGATATCCAGCGCATTGCCGCAGCCGGCTTCAATATGATCAGGATGGGCGAGAGCGCCTGGTCCTACTGGGAGCCGCGCGAGGGTGAATATCAATTCGACATATTTGACCGCGTGATCGATCTGTGCCGCCGGCATGGAATCCATGTCGTCATGGGAACGCCGACGTATTCCGCGCCGGCATGGGCGGCGACCAATTATCCTGAAATTCTGCGATGGGATTTCAACCGCGTCCCCATGGCACATGGCAGCCGGCGCAACCTCAATTACACCTCCCCAAAATATCTGGAGCTTTCGGATCGGATCTGCACCGCCCTGGCTGAGCACTATCGCGATGAAACGCAGATCATCGCGTGGCAATTGGATAATGAATTCAACTGCCACATGGATGTCAGCTATGCGCCCAGCGATACGCGGGCGTTTCGGCGGTGGTTGGAGGATCGCTACACGACTTTGGATCAGCTCAACGCGGCATGGGGGACAGCCTTCTGGTCACAGACCTACACTGACTGGGAACAGATCGATCTGCCGCATCCGACGGCCACCAAGCTGAATCCCCATCAGTTGCTGGATGAGACGCGGTTTATCAGTGATTGTGTTGTACAATTCGCCCGGCGTCAGGCGGATATTCTGCGTCGGGTCAACAAGCGCTGGCCGATTACGCACAACGGCATCTTCGGCAATATCGACGGGCAGGCGCTGGCCAAACCGCTCGACTTTTTCTCGCATGACCAATATCCGCTGTTTGCGCCGGATGAGGATTGGCCGTGGGCTGCCTGGGGGTTGGTGCAGGCGCGCAGCTTGTCTTATCCGTTTGCGATCATGGAGCAGCAGGCTGGCCCGGGCGGGCAGATGAGCTACGTGCTGCGCACGCCCCGCCCGGGACAACTTCGCTTGTGGGCAATGCAGAGTGTGGCGCACGGGGCCAAACTCATCAGCTATTTCCGCTGGCGGAGTTGCCCTTATGGCAGCGAGCAGCATTGGCATGGTCTTTTACGTCAGGACAACGGCGATACGCGATGGTTGGACGAGGCCAGCCGGTTGGGCGGAGAGATCAAACATCTTGGCAAGGCTTTCTTTGATTCCACCGTAGAGTGTGTGGCGGCAGTTCTTCGGGAGTTTGACAACGAAACCGATGAACGGCGCATCAATACCTATGTGGCTGAGGGTCAATTTGAATACAGTCGGTGGCTGGCGGAATTGAGTCGGCAGCACATTTCGGCGGACATGATCTGGAGCCGGCAGGATTGGAACGACTATCCGTTGCTGATCGCGCCACACTTGAAGATCGTTGACAAGACGCTGGTACGCAAGCTAACTCAATACGTTCGCCAGGGCGGCACGCTGATACTGGGGGCACAGAGTGGCAGCATGGACCGCCATGGGCACATCGTACAGCAGCCGCTGCCGGGCTTGCTGCAAAAGTTGTGCGGTGTGGAAATCGAGGATTGGACAACGCTGGAGAAAGCAACGCATCGCACAGCGCGACTGGCGGGATATGATGAATTGCAGTTGAATGTCTGGGTTGAAAGGCTGCGGCCTTGCGGGGCCGCAACGCTGGCTGAGTGGAATTGCCCCGACGCCCTGCTGCACGGCGCAGTCGCAATGACACGCCACCAGGTGGGGAAAGGGAGCGTGATTTATATTGGCGGGTATTGCCCGTCCGAAACAGTCAGGGTTCTGGTTGGATGGCTGAGCAAACAACTGGCGCTGCCGGTGCATGCCAAGGCGTCAGCCGATGTCGAGGTGATTGTGCGCACCAGCAAAGAGTGGCTGTTCCTGGTGCTTTTGAATCACGCAGCGTCAACGCAAATTGTGACAGGTTTGCCCGCGGGGCGGGAACTATTGCGCGGGCAGGCGGTGGAAGATGGCCGGATTGTTCTGGACAAGTACGGCGTGGCGGTCGTTCAGTGCCGCCGCTGAATTGATGAAATAGTCGATTATTCCCAGTATTGTCCAACAGCGCAGCGGTTTGCGCCAGTCCTGCCATACCGGAATTAAACCAGCGACTTTTTATAAAACAGCAGATCCTGTTTTTTGAGCAGATCAGGTAGTGTGCCAACATGGTGGAAATTGTTGTGCATTAAAAATGCGCGCCCCCCCACCTGTGATTTCTGTTCCACCGCATACCAGAGTTGGCGCAGTTTCATTTTTCCACCACGACGACGAAAATATTCGCGCCCCTGCGCAATCACTACTTCCAGAAGCGCTGTGGCCAGATGCTGACGACGCAGCGATACCCCCACATGCAGGCTGACCAACTGCACCACCGCATCGGCTGAACCGGATGTATTCCACAGGGCAGAACCGGCTGGTTTGCCGTTGACGATCAAATCGATGCGCTGCGAAAACGGCTCATCACCGGGTTTGGCAGGCAGAATTGGGTGCATCTGAAAATCGGGCATGTTGATCCACCGTGGCAAGGGTCAGGGACATTGGCAAAAGTCAGTCTGATTTCAGCAGAGTTTGCGTGGTTCAGCAACCCAGGGCGCACATAAATTTAATTCACTGAGACAGTCGTTCGATTTCCGCCAGCCAGTTGGAGACGGCATGATCGTTTTGGCTGGCGTGAACATGGCCGGCTACGCTTGATGAACCCATTGGATCAACCATCTGTCCGCGATGAAGCAGCGGATGAATTTCAGCGTTATCCAGTCGAATCGCGGCCCCGCCCGCATCAGGGCGAATTGTCGCCAGGCCGGACCCGCGATAGCGCAGCAGATCATGACCCTCATGAACGCCGGGCGTGAACACATACCAATCGATCGAGCTGTTGCCGGTGGCTGACATCTGGGCACCAGCGCTATCAAGCGGTCGCCAGAGAACGCGCAAATGAACCAGATGCCTGACCGGCACGCTGGCAGCGGGGCTGAGCGTATCATCATCGCTGGGCTTGTTTTGATCAGGCATAACGTCGGCGATCAGAATGATATGGTACTCCCCGCTGTTGTTTTGACTGATGAACGCTTGATCAAAGCGCTGAACAAGCTGGTGCGATTGCGAAATCTGCTTGATCTCCAAAGCACCGCCCGGCCGGGCTGGTAAACAGCCGCCCGTCATCAGCATCACCAGCAAACCCAGTACCAGCGCGCGCATCAATAATCTCCCAAGAACGGTCTTTTCACTGCTTGCGCCAGAGCGTCTGGCCCGGCCGATCTTCCAGAACAACACCGATCTTTTCCAATCCCTGACGAATGGCGTCAGCCTGAGCAAAGTTCTTGTTTTTACGCGCCTCAGCCCGCAACTGGATAATCAACTGCATCAACGCCTGGCTCAACTCGCCATCAGACGCAGTCGCAGCCGAGGCTGAAACACGAAACAGGCCAAGGATGCCGCCGAGATTGCGCAGCTCCTGGACAGCAGCGAGAACTTGTGCCAGCACTTTCGGATCAGGAGATTGCTCAAGTTTGCTGCTCTCAATCAGGGCATTGATCTGCCCGGCCATCTGATGCAGCTCCGCAATCGCTCCGGCGGTATTGAAATCATCATCCATCCGGGTTTCAAACAACTGGCGATGTTCCTTGAATGCCCCAAGTTCATCGACAGACGGGCCCTGGGAAGAAACCGGTTGATTCGTCAACCGCTGAACGCGCTCAAACAGACGGGTAAAGACCGCATACGCTTTTTTGGTATCCGCCAGTACCTGATCCGTAAACTCGATGGGGCTGCGATAGTGCGTCGCCAGCAGGAAATAGCGAACGATGTCAGGGCCGTATTGATCGATCAACTGCTGGGCGGAAACAACGTTACCAACCGAGCCAGCCATTTTTTCGACCTGCCACTGACCGCTGGCCGCCTTGGTTCGGATGCGTGTCAGACCGTTGTGCATCCAGCATCGGGCAAAAGGCTGGCCGGTGGCGCTTTCACTCTGGGCGATTTCGTTTTCATGGTGTGGGAAAACCAGATCCATGCCGCCACCATGAATATCAAATGTCTGGCCGAGATATTTCATCGCCATTGCGGAACATTCGATATGCCAGCCGGGACGCCCCGGCCCCCACGGCGAATTCCATGAAGGTTCACCCGGTTTGGTACTTTTCCACAGGCCGAAATCGGCTGGATTGCGTTTGCCTTCACCAGCGAGATTGGCGCGCAGGCCTGATTCCTGCTGCTCAATTTTCCGGCCGGAGAGTTTCCCGTAGTCTTCATCTTTTTCAACTGAAAACCAGACATTGCCCTGTGCTTCGTAGGCGTAACCTTTGTCGATCAACGTCTGGCACAGCGCGATAATTTCCGCCATGTGCTCAGTGGCCCGCGGGAAGCGATCGATCGTATCAATCCCCAGATCGCTCAGAACTTTCATGTATTCAGCCGTGTGCTTTTCGACCAGTGCCTGAACCGTGGTGTTAAAACGATGGGCAGCCTCGATGAGCTTGTCCTCGATGTCGGTGATGTTGACAATCCACGTCACTTCAAAACCGCGATAGACCAGATAACGCTTGATGGCGTCAAAAATGACCGGCCCGACCATGTGCCCGATGTGCGGCGACTTGTAGACCGTCGGCCCGCAGAGATACATCCTGACCTTTCCCGGTGTAACCGGCTGGAAAGGTTCTTTTTTCCGTGACAGTGTATTGTAAATGCGCAACGCCATAGACAGGCTGATTCTATGAGGATTAACCGCAAACGGGAAGCAGGCGGCGTATCTTCTTTTCACAGGGGATTCAGTCAGGGCAATATCTCATCAGGAATTTCATTGCGTGGCGAGTGATACGTTGGCATGCGCAAAACGAATTACGATCCGGTCGGGCAACACAAAACCACGGCGTGAGCCGCAATCGCCTGGCCCTGGCCAACTGCGTCGCAGCCTTCATTGGTGCCTGCTTTGATATTGATGCGATCAGTGCTGATGCCGAGTAGTTTGGCCAGCGCTGTTTTCATGGCGGGTTTGAAATCCTTCAGGCGCGGGCGTTCTGCCATGATGGTCACGTCGCAGTTGACCAGCGTATACGCCGCTTGATTCAAGCGCTGAACCGTCGGGATCAGAAAATCGCTGGAGGAACGACCGCGCCAACGCGGATCGGTATCCGAGAAATGTTCGCCGATATCACCCCACCCCATGGCGCCGAGAATCGCGTCCACGAGGGCATGAATCACCACATCGCCATCACTGTAGGCAATCGGCGAAATCTGATCCGACACCTGCACGCCGCCCAGCATCAACCGCCCGCCCGTCTGCAGGCGGTGAATATCGTAACCATGACCGATACGCATCGAGGAAATTGTCATCGTCATTAAACCATAAGTCCGTGAAAAGCTACCCCAGCTCGTATTCCTTGATCTTGCGATAGAGAGTGCGCTCGCCAATTCCAAGAATCTCAGACGCCTGTTCGCGATTGCCATTAACCATTTTCAAGGTGTTGCGAATCAGCTCTTTCTCCGCCTGCTCGATGCTGATACCGACAAGATTATTCATTCCGCTGGAAGCACCCCCGGCGCGCGGCTGAATCTCCACAGGCAGCGTCGAAGCCGACAAACGCTCCCCCTGTGCCAGCACAACCATGTTTTCCACCGCGTTGCGTAATTGACGCACGTTGCCCGGCCATCCATAGCCCATGAGCATCTGCTGGGCCTGTGGCTCGACCGCAGTAATTTCCTTATTGTATTTGCGGTTGAACTGCTCAATGAAGTAGTGGATGAGCAGCGGAATATCCTCGCGACGTTCGCGCAAAGCCGGCAGGCGAATCGTCACGCCTTTAATGCGGAAATACAGGTCTTCACGAAAATGTTTCTCCTCCACCGCCTGTTCAAGGTTGCGGTTGGTTGCGCTGATGAAGCGAACATTGACCTGGCGCGGCTCGTTGGAACCCACGCGCACCACTTCACCATTTTCCAGGACGCGCAGGAGTTTGGCCTGCATGGTCAGCGGCATGTCCCCGATCTCGTCGAGAAACAGCGTACCGCGGTCTGCGTGTTCAAAACGCCCTTCGCGGTCGGAGGTGGCGCCGGTAAAAGCACCGCGCACATGGCCGAACAATTCATCTTCGAGGATTGATTCACTCAACCCCGCACAGTTCAGCGGAACCATCCGGTTTTTGCCACGGCGCGAGTGGTTGTGAATGGCACGGGCGAACAGCTCCTTGCCTGTACCCGACTCGCCGGTGAGCAGCACGGGAATATCGCTGGGGGCGACCTGCCGGGCCATCTGCAGCACCTGCTGCATCGCCTGGCTTGTGCCAATGATTCCTTCAAAACCCGAATTATGAACCAACTGTTCGCGCAAGGCGTGGTTTTGCTTTTCCAAAGCCATGCGTTCAGCCGCACGATTCACCTGGGCACGGAAATATTCCAGATCGAGCGGTTTTTCGATGTAGTCATACGCCCCCTGGCTGAGGGCTTCCTTGCAGGTGGGAATATCCGCATGAGCGGTCACCAGAATCACCGGTGGCGTTGGTGTCTGGCTGGCGGCGGCTTCCAACACCAGTAATCCGTCGCGACGGCCTTCCATCACCAGATCGGTTACGATGATATCGTACGCCTTGTGCTGAAGTTTATCCCGCGCCTGGGCCAGCGAATAGGTCACATCGCAACGATGCCCCTGGCGCACCAGCGCTTCGCACATCACCTCCGCATGCTCACGCTCATCATCAATGACCAAAATTTGAGATTTATGAATCGAATCCGCCATACATTTATCCCACGGATGCACCGAAACCGGTAGTATAGACCCAATCAGGCCAAGGTGCGACCCGGGCAGGATGATTCATCATCGCTTCAACGGCAGTTGCAGGGTGAAATCAGTTCCCTTGCCCGCTTCGCTGCGAAAGTTAATGCGCCCGTGATGTTCCTCGATAATGCGGCGCGTCATGGCCAGCCCCAGACCGGTACCGGTGCGTTTGGTCGAATAATAGGCCGCAAAGACCATATCGCGCACCTCCGAGGGGATACCATCTCCGGTATCGATCACATCAATCACGCCCCACTGCGACTGGCGTGAGACAGCGATGATAATCTCCCCGCCATCGCCCAGCGCCTGCAGGGCGTTGATCAGCAGATTCAATACGCTTTGCTTGATCAGGCGCGGATCGACATCGGCGATGACAGGTTCGGGCGATCGTTTTAGCCTCAGCGTCACCCGTTGCAGTTGCGCCTGCGGTAGAAAAAAATCCTGCAGGTCTTCACACAGCTCATTCAAGTCGGTGGGCTGGCGCTCCAGCTCCATCTTCCCACCGTAACGAAGGAAATCATCGAGGATGCTTTTGAGACGGTTGGCTTCCTGCTGAACCGTTGCGATGCGATGGACAATACGAGCGCTGGTTGGACTATCACTGGGAATATCTTCGCGTAATAACTGCAAATTGAGCGAAATCGTGGAAAGTGGATTTTTCAGCTCATGAGCCAATCCACCCGTCAACGTTCCCAGCTCAGCCAGCCGCTGCTGCTGGCGCGAACGCCGTTCCAGAGTCACGAAGCGGCGGTAGGCCCAAGCCGTACCTACAGCGCCAATGACAAACATAATGACAATGCCGAGCACCAAGCCCCAGGCAAAAGAGTCCATGTTGTCAACAGTAGAGGCAACGACCCCGTTTTGTCCATGATCAGCCCAGCACAAAACGCCGAACCCAGTCCGGATTTTACCCGCCGGAACCGAAGTCTGTTCATTGTCTGGTGTTTATGCCAAGCGCCCCATTACACCGCAGCCGAAAGCGGGTTGCCGGGTGTCTCTTTCGTGCGCGGAGCAGAGACCCGCCGAACCTGTTGCGCGGACAGGCCTTTTTCGCCTGTTGCCGGTTCGTATTCCACCACTTCACCTTCTTTGAGCGAACGAAACCCCTCGCCCTGGATGACGCTGTAATGAACGAAAACGTCCTGGCCCTGATCATTCAACAGGAAACCAAAGCCCTTCTTCGTATCAAACCATTTAACCGTACCCTTAGCCATCTGTACTCCTTGCTACGCCCCTGAGATGAGGTCCTCAGTCACACCGCCCACGCAATGGCAGGACGATCCACCCCCCTACACACCCTGCCAATCAGTAAGACTAAGCACATTTATATGCGATTGTACCCCTATTTACAAACAAAAATGTATTTCCTGAAACTCAAAATCCCTAACTCGTTATTTTACAGTTATTTTTAGAAGAATTATTTTTTATATGGCGCAATTCGTCGCGGTGATTACGCAACTCTTGCGTTGTTTTCCATATTTTTTATTCTGTTTTTATTAGGTACACAGAACCTGCGGCGCCTCGTTACGGCGTTTCAGCCGGGCGCGTAACGGGCAGATCCAGTGCAGCATCGTCGGCGCGGTGGGTTGGTTGGCCGATGGCTTTGAGAATGACATCATCAAACAGCACCAGCCCGGACTGAAAGTAGACATACAGATCAATTCGCAGCGTTTGTACAGGCAGTGTTACATGCTGTGGGTTCAACTCATTAACAACCGTTACCCATTGACCATGGGTGTCCCCGCTGGGTGGCACTTGACGACGATAGACTTCGCGCTGAGTTTTCTGGCCGTTAATGTCCTCAAACAATGTATAGCCTTTTACAAACACATGCAGGCGCGGCCCTTGGCTGAGATAACGAAAGCTCAGGCGATAGCGCGTATCGGGTTTGATCTCAATCGGCTGCGACAAAACCGCCAGGCCATTGTTTTCAGCGGCTGTTTTTGACACCTGCAGCGCCAGCACGCGATTACCGTCCACTTCCACAACCGCTGCCTGATCCGACTCAGGCGGCGGCAGTTGCGTTTGAAAACCCACAAGGCGCTTATCCCCCATGTAAATAAATTCCCACATCCCGGACTGAGAAAAATCTCCGTTGGAAACAAGGTTCGGATTCGTCTGCCAGAGCAGTTCGGCGTCGGCATCATTGTGAACAGCGATCTGGCTGGGGTGCTTGAATGAACCGACCAGTGGGAGCGCTGCGAGTATTTTTTCTGACACAAAACGAAGATCAGTCGGTTTGATGATACTCTGGCTGATCGTGCGCGGGGCGCTGTCGGGCTGCGCGATATTGGCTATATGTAATTTGAGCAGCGTGCCTTGCGATGATTGATTCAATTCACCCCAGATGGCGACTTGCGCCTCCAGCGACCCGGCTAATCTGAATACCTGCTGCAACGGCGTTGCCAGGCTGACCGGTTCATCCAAAGCTGAAACTACATCGGCGATGGTATAACCGTCGATAACCTCATAGTGCTCATCGCGATCCAATTTGGCGCGCAGTGAAAAACCAACCTTGTCACGCAGCTCCTGTGGCGTATCGCCAGCCAGTGGGAAAATTGCAACAATCGGTTTGGCTGCCGCGACCGGATCAGCCGTTGGTTGCGGTGCGGTCGGGTTGGTGTTGCCCTGCGTGGCGGGCAATTCGGCATTGGATGGTTGAGTTTGCGCAAAACTTGGCCCGATGAACAGCCCGATAACGCCGATACACAACGCAAGTCGTTTCAGCCACTGATTGATCGTCAACCCGCGCATGGAGTTCTTTCCTGTTGAAAGCCGTTATCGCCGGAATCGTAACACAAGGATACCGGAGTTTAACCTTTGGAAGAATCACTAATTCACACCTTTGCAGACTCTTTATTAATGTCAGCCTTGATTGGATTGACTCGGGCAGGATGATACGTGGACGATTTGTCCTGGTGTTGGTGCGTGCATTGGTTTGTTAGTTTTTCATCGCTTTTTTGAAAGAAGGCGTTGCCGATGACCGTCTCAGTAGCACGTTCGGGATTTCAGATCTCCGTTACTCAACTCATTGGTCTGCTGGTTGGTATAGCCGGTTTCTGCCTGCCCCTGGTGATAACAATCGATGGATTGAGTCCGGCTGGGCACCGCATGTTCGCCATTTTCATTCTGGCGATCGTGTTGTGGGTCAGCGAGGCCGTACCGATGCACGCCACCGCCATGCTGGTGATGTTGCTGATGGTTTTAATGCTCAGCCGCCAGGCTCCGGTGGCGTTGACCAGCGGCATCGACCGGCAGGTTCTGCTGAATTACAAGGATATTTTCGCCACGATGGCCGATCCGGTCATTATTCTGTTTCTCGGCGGTTTTTTTCTGGCAGCCGGGGCTTCAAAATTCAAACTCGATCACAGTTTATCAGCCGTCGTTCTGCGACCATTTGGTTCGCGGCCGCCGATGGTCCTGATGGGGCTGATGCTGGTGACTGCGATTTTTTCGATGTTCATGAGCAACACCGCCACGACTGCAACCATGATGGCGGTGGCGATTCCGGTCATGGCCAGCCTGCCGACGGGCGACCGTATGCGCACGGGCCTGGCCATGGCGATTCCGTTCGCTGCCAACATCGGCGGTATCGGCACGCCGATTGGCACGCCACCCAATGCCATTGCCTTGGGTGCGCTGAGCAGCGCCAAAGCCGCCGACCCAACTTTAATGTACCAAATTCCCTCATTCTTGCACTGGACGATGGGCGCCGTACCGCTGATGCTGGTCTTTCTGGCGATCTGCTGGGCGCTGCTGGCAGGGTTTTATCGTTCAGACCAGAAATCGATCAAACTGGAGTTGAAAAGTGCATTCGACAAAAGCCCCAAGGCAATTATTTTTTACGTTACATTCATTTTGACCGTGGTGCTCTGGTTGACCGAAGCCATTCATGGCATGAATTCAAACTTGATCGGATTCGTACCGGTCGTCATTCTGCTGTGTACGCGCGTCTTCACCGTCAAGGACGTGCAGGAGCTTGACTGGCATGTGTTGTGGCTGGTGGCTGGCGGTATTGCCCTGGGATTGGGAATTGGCCAGACCGGCATGGATAAATGGTTCATCGGACTGTTCCCGTGGGAGTCGATGAGTCCTGGCATTATCGTGGCGACCCTGGCACTGGCGGCACTGACCATGGGCACCTTTATCAGCCACAGCGCGACGGCCAACTTGATGGTGCCGATTGGTATCGCCCTGGCCAAAAGTCCGGAAATCAGCGTCAGCCCGATCGAGGCGGGAATCTGGATCGCGGTAGGTTCATCGCTGGCCATGGCCCTGCCGATCTCCACACCCCCCAATGCCATCGCCTTCAGCACCGGCGCTGTCAAAGTGAAGGACATGGCGCTGATTGGCGGGATCATCGGCATTGTCACCTGGGGTATATTGGTAATCGTCGGGCCTTGGTTCTGGAGACTGCTGGGAATCATCCCGGCATGATGCGGACGAAAACCAGCGTGTTCAATAGAGCATGACCCAATGAACGAACGGATAACATGACCTGATTGGACGACATGGCGCCATGAACGAGATTCATCACAAGAATCAAACCATGACCGAAAAACGCGGGCCACTGACGCGATTCATCGTGCTGTGTGTCGGGCAGGTCGGTACGGCTGTCGCGCCGGTTCTGCGCAATGCGCTGGGAGACATGGTTGCCGTCGAACTGGTTGACAACATGCAGGTTGGTGCATGGCGCATACAGGCGTTAAACAGCGAGCAGGCCGCCGTGCCTCTGATCGTGGGCTACGCGGCGATCATGGAGCAACCACCCCTGACCATTGCGGCTGATTCATTGGGATCAGACTCGTTGGCTGCGCTGGATAACGTGGGCACAGCGCACCGACAGGCGCCGCCGCGTCTGCTGGCAATCGGCAGCGATGAAATGCCCTCGGCGGCCGATGGACTGGTCAAACATCAGGAGAATCACGCGGAACTATTGCGACTGGCGCGCGAACTGATAACGGATTACATCGTTCACCATGCGCCGGAGGCGCTGACGAAAATGTGCAGCGTGCTGGACAGCCGGGTACTGGCTGATGCGCTGGTGGAATCGCAGCGCGCCAATGACGAATTGGGCGGGCGATTGCGCCTGTTGCGTCATTCGATCACCTCGGCCAGTCGTTTAAGTGATGAAGCAGCCGAAGCGCGAATGCTCGACCTTTTACAGCAGGTTCTGGTTGATCCAACCATTCAGCAACTGCCTGCCGACACGGTTCTGTTGACTGAGGATGAAACCATCGACGGAATCTGGGTGATTCTGGACGGCCAGATTGAATTATCGCGCCGGCATGGGGATAAAAATATCGTTTTTCACAGCAAATCCGTCGGGCGAATCGTCGGTTTACTGGCGCTGGCCGGCCGGCAAAAGACTTTTTTCACCGCCCGGAGCATCACCAGCGTCCGCACGATTTTTCTGAGCTGGCAGGAGCTGGACGAGGCGTTGCAGCGCGAACCGGCACTGTTGCTCTATTTCATGATCGTGCATGTCCGCTCGCTGGTTAAACGCCTGCGCCGGATCGTCGAATTGCAGTTGCAGATTGAAGATTTGAACCTGGCACTGGCCAGCCAGCGCGATAATCTGGCTGATGCGCTCAAACAACTGGAGGATGCGCAGGCGCGATTGATCGAACAGGAAAAAATGGTCATTCTTGGCCAGCTGGTGGCGGGTGTCGGTCACGAATTGAACAACCCCGCGACCGCAATCATTCGGGCAACGGATTATGTCGTGGAAGACGCCCTGCCGTTCATCGGTGC
>WBZR01003481.1_pt1 | contig 14123 bp, 10 predicted proteins | sample 5204231 | NCBI WGS metagenome assembly WBZR01 (sample SAMN12412403, study PRJNA552823) | activated sludge metagenome | isolation source: activated sludge from anammox sidestream of wastewater treatment plant... | place: USA: Virginia | collected 2017-08 | reverse complement strand
GTCTCGAAATCTCGGCTCTCGGCCACTCGGACCGCATGCCTCTCCCGCGCCTGGATTCCGGAGTGGTCCTCAATCTTGGCTGGACCGATTGCCCGGTTCCTGAGGTCGGGGCCGCGGCCATGATCGACGTCGGCACGACCGGCATGGGTGCCGGCATGCCCGGCGGCATGGGCGCACGGATCCGCCACGCGCACCCGTCGGCGATCGACGACCTCGCCGCCGACTTCCCAAACCTGAAGATCCTGATGGCGCACCCGGGCTGGCCGTGGGTGGACGAGACGACCGCAGTGGCGCTGCACAAGGGCAACGTGTACTGGGAGATGTCGGGCTGGGCGCCGAAGTACTTTCCCGGCAACCTCAAGGTCGACATGCGCGCGCGACTGCAGGACAAGGTCATGTTCGGCAGCGACTATCCGAGCATGCCCTATGCGCGAATCCTGAAGGAGTGGGGTGAGCTCGGCTACAAGGACGAGATCATGGAGAAGATCTTCCACCGGAACGCCGAGCGGATCCTCGGGCTCTAGCGGGTTGATGCGGCGCTCCCGGTCACGCGCGCAACCGGCGGCCGGATGCCGGCGGGGCGAGCCCTTCCATCTGCAACCGGAGCACCCGGCGCAGATCGGCGATGCCCGCGGATACGCGTGGCGCGGGCTCGGCGATCCACCAGCGGACCGCCGCGGAGTAGACGAAGAAGATCTGCCGGGCGATGCGCTTCGCGCTCGGCGCTGGCCGGACGCGACCCGCCCGCTGCGCCTGCGCCACGAGCTGCTCGATCCCGGCGATGAGCCGGCCGCGAATCGCATGGAACGCCTTGGCCTGCTTGCCGGCGGAATAGAACGTGAGCTCCTGCAGCGCGAGGCGCGAGAGCGCCGGGTGCCGGGCGAACTGCTCGTAATGGCACCTGAAGACCGCGATCAGCTGGTTCGCCAGCGCATCCCGGGGCCGCGGCGCGGCGAGCGCGCGGTCGGTGAGCGCGTCGAGCTCCTCGTTGAAGATCAGGAACACGAGGTCGCGCTTGTCGTCGGCGTAGCTGAAGAGGGTGCCGAGGCCGACGTGTGCGCGGCGAGCGATCTGGCGCATGGTCGCCGCGCTGTAGCCGTGCTTGCGGAAGAGCTCGTGCGCGGCGCCGCGGATGCGCCTCAGCTTGTCGAGCTTGTTCCGCTCGCGCAACCCGATCCGGGTCGCAGCGGCGCGTTTGGCTGTGCGAGGCATGCGGGTGTCGTGATCGCGGGGGTGCGTTACGCTGCGGCCGTGCTTGCTCGCGCCCGTGCGCGGGTAATGTACACGAAAGCACGCGCGGTCTCACCTGCGCGCCGGCGCGCTGCGCAGCGCGAAAGAGATCATCGCGCGCTGGCGGCGGCGAGGATGCGAATGGCGATCGCGAGGCGAACACGGAGCAAGACATGATCACCAAGGGACTGAGCGGCGCGGAGGCCGTGTTGCGCGTGCTGCGCGCAATGGGCGTCGAGCACATCTTCGCGTCGCCGGGATCGGACTGGGCGCCGCTGTGGGAAGCGCTCGCGCAGTCGCACGCGCCGGGGGAGGTGCCCGAGTACGTCTCCTCGCGCCACGAGGAGACCGCGGTTGCGATGGCGAGCGGCTACGCGAAGGTGACCGGCAAGCTGCCCGCCGTGGTGCTGCACACCACCGTGGGCGCGCTGCACGCCACGATGTGCCTGCGCGCGGCCCTGCACGAGCGCATGCCGATGGTGGTGCTCGCCGGCGAGTCGATCGCGTTCGGGGAATCGCCCACCGTGCCGGACCCCGGGCGCCAGTGGCTGCGCCTGCTCGCCGACGTGGGCGGGCCGGCGCGCCTGGTCGAGTCCTGCGTCAAATGGAGCGCCGGTCTGAGCACGAGCCTGCTGCTGCCCCACACCATCCAGCGCGCCGCTCAGCTCGCAATGGCCGTGCCGCGGGGGCCGGTGTTCGTGTCGGTGCCGGTCGAGCGCCTGATGGAGGCGATGACGGCCGATCCGCCCGCCGTCGCCGGGTTCGCCCGTGCGCCCGTGGCCGACCCGGAGGCGATCGATGCGCTCGCGCGCGAGCTCAGCGCTGCCGCGCACCCGGTGATCGTGACCGAGCAGCTGGGCAAGAGCGTCGGGGCGGTGGAGCGGCTGGTCGAGCTCGCCGAGGCGCTCGGCGCGCCGGTCGTCGAGGCGTGGCAGCCGACCTACGTCAACTTCCCGCGCGCGCATCCGCTCTATGGCGGCGTGGCGGCGGACATGTCCGCGGTGCTCGCGGAAGCGGACCTCGTGTTCCTGGTCGAGGCGGTGGCGCCGTGGCATCCGCCGTCCGCGCTGCCGGCGCCGGGGACCCGCGTCGTTGTCCTCGGGGAGGAGCCGCTGCACCCGCGCCTGCCCGCCTGGGCCTTTCGCGCCGACCTCGTCGTCGCCGGGGAGGCCGAGCGCTCGCTCGCGATGCTGGCTGCGCGGGTGCGCGAGCGCGTTCCGCCAGGGTCGCGGTCTGCGGCGGCAGCGCGCTGGCGCGCTCGCCACGAGGCGCGTCGCGCGGCGCTGCGCGACGAGGCCCGTGCGGCGGGCGTGCATGCGCCGATCGAGACCCGCTGGATCGTCCACGAGCTGAACGAGGTGCTGCCACCCGACGCCATCGTCGTCGACGAGACGATCACGCACCGGCTCGATGTCGTCCGGCGCCTCGATCGTCTCGGCCCCGGCGCGTTTCTCGAGGCGAGCTACGGCGGGCTCGGAGTGGGTCTCGGGACCGCGCTCGGGGCGAAGCTCGCGCGCCCGGAGCGCACGGTCGTCACGTTGATCGGCGATGGTGCGTTCCATTACAACCCGGTGCCCGCCGCATTCGGCGCGTGCCAGGAGCACCGCCTGCCGCTCCTCGTCGTGCTCTTCGACAACGCCGGTTATCTCTCGCAGAAGACGGACGTCGCGAAAGCGTTCCCCGGCGGCTGGGCCGTGCGGTCCGGCAAGTTCGCCGGAACGTCGATCCTGCCGCGCCCCGACTACGCGGCGCTCGCGCGTGCCTACGGCGGCTACGGCGAGACAGTCGAGGCGCCCGGCGAGGTGCGCGCCGCGCTCGTGCGGGGGTTCGACGCGGTGCGGCGCGGGCAGCTTGCCTTGATCGACATGGTGCTCGCACCGGTGAGCCCGGACCCGCGCATCTGAGCGATCCGGCCCCGGGGCGGCTCCGGATTCTATTGCAGCCGCCCGCGCCCGGAGTTCAGTCGTGTACGCGCGACCCGATGTTCATGCCGTGGCACGCGTGGAACCGGATCCGCTCGCGCGGCAGGCTGCCGACGTGCGTGGTGAGGATGCGGTCGGTGCTGCGCTTCATGCGCCGCCGGTCTGCGCCGCGCGAATCGCCTCCCACACCCTGAGCGGCGTCGCCGGCATGTCGATGTGCGCCACGCCGAGCGGGCGCAGCGCGTCCAGGACCGCGTTGATCACCGTCGGCGGCGCGCCGACCGAGCCCGCCTCGCCGATGCTCTTCACGCCGAGCGGATTGGTCTTGCAGGGCACGTTGTGGAAATCCATCGCGGTGGCGGGGACGTCGTCGGATCGTGGCATCCCGTAATCGGCGAACGTTCCGGTCACGAGCTGCCCCGAGTCGCGGTCGTACACCACCCGCTCGAGCAGCGCCTGGCCGATGCCCTGCGCGAGCCCGCCCTGCACCTGCCCTTCGCAGATCAGCGGGTTGATCACGACGCCCACGTCGTCCACGACCGCGTAGCGATCGATCGTGACGTGTCCGGTCTCGGGATCGACCTCGACCTCGCAGACGTGGCAGCCGTTCGGGAAGTTCGGGGGCTCGGTCGCGGCGAACCCGCTTGCCTCGAGCCCGACGCCGAACTGCTTGGGCAGCCCCACGGGCCGGTAGAACGCCTTCGCCACGTCGGTCAAGGGCATCGCGCGGTCGGTGCCCTTGATGCGGAAGCTGCCCTCCTCGAACTCGACGTCGCCCGCCGCCGCCTCCATCAGGTGGGCCGCGAGCGGCTTTGCCTTCTCGACGATCAGGTTGGCGGCCATGCGCAGCGCGCCGCCGCCGAGCATCACGCTGCGCGAGGCGTAGGTGCCGCGGCCGAACGACACCTGGTTCGTGTCGCCCTGCACGAGCCGGATGCTCTCGAACGGCACGCCGAGCCAGTCGGACACCATCTGCGCGTAGGCGGTCGCGTGGCCCTGGCCGTGCGAGAACGTGCCGGCCACGATCGTGAGCGTGCCGCCCGGATCGAAGCGGAGCTCCATGCGCTCGTTGAACACGCCGCAATCCTCGATGTAGTACGTGAGCGCGCGTCCCCGGCGCCTGCCGCGGCGTTCGGACGCGATGCGGCGGGCCTCGAACCCCTGCCAGTCGGCGAGCGCGAGGCAGCGCTCCATCGCGGTCGCGAACTCGCCGCTGTCATACACGAAGCCGGTCGGCGAAGCGTACGGCATGGCCGCGGGCGCGACGAGGTTCCGGCGGCGGATCTCCACCCGGTCGATGCCGAGCTCGATCGCGGCCTGCTCGAGCAGCCGCTCGGCGAGATACACGCCCTCGGGCCGGCCGGCCCCGCGGTAGGGCCCGGTCGGCGTGGTATTCGTGAACACCGCCTGCGCGCTGACGTGCACAACGGGCACCGCGTAGGCGTTCGGCGTGAGCTTGAGCGCGTACAGCACGGGCACGACGGCCGCGCCGGTGACGCATGCGCCGATGCCGTGCACCGCGCGCGAGCGCATGGCGAGGATCCTGCCGCTCGCGTCGAGCGCCATCTCGCCGTAGACGACCTGGTCGCGCCCGTGGTCGTCGCTCGCGAGGCTCTCCGAGCGCGTCGGGATCCACTTCACCGGCCGGCCGCAGCGGCGCGACGCCCAGAGCACGAGCGCCTCCTCGGGGTAGGTGTCGCCCTTCATGCCGAAGCCGCCGCCGACGTCGTTCGCGACGACGCGGAGCCCGGTCTCGGGAATGCGAAACACCGCCTGGGCGATCACCGACCGCACCCCGTGCGGGTTCTGCGTGCTGGTGTAGAGCGTATAGGCGTCGTCGGCGGCGCTGTACTCGCCGATCGCGCCGCGCGGCTCGAGCGCGTTCGCCGAGAGGCGGTTGTTCTCGAGGCGCAGCCTCACCACCAGGTGGGCCCGGGCGAACACGGCGTCGGCCGCCTCCTTGTTGCCGATCGCGAGCGGGAACGCGACGTTGCCCGGCGCCTCATCCCAGACCTTCGGCGCGCCGTCGGCGAGCGCGTCCTCCGCGCGCACCACCGCGGGCAGCGGCGCGTAGTCGACCTCCACCAACTCGGCGGCGTCGCGCGCCTGCGCCGCGGTCTCGGCGACGACGAAGGCGACGCGGTCGCCGACGAAGCGCACCTTCCCGGTGGCGAGGATCGGGCGGAACGTGCGGTAGCCCTTGGGCCCGCCCATGTCTTCCGGAATGAATTGCGGCGGCAGCCCGCCGAGCTTCTCGGCGAGCACATCCGCGCCGGTGAGCACGCACAGCACGCCGGGGGCGGCGAGCGCCTTGGACGCATCCACACGGCTGACGAGCGCGTGCGCGTGCGGCGAGAGCACGAGCGCCGCGTACGCCTGGTGCGGCAGGTCGATGTCCTCGACGTACCTGCCGCGGCCCGTCAGGAAGCGCGCGTCCTCGACGCGGCGCACCGGCTGTCCGATGCCGAACTTGTTCATGTTTCTCTTGCCCGTCAGAGGACTTCGAACAGCCCGGCGGCGCCCATGCCGCCGGCGATGCACATCGTCACCACGACGTGCTTCACGCCGCGCCGCCTGCCTTCGAGGAGCGCGGCACCGACCAGGCGGGCACCGGTCACGCCGTAGGGATGGCCGAGCGCGATCGCGCCGCCGTTCACGTTCAGCCGCTCGTCCGGGATGCCGAGCCGGTCGCGGCAGTAGATAACCTGCACCGCGAACGCCTCGTTCAGCTCCCATAAGCCGATGTCGTCCATCTTCATGCCCGTGCGGTTGAGGAGCTTCGGCACCGCGAACACCGGGCCGATGCCCATCTCCGCGGGCTCGCAGCCCTCCACCGCGAAACCGCGAAAGACACCGAGCGGCTCGAGATGGCGGCGCTCGGCGAGCTTCGCGTTCATCACGACGCAGGCCGCGGCGCCGTCGGAGAACTGGCTGGCGTTCCCGGCCGCGATGACGCCGCCCTCGACCGCCGGCTTGATCTGCGCGACGCCCTCGTACGTCGTGTCGGCGCGGATGCCTTCGTCGCGTTCGGCAACGACCTCCCGGATGCTTTCCCGGCCGGTTTCCTTGTCGAGGACCTTCATGCGCGCGGTGATCGGGAAGAGCTCTTCCTTGAACTTGCCGGCCTGCGCCGCCGCCGCGGCACGAAGCTGGCTTTGCACGCCGTAGCGGTCCTGCGCCTCGCGCACGATCTCGTACTTCCTCGCGACGTACTCGGCGGTCTGCAGCATCGGCCAGTAGATCTCCGGCTTGTGCCGCGTCAGCCACTCGTCGGCGAGCATGTGCTTGTTCAGCTCGTTCTGGACGCAGGAGATCGACTCGACGCCGCCCGCGACGTAGATGTCGCCCTCGTCGGCGATCACGCGCTGCGCCGCCATGGCGATCGCCTGCAGGCCGGACGAGCAGAACCGGTTGACCGTCACGCCCGACGTCTGCACCGGGCAGCCGGCCCGGACCGCGATCTGCCGTGCGATGTTGGAGCCGGTCGCACCCTCGGGCAGCGCGCAGCCCATGATGACGTCCTCCACCTCGGACGGGGCGATCCCTGCGCGCTCGATGGCGTGCTTGACGGCATGGCCGCCGAGCTTCGCACCGTGGGTCATGTTGAACGCGCCGCGCCAGGACCTGGTGAGCGCTGTGCGCGCGGTGGAGACGATGACCGCTTCGTTCATGCCGGGCTCCTCGATGTGCGGCAGCGTGACGCGGGGCTGGACGGAGGCGCCCGCCATTCTGCGCCGCATTATCGTGGAAAAAGCGCCGTGCGGGCGATCGGGAGACAGGCTTCGCGGGATGACATTCGACGCCAGCGTCACGCGGATTTGCGGGCCACCAGATCGATCAGCGCCGACATGCCGTTGTGCCGCTTGCCCTCGCGGACGATGTCGTCGTGCTCGGCGAGATGCAGGATGTCCAGGCCGCGGAACGCATCGCGCAGGAGCTGCTCGGTGTACATGTTCTCGGCGACCGGCGGGCCGCCGGTCCCGTAGGCGAGCTGGCGCGGCGTGTAGCCTTGCAGCACCAGGTACCCGTCCGGGGCGAGCGCCCGCGCGAGCCCCGCGAAGATCAGCGCCCGCTCGCGCGGCGCGGCGAACTGGATGAAGATCGCGACGACGAGATCGTAGGCGTGCGCGTCCCAGCCCCACGCGTAGATGTCGGCCAGACGGTGATCGACGGTGACGCCGCGCTCGGCGGCCAGGCGCCGGGCCTTCGCGACCCCGGGCGGCGAGAAGTCGAAGGCCGTGACTTCGAGTCCGTGCTCGGCGAGCCACACGCTGTTGCGCCCTTCGCCGTCGGCGACGCACAGGGCGCGCATGCCGGGCCGCAGGAGCGGCGCCTGGCGCGCGAGAAAGGCGTTCGGCGCCTTGCCGTAGTGGTACTCCTCGACGTCGAAGCGCGCGTTCCAGTAGTCGAGCTCGCCGGTGCCTGGCATGAGAAGGCGTGAAACGTGGCAGGTGAAACGTGATAACCGAAACGTGAATCGTGAAACGTGAGCGCTCAGTTGAAGGTCTTGCCTGCTGCGGCGAGCTTCGCGAGGAGCGGCGCCGCCTGCCAGCACTCGCCACGGTAACCCTTGGCGAACCGCTCGATCGAGGACAGCACCCGCTCGAGGCCGACCGTGTCGGCGTAGAACATCGGCCCGCCACGATAGACCGGGAAGCCGTAGCCGGCAAGATACACCATGTCGATGTCCACGGCGCGCAGCGCGATGCCCTCCTCGAGGATGCGTGCGCCCTCGTTCGCGAGCGCGAAGATGCAGCGTTCGACGATCTCTTCGGCCGACACCGCGCGCGGCGTGACGCCGGTCTCCTTGCGGTAGCCCTCGATCAGCTTCGCGATCTCGGGATCGGGCTGTGGCGTGCGGTCGCCCTTCTCGTACCGATAGACGCCGGCGCCGGTCTTCTGGCCGAAGCGCCCGAGCTCGCACACCCGGTCGATCCAGGCGGAGTACCGCCGCGCCCGCGGGTCGCCCTGGCGGCGCTTGCGCACCGCCCAGCCGATGTCCTGCCCTGCCATGTCGAGCATGGCGAACGGCCCCATCGCCATGCCCCACTCCTCCAGCGCCCTGTCGACGTCCTGCGGCGCCGCGCCCTCGTCGACGAGGAAGTAGGCCTGACGGAGGTACTCTTCCAGCATCCGGTTGCCGATGAAGCCGTCGCACACGCCCGCGACGATGCCGACCTTGCGCAGCCGCTTGGAGAGCTTCATCGCCGAGGCGAGCACCGGTTTCGACGTCTTGGCGCCGCGGACGATCTCGAGCAGGCGCATGACGTTTGCCGGGCTGAAGAAGTGCAGGCCGAGCACGCTCTCCGGACGCCTGGTCGACGCCGCGATCTCGTTCACGTCGAGGGCCGAGGTGTTGGTGGCGAGGATCGCCCCGGGTTTCATCACCTCGTCCAACCGGCCGAAGACCTCGCGCTTGAGCGCCATCCGCTCGAACACCGCCTCGAGGACGAGGTCGCAGTCCCTGATCTCCTCGTAGGAAAGCGCGGGCTGGATGAGCGCCATGCGCTTGTCCACCTCGGCCTGGGAGAGCCGGCCCTTCTCGACGGTGCCCGCGTAGTTCTTCCGGATCACGCCGATGCCGCGCTCGAGCGCGTCCCGGCTGACGTCGAGGAGCCGCACCGGGATGCCCGCATTCGCGAACGCCATCGCGATGCCGCCGCCCATGGTGCCGGCGCCGATGATCGCGGCGGACTTCACGTCGATGGTGGGCGTGTCCTTCGGCACATCTGGGATCTTGTCGATCGCGCGCTCGCCGAAGAAGGCGTGGCGCATCGCCTTCGACTCCGGGGTCACGACCAGCTCCTCGAAGCGTGCGCGCTCGAACTTACGCCCTTCGTCGAAGGGCATGGTGACGGCGGCCTCGACGCACGCGACGATCTTGGGCGGCGCGGGATAGCCGCGTGACTGCCGGGCGACCCGGTCCTTCGCGGCCGCGAAGAACGCCGCGGCGTCGCCGGCAAAGGCCGGCTTCTCGTCGCGCAGCCGCCGCAGCGGCCGCTTCTCCGCCACCAGCTTTCCGGCGAACCCGACCGCGGTGTCGAGCAGGCTGCCCTGGACGATCTCGTCGACGAGCCCCTGCGGCGCCCGCTCGGGCGTCACCGGATTGCCCGACACCATGAGATCGAGCGCCGCCTCGGCGCCGATCGCGCGCGGCAGGCGCTGCGTTCCGCCCGCGCCGGGCAGGATGCCGAGCTTCACCTCCGGCAGCGCGAGCTGCGCGCCCGGCGCCGCGACGCGGTAGTGGCAGCCGAGCGCGAGCTCGAGGCCGCCGCCCATCGCGAACCCGCCGATCGCGGCGACGACCGGCTTTCGCATGGCCTCCAGGGTGTCGATGATCTGGTGCAGCGTCGGCGCCATGCCCGCTTTCGGGGTGTTGAACTCGCTGATGTCGGCGCCGCCGGAGAACGCCTTCTCCGAGCCGATGACGACCACCGCCTGCACGGCAGCGTCCGCGGACGCCTGCTCGAGCCCGTCCATGATCGCCACGCGCAGCGGATGTCCGAGCCCGTTCACCGGCGGGTTGTGCATCGTGATCACGGCAATGCCGTCGCGGACGGCGTAGGGGATGACTTCGCTCATCGTGGATCTCCGGGGGTTAGCGAGGCGGCGCGCCCGTGAACGTGCGGCCGCCGTCGGCGTAGCGGTACAGGCCGGCGTTCATCGCGCGCTGCCGCACGAGCCCGAGCACGGCCTTCGACCACGGCATCGCGACGCCGAGCCGGTCGCCGATCTCGCAGGGCGCGGCGAGGATCGCGTCGATCTCGGGTGCGCGCCCCGCCTCGAGATCCTGCAGCATCGAGGTCTTGAAGGCGCCGAGCTTGCGCGTCACCGCGAAACGCTCGTCGATGGTCATGCCCATGTCGATGCCGAGCGCACGGCCGACCGCCGCAGCCTCGTTCATCATCTCGCGCATGAGCCGCTCGGTGAGCGGGTCGCCCATGATCACGTCGGCGGTGGAGCCGGTGAGCGCGCTGATCGGGTTCATGTTCATGTTGCCCCAGAGCTTGATCCACACGTCGCGCTGGATGTCGCGCGTGCCCCGCGCGTCGAAGCCGGCCTGGCGGAGCAGCGCGACCGTCGCTTCCAGCCGCGCGCTGTCCTGGCGCGACGGTTCGCCGAGGAGCAGCAGGTTGCCCGCACCGCGCCTGATCACGCCGGGCGAGGCAATGGCCGACGCCAGGTGCACGACCGCGCCGAGCACATTCGCGGGCGGCAATGCGCGCGCGATCGCGCCCTCCGGATCCACCGACGCGAGCCGCGCGCCGGCGAGGGCTCCGCCGAAGCCGTGGAAGAACCACCACGGGACGCCGTTGATCGCGGGGACGATGACGGTGTCGCGCCCGACGAGCGGCACGAGCGCCGAGGCAGCGTCGCGCAGGTGATGCGCCTTCAGCCCGACGATGAGCACGTCCTGTTCGCCGAGGGCGGCGGCGTCGCTCTCGGCCCGCAGCGACGCGACGGCGCGCGCCTCCCCCTCGATCAGCGCCAGGCCGTGCGCGCGAATGTGCTCGAGGTGCGCGCCCCGCGCGATGACGCTCACGTGCGCCCCGGCCTGCGCGAGGCGCGCCGCGATGAGGCCGCCGACGGCGCCTGCGCCGGCGACGCACACGCGGGGCGTCGCGCCTGCGGTCATTGCCGGGAGCCCGGATCCTTGGTGTCGAGCGCGCGTGCGGTGGCGAAATCGGCGCATGCGTGCCCGACGCCGAGCTCGACGAGCCCCTCGAGAGAGAAATGCGCAGTCGATCGCAGAGTCACCGTGCTTGCTCGCGGGACGTTGCCGGCGGCCAGTATAGCCGACCGGCTCGTCGGGCCCGGAGCGGACGTGGCGCGGTGTTGACACCCCTGAGGGCCGACGGTAACTTGCTCCGACCGGCGCCATTGCGCCGGGACCGCCCGTCTCACTCACCCGCCCGGAGGCTCCCATGCTGCGCGGCCGCATGATGGACATGCCGCTCCTCATTTCGTCGCTGATCCGCCATGCCGACCGCTGCCACGGCGACGTCGAAATCGTGTCGCGCTCGGTGGAGGGGCCGATTCATCGCTACACGTATGCGGATGTCCACCGGCGCGCGCGACAGCTCGCCCAGGCCCTGACGCGCCTCGGCGTGCGGGCGGGCGATCGCATCGGCACGCTCGCGTGGAACGGCTACCGGCACCTGGAGCTGTACTACGGCGTCTCGGGAATGGGTGCCGTGACCCATACGGTCAACCCGCGGCTCTTCCCGGACCAGATCGTCTACATCATCAACCACGCCGAGGACCGGTATGTCTTCTTCGACCTGACCTTCGCGCCCCTCGTCGAGAAGCTCGCGCCGCAGTGCCCGGGTGTGGAGGGTTGGGTCGCGATGACCGATCGAGCGCACCTGCCGCAGGCGAAGATTCCCGGCATCGCCTGCTACGAGGAGCTCGTCGGCGCGGAGCGCGGCGACTACGATTGGCCGCAGCTCGACGAGTGGACGGCCTCGGGCCTCTGCTACACCTCCGGCACGACCGGCAATCCGAAAGGCACCCTCTACACGCACCGCTCGACCGTGCTGCACGCCTACGCGGCGTCGCTGCCCGACGTGTTCAACGTGTCCTCGCGCGACGTGGTCCTCCCGGTGGTGCCGATGTTCCACGTCAATTCGTGGGGCATCGCGTACGTCGCGCCGATGAACGGCGCCAAGCTCGTGCTCCCGGGGGCCGGACTCGACGGCAAGAGCCTCTACGAGCTCTTCGAGGCCGAGAAGGTGACGGTGACCGCGGGCGTGCCGACCGTCTGGCTCGCCCTGCTCGCCTACGTCATGGAGCATGGCCTGCGCTTCTCGTCGCTCAGGCGCGCGGTGGTCGGCGGCTCGGCCTGCCCGCCCGCGATGATCAGGACGTTCGCAGAGTACGGCGTCGACTGCACGCACGCGTGGGGCATGACCGAGATGAGCCCGCTCGGCACCTTCGGCTCGCTGAGGGGCAAGCATCTCGGGATGCCGCCGGAGAAGCAGTTCGAGGCGCGAGTGAAGCAGGGGCGCGCGATCTTCGGCGTGGAGATGAACATCGTCGACGGCGCGGGCAACGAGCTGCCGCGCGACGGCAAGGCCTTCGGCGATCTCCTGGTGCGCGGCCCCTGGGTGACGAGCGGCTACTTCAAGGGCGAAGGCGGCGAGATCCTGCGCGACGGCTGGTTCCCGACCGGCGACGTCGCCACGATCGACGCCGATGGCTATATGCAGATCACCGACCGCGCCAAGGACGTGATCAAGTCGGGCGGCGAGTGGATCAGCTCGATCGACCTCGAGAACATCGCCGTTGCGCATCCGGCGATCGCCGAGGCGGCGGCGATCGGCGTCGCGCACCCGAAATGGGACGAGCGTCCGCTCATCGTCGCGGTGAAGAAGCCGAACGCGGAGATCACGCGCGAGGAGCTCTTGCAGTTCTACGAGGGCAAGGTGGCGAAGTGGTGGGTTCCCGACGACGTCGTCTTCGTCGCGTCCCTGCCGCACACGGCGACGGGCAAGCTGCTCAAGACGCAGCTGCGGAACGAGTTCAAGGCGCACGCGCTGCCGAAGTAGGGCGGGACCGTCGACAAGGGGGGCGCTCGAAGTCCGCTGGAGCGCGTGGACCCGGCGCGCGCTACACTCAGCGAATCCCGCCCCGCCCCCGCCCATGAACGAGATCGTGATCCGGCGCGAAGACGCGCTGCTGCGCATCCAGCTCAACCGACCGGCAAAGAAGAACGCGCTCACCGCCGGCATGTACGCGGCGATCGCCGAGGCGCTCCGCCGCGCGAACGCGGACGCGGGCGTGAGGGTGGTGCTCATCCACGGCGTCCCCGAGGCCTTCACCGCCGGCAACGACCTGCAGGACTTCCTCGCGAACCCGCCGACGGGCGACGCGGCGCCGGTGAAGGAGTTCCTGCAAGCGCTGGCGCACGTCGAGAAGCCGTTCGTCGCCGCCGTGACGGGCGCGGCGGTCGGCGTCGGCACGACGATGCTCCTGCACTGCGATCTCGTGTACGCGGCCGAGGATGCGAGGTTCGCGTTGCCGTTCGTCAACCTCGGGCTCTGCCCCGAGGCTGCGTCGTCGTTCCTGCTGCCGGCGATCGCCGGCTACCAGCGCGCCGCCGAGCTGCTCCTCCTCGGCGAGCCGTTCGACGCGGCAAGGGCGCGCGAAGCCGGGATCGTGAACGAGGTGCTGGCGCCCGATCTCGTGCTGACCGCCGCCGAGCAGGCCGCGCACAAGCTCGCCGCGAAGCCGCCCGCCGCGGTGCGGGTGACGAAGCGGCTGCTCAAGGCGCAGATGCGCGCCATGACGGACGCAGCGCTCGCCGAGGAGTTGCGGGAGTTTCTCGAGCGGCTCGTGTCGCCGGAGGCGAAAGAGGCGTTTGCCGCGTTCCTCGAGAAGCGCAAGCCCGATTTCTCGAAGTTCAGCTGACCGGGCGGGGGAGCGAGGCGAGTGACACGACGGTTCAAACAGGTGGACGTGTTCACCGCGAAGCCGTTTCTCGGCAATCCGGTCGCCGTCGTGCTCGACGGCGCGAGCCTCTCCGCGGCGGACATGCAGGCGATCGCCCGGTGGGCCAATCTCTCCGAAACCGCGTTCGTGCTGCCGGCCGAGAAGGGCGGCGACTATCGCGTGCGCTTCTTCACGCCCGCGAGCGAACTGCCGTTCGCCGGACACCCGTCGATCGGCGCCGCTCACGCCGTGCTCGAAGCGGGGGCGCTGCCCGGCGACCGCGCCGAGTACGTGCAAGAGTGCGGCGCTGGGCCGCTTCGCATCCGAGTCGAGAAATCCGGGCCCGAGCGTCACCTCTTCGTCGATGCGCCACCCGCGGCGTTCCGCCCGCTCGAGGACCGCGAGCTCGAACAGCTCAATTCCGCGCTCGACACGGACGCGGGTCCGGCGGTGCGCCCGCTCGTGGTGACCGTCGGGCCGACCTGGGCCGTGCTCGATCTCGGCGACGCCGCGACGGTCGCCGCGCTGCAGCCCAGGATG
>WBZR01001962.1_pt3 | contig 14136 bp, 14 predicted proteins | sample 5204231 | NCBI WGS metagenome assembly WBZR01 (sample SAMN12412403, study PRJNA552823) | activated sludge metagenome | isolation source: activated sludge from anammox sidestream of wastewater treatment plant... | place: USA: Virginia | collected 2017-08 | reverse complement strand
CGAGACCAGCCGCCGCATCGGACTGATAGGCGGGCAGCGGCAGCCCCTTGCCATGCGCCAGCACCACGACGCGGACGCGCGGTCCCGCCTTCACCCCACGCCCCGCGGTCGTCATAGGCTGACACCGCTCCGGCTCTGAGCCAGAAACGCCCCGGCGCGCCGCAGCAAGGCGTCCGCCACCTCGGACTTGTCCAGGTCCGGCCAGTCCTCGACGCCCTCAGGCGTGAGGACATGCACCCGGTTCCGGTCGCCACCGAACACGCCCGACGCCTCCGAGACGTCATTTGCGACGATCCAGTCCGCGCCTTTCGCTTTGCGCTTCGCCTCGCCGTACGCCACCACGTCCTGCGTCTCGGCCGCAAAACCGATCACCAGCGCCGGCCGGCCGGCGCCGCGGCGGGCGATGCTGCGCAGGATGTCGGGATTTTCGACGAGCTCGAGCGAGGGCGGCGGCGCTCCCACCGCCTTCTTGATCTTGCCGCTGCCCGGCGCCGCCACGCGCCAGTCGGCGACGGCGGCGGCAAAAATCGCGATATCCGCCGGCAGAGCCGCGTCCACCGCCGCCAGCATCTCGCGCGCGGTCTCGACGTGGCGCACCTCGACGCCCGCGGGATCGGCGATCTCGACGGGCCCCGACACGAGCGTCACGCGCGCGCCCAGCCGATGCGCCGCCGCCGCAATGGCATGGCCCTGCTTTCCCGAGGAGCGGTTGGCGATGTAGCGCACGGAATCAATCGGCTCGTGCGTCGGCCCGCTCGTCACCAGCACATGCCGGCCGGCCAGGAGCGGCCGAGGCGCCTCCGGGCGTTCGGCCCGCGTGTCCGACACGGCGAGGAACCCGAAGCCGCCGTCGCGCGGCCCAGCGCCGAGCAGCGCTTCGATCCGCACGACGAGCTCCGCGACCTCCGCCATGCGCCCGACGCCAGCCTCGTCCTTCTCCGCCATCTCGCCCGCGTTGGGGCCGATGACGTGCACGCCGTCCGCTGCGAGCAACGCGACGTTGCGCCGGGTCGCCCGGTGGCTCCACATGGCGGGGTTCATGGCCGGCGCGACGAGCACGGGCGCCCGTGTCGCGAGCAGCACCGCCGTCGCGAGATCGTCGGCATGCCCCTGCGCCATGCGCGCCAGGAGATCGGCGGTCGCGGGCGCGACGACGATAAGATCGGCGTCGCGCGCGAGCCGGATGTGGCCGATCTCGCGCTCGCCCTCGAGGTCGAAGAGATCCGTCGCCACGCGCGCGTTGCTGACCGCCCCAACCGCAAGCGGCGTGACGAACGCCTGCGCCGCCTCGGTCATCACGCAGCGGACGGCGATCCCCCGCTCGCCGAGGCGCCGGATGAGGTCGAGACACTTGTAGGCGGCAATGCCGCCGCCAATGATCAGGAGAACGCGTTTCATGGCCCCTCGCGCCTGTTCCTCGCCTCGTCAGGGAGTGGGATGCGCCCACAAGGACTGCGGGGATCCAGAAGTCCGCGGCCCGGCCGGCGCCGCAATTGCGGCCAGCCCATAGCATAGGATCCATGATAGCATGAAGCACACCCCGCCCATGCGGCGCAGAAGCCGATGGTTACCGATGACGCTCCCGTCGCTGAAAAGTCGCGTGCGACGCCGGATAGGGCCGCTGGCCGCCCTGGTGGCGGTCTGCACGCTGTCGTCCCCCGCCGCCTCCAACACCATCGCCGAATGCTTCAGCGACAACAACGCGCGGCGCATCACCGCCTGCAGCGAGCTGATCGAGAACCCGAACCTGGATGCCGGCACCAGGAGCCTCGCCTACGCCATGCGTGCGCTCGCCCTGTCCCTCGAGGGTGCGCTGACGCAGGCACTGCCCGACTATGATCAAGCGATCGCCCTCGATCCGTCCTCGGCCATGGCCCTCAACAACCGCGCCTGGGTTCTCTACAAGCTCGACCGCCACGCCGAGGGCACACGCGACGTCGAGCGCTCGCTCGAGCTCTCACCGTCCAGTCCGCACGCGCACGACACCCGCGCCCACATCCGCCAGGCGCTCGGCGAGCGCGCGGCCGCGCTACGCGACTACGAGCAGGCCATGCGCTTCGGCGGTGAGTCTCTCGTCAAGCTCTACCAGTGTGGTCTCGAGGCTCAGGGGATCTACCGGGGTCCAATCGACGGCCTCTACACGAGCGACGTTCGCCGCGCGTTCGAGATCTGCGTCGGCTCGCCCACCTGCGATCCGCTCCCCGCCGACGAGGAATGCCGCGCCGCGACCTCGTAACACGCTCACGGCGTCGGACCGGGCGGGTCCGAAGTCTCTCTATCTCTCGTCGGCCCATCGACGGCGCCCCGCGTCGCCCTTCGAGGATGCGCGACGACGCACCCTCGACATCGGTTGTGATTCGCCGGCCTTTTCGCGCGGCATTCGTCCAAAGGCGAATAGACGCAGGAAAGCAGGTCCTGATTTTTCTCGTGCAGGGATTCCCGTGCAGGGCAACGCTGATCGACGAGACGAACCTCGCCGGCGCCGTGCTCGGGGGCGCCCGGATCCGCTTCGCGGGATCCTGCAGCCGAGAGAGGACGATACCGAATGAGCGATACGGACCACGGCTTCGGCAAGGGAAGCATCTCGCTGCACTGGGTCGTCGCCGCCGGCATTGTCGGCATGCTCGCGTTCGGCATGGTGATCGGCGCCATGCCGAGCGGCCCCGGCAAGACGGCCTGGATCCAGGTCCACAAGTCGTTCGGCGTGCTGGTCGGCGCGCTGGCGCTCGTGCGCCTGATCTGGCGCCTGCGGCAGGGCTTTCCCGAGCCGGCCGGCCCCCTGTCGCTCGCGGAGGCGCACGCGGCGCGCCACACGCACGTCGCGCTGCTGGCCCTCACCGTGGTCATGCCGCTGAGCGGCATGCTGAAGTCCGTCACCTACGCGCGTCCCGTCGAGGTTTTCGGCCTCCCGGTGCTGCCGCAGCTGCTCGCCGAGAAGCATGTTGCATCCAACGAGGTGGTTTCCTGGATGCACGTGGCGTGCGGCTGGCTCCTGGCAGGGCTGGTCATCGTGCACGTGGGCGGCGCACTGAAGCATCACCTGTGGGACCGCGACCCCACGCTGCGCCGCATGCTACGGCCCGTCCCCGACCGCTGAGCGCGCATGGCCGCAGGCGTGTGCACGTAGCTCGTCGCAATTCCCGTTGCCCGCGGAGCTGTCCCCGCAAAAAGGGGGAGCTCTCCCCTGGCCATGGCTCCTGATGAGCGGCACGGCCCGGCGCCCCGCATAGTGAACCGGAGGCCGCGCGCGGGGCTTTCGGAAAACCGGGACCCGGCATGCCACAGCAAAACCGAAGCGGCTTTAGGGCTCCGGCACGAGCCCCGTGAGCTTCCACGTGCCGTCGACGAACCCCAGCTCCGCCGTCAGCTCGGGCGCTCGCGCGCCTGCATCGCGCGCGACGCCGACCGACAGCCCGAGCGGTCCCTTGAGCGAGACATGCTTGATGTTGCCGAGCCCGTACGTCGGCTTCGCGCCGCTCTTGGCAGGCAGAAGCTCGGGCGCAGGCGTCCGAGCCTCCGCACCCGCTGCCCCACCGCCCAGCACCTTGCGCGTGTCGATGCCGAGCTTGCCGGCGATCTCCTCGATCCCGCCCCGCGAGCTGCCCTCCGCGCCGCCGTCCGGCCGGATCATGAGCGCGGCGAGCCCCGGCGCCTCGGCGGCGCGTTCGAGCACCAGCCCCTCGAGCGCCTCCTTGAAGCTCTTTCCGCTCGCGTGGATGCGGATCAGCATCTCGGGCGTGACGAACGCCGTAAGCACGCCGTCCACGATGTGCGGCTCGACGCTCGCCTTGAGCGTTTCGGCCAGTGCGCCACCCGCCGGGCCCGCCTTGCGCAAGGCATCCGTGACGATGCGGTGCACCTTCTCCGTGACGGCCGGCTTCAGAGAAGCGCGCACGCTCGGAAAGTCGATCTTGGCGTTGAGCCCCTCCACGCTCTCGGCCTCGAGCGAGGTCCGGATGGCGTAGCTGGCCTGGATGGGCCAGGCGACATAGAATCCGACGAGGGCGATGATGCCCACGATGCCGATGGACCTCGTCCTGAGCAGGCGCGCGAGGGACGGCCCCCGAGTTCGACCCATGCAACGCTCCCTTGCGATCGTTCGGCGAGACCGCGGCTCACCCGACCCGCCAGCTTATCCCCGGTAGTGCGAATACTGTCCTTTCGGACGAAAACGCTCGAGGTAGAGCGGCACGATCGCCGCGACCGACTGCGGCACGGCCACGCCGAGCCCGGCCAGCGTCCGGCGCTCCGCCTGCGCCGCCGCGCTCACCACATTGTCCGCCTGCAGCAGCCGGACCTGATCGACGGTCAGCGGACGCAAGGCGTTCGGCAGGGGCCATGTCAAAAGCGCCTGCAGCTTGGCGAGCCAGAACGGCAGGGAGAGGAAGCCGCGCCTCCGGTCTGCGTATGCGAGCGTCCGCTCCAGAAGCTCGCGGAACGTCAGCACGTCCGGTCCGCCAAGCTCGTAGACGGCCCCCGGCGTGCCCGCGCCGACCGCCGCCGCCGCAACCGCAGCCCCGACGTCTCCGACGAACACCGGCTGGAACCGCGTGCGCCCCCCGCCGATCAGCGGCAGCACGGGCGAGACCCGCGCCATGGCGGCGAAGCGGTTGAAGAACTGATCCTCCGGACCGAACACGATCGAGGGGCGCAGGATCACCGCTCCGGGGAATTCCTGGAGCACGGCCGCCTCGCCACGCGCTTTCGTCCGCGCATAGCGCGCCGGCGACGATTCCGAGGCGCCGATGGCCGAGATATGGATGAAGCGGTCCGCACCCGCCTCCCGCGCCGCACGGGCGGCCGCACGCGCGCCCTCCACGTGCACGGCCTCAAACGTCTGGCGCCCGGAGCTGGTAAGCACGCCCACCGCATTGACGACGACGTGAGCCCCTTCGAGGGCTCTCAGCACCGAATCGGGAAAGCGCAGGTTCGCCTGCACCGGCTGGACCTGGCCGACATCGCCCATCGGCTGCAGGAAGCCGGCGAGATCAGGGCGGCGGCACGCGGCCCGCACCCGAAAGCCGTCCCTGGCCAGCGCCCGCACCGCGTATCGGCCGATGAAGCCCGATCCGCCGAGGACCGTCACAATCTGGTTTTTGCCGCGCCGCTCCGCCATGCCGCTCGTTCCCCGCCTGCGTTCCGCACTCGAGAACGCCCCCTGCAAAATAATGACGCACCACCGTCCGACCATGCGTACGATCAACGCCGAAGACGATCTAGCGCAAGGGCCCGAACCCTGGCCAGCCCCAATCTCGTCGCGCAACCTCGAGCCGCCCTGCCGTTCGCACCGCAATTGACAAGACGGGCCACTCCCCGTAACTCAATGCGCCCGCAGGCTTGTCGGCTTGCCCAGATGGCGGAATTGGTAGACGCACTAGTTTCAGGTACTAGCGCCGCGAGGCGTGGAGGTTCGAGTCCTCTTCTGGGCACCATGACTTTCCTAAGCTTTTGGAATGTCATAACTATCCAGCATCATTGAGAAATCGGGCACCCGACTGTCACACAGGGGTGCCACACAATGGTGTTGTTCATGGCTCGTCCTACGAAGCGTTCCGGCTCGTCAAAACATCAGTTCAGAAGGCGCGTTCCCGCCGACGTGCTCCACGTCGCTCGCGGTGAGAGGATCGCGTTCGCGCTGCCCAAGACACACGCGGGCAACGAGCGCATTCTCGTGTCCGTCAAATTCGGCGCTGAGATTCTGTTCTCGCTCCGCACTGAGGAACCGTCGCTTGTGAAGCTGCGCCACAACGCGGCCGCTGAACAGTTTGAACGCGCCTGTGCAGCGTACCGCGAAGGTCCGCGTCGTCTCACGCACAAGCAAATCCATGCGCTCGCCGGCGTCCTCTATCGCGACCTCGCGAATGGCGTCTTCGAGGATGATCCGATCAGCGCCGATTGGTGGCGCATTGTTGCTGACGTTGCCCAGCGTGTCCTCGCGCCGCCACCGGGGCCGTCGCTCGTGATAGAGGCATTCCCCGGTGAATGGGAGCTGGAAAAGTACGTCGGCCCGTGGCTCGGCCCCATTCTAAGCCGCGAAGGCATCATCCCCGCCGACGAGGATCGTCCAGCCCTTCTACGCGCCTTTGCTGAAGCCCTGATCCTCGCCGCGAACAAACTCACGAAGAACTCGGAAGGCGACTACAGCCCCGACCCTGCTGCCGCTCGCTTCCCCGCATGGGGAGGCATTACCGCGAAGGCGTTGCCTCCGTCGTCGGCTCTGACCTTCGACAACCTTCTGACGAAGTGGGAGAAGGAGGACAAGAAGGCCCCAAGCTCGCTGGTTTCATTCCGGCAGCACGTCGCCGCATTCAAGGCGCATCTCAAACACAACGATCCGCATCGCGTCACCAAGACCGACGCAATCGCATGGAAGGATGCGCTTCTCGACAAGGGACTCTCAGCCACCACGATCAACGGCAGCTATCTCGCCAGCGTCCGCACCCTCTATCGGTTCGCCGTGAGAAACGCCCTCATTGCAGCCGACCCGATTGAGGGCGTGAAAGTGCAATCCAAGCGGAAGGCCGGTCAAGGCCGGCTTCCCTATACGGATGAAGAAGTCGCCGCAATCCTCGCCCTTGCCGACGCGGAAACGAAGCCTGCTCTTCGCTGGATACCTTGGCTGCTCGCGCTGACCGGAGCGCGTGTCGGTGAGATCGCCCAGCTATGGGGAAAGCGCGTCACGACGATCAACGGCATTGATGTCATCCGCATCACTCCTGCCGATGACGGTGGTGGGATCAAGAACGCTGGCTCGGAGCGAGACGTGCCGATTCACCCCGCAATCATCGAACGCGGCTTCCTCGCCTTCGCGAAGAGCCGACCGAACGGCGGCCCTCTTTTTTACGGAGACACGAAAGCGAAGCCGCGTCCTCGCAAGTCGGAGACTTCTGGCCATGCCTCCGACGGACCGATCAACCGCGTTCGCGAATGGATACGTGATCAAGGCTTCACGGATAAGCGCAAGGCCCCTAACCACGCCTTCCGCCACTGGTTCAAGTCCAAGTGCTCGGACCTGGACATTCAGGACAGCGTAGCCGACGCGATCCAAGGGCATACCGATCAGAGCGCCGCCGCCGGCTATCGCAAGATAAGCCTCGCCAAAATGGATGAGGCAATCCGAAAGATTCCCGTCCCGACGCAATCGCGCGGAAAGAAATCCAAAAATCCCACGCCTCCGCAGGAGGTCTCGCAATGAACACCGCCATCATTCGCACGATCACCGTCGCATCCGCCGCCGCGCTCATCGTAGCCTCGGCGGGCTTCGGCGCGTTCTACGCATGGACGACCGGCAATCACCACGGCCCCGTGCTCGGAACGCTTTCCGTCCTCATGGCGCTTGGCCTTGAGGGCGCGAAGCCGTTCGCCATTGAGGGAGCCCTTACGGCGCTCCGCTCGTGGTCGCTCGGCCGTGCAATTGCGCTCGCCGTGCTCGGCACCGTCGCCGTGGCGTACAGCCTGACCGCAGAACTCTCGCTGATGGCCGCGACACGCGCCAACACCGCCGCGCAACGTGCCCAAGCGAGCGCCGCCGTGGCCGCTGCAAAGGCCCGCTACGACGCTGCCCAGCGCGAGCTTGATGCGCTCCCGTTGACGCGCCCTCTCGCGACCCTGACGGCCGAGATGGAGCGCCTGAAGACGACGCCGAGGCTCGCTCCGTGCGACAACACGTCGGCTCCCGGCTACGGCCCCATCGCCCGCCGCGTCTGCGCCGAGATCGCGACCCTGACGGCCGAGGCCGCGACGACGGCCCGCCGAGAACAGTTGCAGATCGCCCTTCACGCCGCCGAACGCGATCTTGCAGCGGCACCGCCGGCCACCAAGGCCGACCCTGGCGCATCCGCTCTGGCGACGTACCTCGCAGCCGCAGGTGTTCCAAGCGAGGCCGGAACGCTTTCCGAATGGCTCGTCTTGGTCCCCGTGCTGGCCCTCGAAGGGGGCTCTGCGCTGGCCGTCATGCTGGCCAATGGAACGCCTGCCCCGACTCAGGATCGCAGCCGGACCGTCACGGCCGCCGCACAGCGCCACGACGACGACGAAACCACGACGGCCACGCCACAGCCGCCCGCAACGGGCCTCAAGGCTGCCCTCTTGGAGCACCTGAAGGCTCATGGCGGAAGCATCCGCAGCGGTCAGCGCGGGCTGGCGAAGGCGCTCGGCACGTCCACGACGGAGTTGCATCGCACGGTCCACGCGCTTGCTGCCGCCGGCCTCGTTGCGCTCAACACTGCGCCATCGGGGACGGAGCTTCGATTGCTGTCATAACGGCGACGCATCTGATCGCCGCTATTTCGACACAATCAGACCTCGCCCCCGCTTTGACGGGCTCCGCCACCGAGCGCAAATTTGCGTCGCCCTTAGCACGGAGGAAACCGGATGGCCGATGAAGACGACGAAAACTGGTGGATCGAGGAAGGCATTTCCAAGGAGGAAGCAGGCTTCGCGAACGCCCTTGCAGCCTCCAAGGTCCGCCAAGCTCCCGCCGAAGAAATCCATGCGCTCATGCGAGAGGCGCAGGAACAATCGAAGGCTCAAGGCGTGGAGGACTTCGACGAAGACCTATTCCGATTGGCGTTCTACGTGACGCCTCACAAACGCGGAGCCCGGGCTCCCGGAGAGTGGTTCAACTGGGACGGCTTCTGGGACAGGTATCGCAAGATAGCAGCCGGGATAGAGCCTGATAATGAAATCGGAGGCGGGGACGACATTCGCCGTGTCGCCGAGATAGGAGAAAAGCGGCTAGACCTTGCCCGCCGTGGCGGACCCTCCTGAAAAAGGACTTCACCAGACTCCATAGGAACCCGTACAGCGGCTTTCCGGGTCCCCGGTACCCAAGACTCCGGCCGGCCAAACGGCCCTGTACGACTCTCCTAGGGACTCTGCCGGTGGCCGTTCTTCCCGGCCCGGGTTCGCCTGTGCCGACCACAAGCGCAAAAACACTGAGGCCCGCCCGGCCACGCGAACATCTTGTCAGGTTGTCGGAGCATCGCCAGGGCGCGCCGTGCAAAGAAAAAGGGCCGGCCTTTCGACCGACCCTCCAGATTCTTAGGCCACGGGCTGGATGACACCCTGCTCTCGAGCATCCCTGACCGCCCATACGGCCCACGGGAACCGCCCCGAACCGTCAACCGGGAGGCCCATTTCCTGGGCGATCTCCGCAGCTTGGGCGGCGTCCTGCTCAAAAGCCGCTTCCAACTCGTCGCCTCCGAGCTGGTCCCGCATACAGGGCCAATACCTGTCCGCGTATTCACGGGCGCTCATCGGCTTGGAAAGCAACTCAAGAGCAGAAGTAGTGTTATTCATAGTAACATCTCCTGTTTTGGCGTAGGTAAATAACGAGAAGACCTGTGCCAGTAGGTGATTATTACTGTAGATAAAAGTAGATCAAAAGTAAACACCAAAGAAAAAGAGGCCTTAGTTGGCCCCCTCCCCTTCGCGTCTGTATGTCGTTGCCCGCCTGAGCCTCCAGCTTTCCATCGCCCGGTAGACCGATGATCGGCCAATCCCGAGCTTCTTAGCCACGGCGGTCGGGCTCTCACCCGCCGCTAGCATCGCTTCGACCTCACCGGCCTTCGCCCTGGCAGTGGGCTTGCGGCCCTTGTACTTGCCTTCGGCCTTGGCCTTGGCGACGCCTTCGCGCTGCCGCTCCAGCATCATGGACCGCTCGAACTCTGCGACCGACCCGAGCACGTTCAGCATGAGCTTTCCCGTGGCCGTCGTCGTATCGAGATTCATGGCGAGGATGCGGAGCCCCGCTCCCTTCGCCTCAATCCGCGCCACGATGTCGAGAAGGTCCCGCATCGAACGCGCGAGCCTATCGAGCTTCGTGACGACGAGACTGTCGCCGTCTCTGAGGTAGTCAATCGCGGCCTCTAGCTGCTCACGCTGAGCGACCGACGACACCTGTTCCGCGAACACCTTGTTGCAGCCCGCCGCCTCAAGGTCGCGCTTCTGCGCCTCGAACCCGGCGACCTGCTCCAAGGTGGAAGTCCGCGCATAACCAATCTGCATTGCCGTGCCTCCATTCCTCGAAGCCATGCACCGCATGACTTAAAGGCATTATGACACAATCGTCCCAAAAATACAAGGCGGTATATATGGGACGCATTCTAGGCAGCCCTGACGGCGCTCCGAGTGAGTCACTAGGGCGGGCTTTATTGGGACGCCACAGCGGCATCGCCAGAACGGGGCTTGTACGGAGGAATCGAGAACGTTAGGCACTCTCGCCGCAATGGAATTGGAGGGGACGAATGTCGGACAAAGATTTGGGTGGACTCATCTTCTTCGGCGCGATCATCGCCGCCCTTGTGGTGTTGGAGCGATATGTGACGTGGCGATCAAAGAAGCGCACACCATCCGTCGCGCGGCCGGACATCGGCGGCGACCGCATCGAAACACTCAAGGTGCTGGACCATAGCGACCAAGGTAACGCCTCATCTCCGGCAGAGCGCAGCAAGAATACCTTTATCGCACTCCTGGCTGCCATTGGCGCATTCGCAGCCGCTCTCGCTCTCGAAGCGGCTATCCTCGGCATTGCGAGCGAGATCTCGGGCTCTCGCCTCATGCCTCGCGGACCCGGCTGGCTAGTGCTGCCGGCTATGGCTGGCGTGTGGGCATGGCGACGCATTCGAGCCGACGCTCACATGAGAGCAGCGGGTTCGCTTCGGCTGCGGCTCGCAACGCTCAGCAGAGAGGAACGCTTCAAGCTCGTTCTATCGTCACTATGGGCCGGCCTCTTGTGCATCTTCTGGCTCGTCGCGAAGCCATACCGATACACTTACGGACCGGAGCACGCTCTGCTGTTCCTGCTCTGGCTGATCCTTCCCCCACTCGCGGCATTGGGAGCCCTAAAGACGCTCCGGTGGGCATCGCAAGGGAACCCGTGAGAGACGCGCAACGGGACGAAGAGCTAGGGAGCGACACTCTCCGCCCGTGCGCAGCCATCGACACAGCGCAGCCAGACGCAGACGAGCGAGGCACGCCGCGGCGGATCGCAATCATGCTGTGCTCGTCGGCGGCGCAGAAGGCCAAATGCAAATGCCTATTGGATCGAGGCCGGCATGGGGGGTTTTGTGCCCACCTTGCCTAGTCTAATACCGCTTCGGAAAATCGCGCCAAAACATCCGAGGTCACTTACGGCTCCGATGCGGGACATGCGTAGAAATCTCGATTTCGCGGACATATCCGAGGGGATATGAGCATCGCTTACTCATATCCCCCCCCCGGCATGTGTCGTAGTCAGATCGCGAACCCGTCCACTTCGGGATCGAACTCGGGCAGCGCGAGCGGAGTGGCCTTCGCGCGTCTCATGGATGCTTCCAAGTCGATCCCCGCATCTTCAAGCAAGACATCGAACGACGGCCACCATCGTCGCCATTCGGCGTGGTGATACGTCTTGAGAATGTGACGCGCGGTCGTCACGCTCATCCCGGTCTCGGCGGCAATCTGCCGTAGCGGCTTTGCGTTATACGGATCGAGACCGTCCGGTGATTGCTCGTCAGCGATGCGGTGCCGCTTGGCTGCGATATAGGCCGCGAGCGAAGCTTCGTGCTTGGTCGGCTTGCGCTTCCTCGACGGTGCCCTAGCGGTGCTCGGAGAATGTTTCTTGCGCGGACTAGAAGCCAACGTCTCCCTCCGCAATCGTCTCGTCGGCTTCCTCTTTCGCATCCCTGAACGCGGCCTTGATAGCTTCCGGTGTCGTCACGCCCGCCGCATAAGCCGCGCTCAGCATCTTCGACACGGTGCTTTTCACCACGCCCAGCGCCGCCGCCGCCTCCGTCTGATTCCGGCACTTGCCATCCAATATGTGTTGGACAAGCTCCAGCACCTTCGGATCAACGAGTGTGCCCCACTGCCACTGTTCATTGGCGAAGGTGACGTTGAATGTCTTTCCGGCATCCTCTGTCAGCATCCGCGTTTTGGCGAAGTTCAGAAGGAACGCGGCCCCGTTGAGGCAGTTGGGGCGAGTATCGGGCCTAAGCCTCACCAGTGAGTCAAACATGATAGGGATTTTCGACGATCCATTGTAGGTCTCACCGCCCTTGTTGGAATGATGCACGACGAGAACAGCGGCTCCAGCGTCCCTGATACGCTGCAAAATTCTCAGGAACGGGTCCCATGACGCGGCGGCGTTGGTATCATCCACCATCGCAAGGGTGCTGAGGTTGTCGAGCACGACGAGATCGGGCCTGAACTCCTGAACGAGTCGAGAAATCCGATCCTCATGCTCTCTTTTGCCGAAGTCAGGAAAGGTGGTGTCACCTAATGGCTGATCGTTCCGAGCGTGCATGAGAACGTTCTCTGCGATCTGTTCTCGCGTCCCGCCCTCGGCAGCGTTTATGACAAGCTTGAAGCGAGACTTGAGGTCCGAGGCATCCATCTCGCCGTCGATATAGAGGACGCGACGCGGCTCTGGTGCGGACCAATGTCCAAACTTCCCGCCGCTTGCGACGGCGGCAGCGACCGCCATAGCGAACCAACTCTTGCCCACGCCAGTCGGCGCAAACACCATCGCGAAGCCGCGCTCTAAGAGCCACGGGCCGCAGAGTTGTTCGCGATCCTTGATCGTGTCGTCATTTAGAAGATCGCCCAACGGCCTAATGCGAGGTCCTGTATCCTGACGGTTCTGGTGACGGCTGGAGTTTCTATTTGTAGTCTGATGATTAGTTGTAGTCGTAGTGGTCTTCATTGCTCCTTGTGTTGTGATGAACGGCCCTTCGGCGGGCCGCTAGGTGACGCCAGCCATCATTTGGCGGCATGTTTCCGAGGACTGGAAACCGAGGCTCCGAGAGCCGGAAACTCGCCGGAAACCGGACGGCTCAAGGCATCGGATAGGGCGTTGATATAGAAGGAAGTTTCCAAGTTTCCGCCCTATATAAGTAAGAGAAACTGGAAACAAACCCCCGTTCGAGGGGACAAGTGCCCCCTAGAACGTCCGACATTCGGCGTGTTCGGTACGGCTTCCTATTACGGCCCCTATGGCCCGAAGCTCCCCGTCAGAACGCCAGCACAACCGTCAAGTCACCGCTGGAGATTCCATCCGATGCGGGCGGTACGGGTTCCTTATCGACACCCTATTGCTCTCGCGTCGGGCTCCTGATTGGCCCCCGCTCGGTTCCTGTTGCCTCGCTAGAAATGACATCCGGCGTGGCACTCAAGGTTCCTAATGGGCCGGGCATTGGCCCCGGAGGCGTCCCTATAGGGTGACCGAATTCCCTCCGAGGTCGCCGGAGAAATCATCCGAACCGGCCCCATCCGTTCCTTCTAGGCAGCCTATCGTCAGCGTTAGGTTCCCCACCGGCCACCTATCCCCGCCACGTCACGGCTCCTAATGCCTGACCCATCCCCGCCGCACGGTCCCTGAGCGGGGAGCCTTGGGGGACCCCCTATGGTGCGGCTAGACAGAGATCTTTGATCCCCTGTCCTCGCGGCTCGCATCCAGCACGTCTTGAAGCTGGCGGGAACGAAGCGCCTTAGTGATCTCAGGTTTGCTTCCGTACTTGCGAGGATAGCCGAGGAAATGCTCCGCGACTTCAGCCAGCTTATCCTTAGAGAGTTTGCCCAGTTCCTTAACTAGCGCTTCGAAACGAACACTATCGAGCACCGATGCCGTGAGTCTGTCAGCGGCCTCGCGAGGATCGATAGCGATAGGGGTCGCCTTCGAAGGCTTGGACTTCTTGGGTGGCGACGCTAACGCCGTCGATAGCGTCTCGGAAATCTCCGATGCATTTAGGCTCCCAAGAAGCTCGACGATTCGCGCCGCCGCGAAGAAGTCCTTCGACAAAGTGCCAGCACCGCCGACACGACCAACGTCTGCCATACGATCCAAAAGCTCCGACGACGCAGTTTTCGACGGCGCTAGACCTATCTCCTTCAGGCGCTTCGCTAGCTTAGTCGCCACGGTACCAAAGCCCTTAGCCCCTTCGGAGCGGATGCTGTCAGCGATGCGCAACAGAACTTCGGCTCTGGACCGCTCAAGTAGCGGCGCAAGACTCTGAAGGCACTCGGCCATCTGCTTGGCTTGCATTCGATGCACTCCTTTTGGGTGCGCGCTCTGCGACCGCTCTACCAATCACTGCGAACATATCACGGACGCCGCGATCAGATTGCAAGTAGGCGATCCCATCATCTGTGGAATAC
>WBZR01002106.1_pt2 | contig 14139 bp, 8 predicted proteins | sample 5204231 | NCBI WGS metagenome assembly WBZR01 (sample SAMN12412403, study PRJNA552823) | activated sludge metagenome | isolation source: activated sludge from anammox sidestream of wastewater treatment plant... | place: USA: Virginia | collected 2017-08 | reverse complement strand
CGATCCGTCTCGCCCGCGGCGTCCCCGTCGTCTGCGAGCTGGCGCTGTGGAAGGGCGCCGTCGATCGGGTCTGGGATCCGGTCGAGCACCGCATCACCCCGCTCAACGCGACGATCGGGACCCACATCACGCACGCGGCCGGCTACGCGCACGCGGCGCGGCTCCGCGGCCGGGACGAGGTTGCGGTGGCGGTCTTCGGCGACGGCGCCACCTCCGTGAGCGACTTCCACGCCGGGCTGAACTTCGCCGGCGTCTGGCGGGCGCCGGTCGTGTTCGTCTGCCTGAACAACCTCTACGCGCAGTCGACGCCCGTCACCAGGCAGACGGCGGCGGCGACCCTCGCGCAGAAGGCCGATGCGTACGGCCTCCCGGGCGTCCGGGTCGACGGGATGGACGCTCTCGCTGTCCGCGACGCCGTCCGCGCGGCGGTCGAGCGGGCGGCGGGCGGCGGGGGACCGACGCTGGTCGAGACGCTCATGTACCGCTACGCTCCCCACTCGACCTACGACGGCCGTCCCGCCTACCGCACCCGCGAGGAGGAGGAGGAGTGGAAGGGCCGCGACCCGATCGACCGGATGCGGCGCCTGCTCGAGGAGCGCGGTCTCCTCGAGGCGGGGCTCGAGGAGGCTACGCGCCAGGAGGTGGCGGCGAGCGTCGACGAGGCGATCGAGGCGCTCGAGGCCGGCGAGCTCCCGCCGCGCTCGGTGCCGTTTCGCCACGTCTATGCGGCGATGCCGAGCCACCTCGCCGACCAGCTCCGCGAGGCGGAGCCTGACGGAAGCGACGCCACGGCCCCGGCCGAGGCGGAGCAGGCGAGCGAGCGGAGGCCTGCTCCCGGGGCCGGGACGGCGTCGATGACGCTCGTCGAGGCGGTGAACGCGGCCCTGCGTCACGCGCTCGAGCACGACGACCGGGTCGTCCTGCTGGGGGAGGACGTCGGTCTCGAGGGCGGGGTGTTCCGAGTCACCGAGGGGCTGTACGAGCGGTTCGGCGGCGAGCGGGTGATCGACACGCCGCTGTCCGAGACGGGGATCCTCGGGACGGCGGTCGGGATGGCGATGGCGGGACTGAGACCCGTGCCGGAGCTCGAGTTCGCCGGCTTCATGAACACGGCGTTCGACCAGATCGTGTTCCACGCGGCCCGCTATCGCTGGCGCACGCGCGGCGTCATCACGACGCCGATGGTCATTCGCATGCCGACCGGCGGCGGCCACGAGGGCTACGAGGGACACTCCGACTCCCCCGAGGCGCTCTTCGTCCACACGCCGGGCCTCGTCGTCGTCTACCCGTCGAATCCCTTCGATGCGAAAGGTCTGCTGGCAGCGGCCCTCGAGGCCGACGATCCGATCGTCTTCTTCGAGCCGATCGCCCAGTACTTCGTGAAGCACGACGGGGTTCCCGTCGATCACTACACGATCCCGCTCGGCCGCGCGCGAACGGTCCGGGACGGTCACGACGCGACGATCGTCGCCTACGGGAACGCGGTCAACACCGGGCTGGCCGCCGTCGACCTCCTGGCCGCCGGGGGCGTGTCGGTGGAGCTGATCGATCTGCGCACCCTCAAGCCCTGGGACGAGGAGGCGGTGCTCGAGAGCGTTGCGAAGACGGGGCGCCTGGTCGTCTGCCACGAGGCGCCGACGATCGGAGGTGTCGGGGCCGAGATCGCTGCCGTCGTGGCGGAGAAGGGAAGCTATCTCCTGGAGACCCCGCCGGTTCGAGTCGGTCATCCGGACATGCCCTGGGGACAGGCGCTCCTCGAACGCTACTCCCTGCTCGAACCGGAGCGGATCGCCGTCGCGGTTCGCCGGACGCTCGACGGCTGATGGCGCGAACGTTCTGCCTGCCCGATCTCGGCTCCGGGCTGCAGGAGTGCGAGATCCTGGCGTGGAACGTCCAGGTCGGCGACGAGGTCACCCCTGACCAGACCCTGTGCGAGATCGAGACAGAGAAATCGGTGGTCGAGATCCCCGTCCCCTTCGCCGGCGTCGTCCGCGAGCTCGCCGGCCCGCCCGGCACGGTCGTGGCGGTCGGAGCACCGCTCGTCGTCATCGCCGACTCCTCCGGCTCGCCGGCGCCGGCCGAGCCCCGGAGCGCCGCCTCGAAGCCCGCGGACGCCCCGGTACGCGATCGGGAACCGCGGCCGGCGGCGAGACCGCTCGCGACGCCGCTCGTGCGGCGGCTCGCCCGCGAGCGCGGCCTCGACCTCAGCGTGATTGCGGGCAGCGGCCCCGGCGGCCGAGTGCGGCGAAGCGACGTGGAGGCAGCCCTGGCGCGACAGCCGGCCCGGGGCGCCGGCGGCTCCGGCGGACGGACGCGAGCCAGCACGCGCACCCCCCTCTCGCGCACCCGGCGGACGATCGCGAGCCATCTGACCTCCCAGTGGCAGGCCGTCCCGCACGTCACCGCCCACGCCGACGCCGACGCCACCCGCCTCCTCGCCGCGCGCCGGGCGCTCGCGGAGCGCCTCGAGCGGAACGTCCCCCTCGACGGGCTGCTGGGGGCAGCCGCCGTCGCTGCGCTGCGCGGCTTCCCCGAGCTGAACGCGACGGTCGAGGGCGAGGATCTCGTCGTGCACCGGTTCGTCGACCTCGGGATGGCCGTGGCGGGACCGGAGGGCCTCGTCGTCCCGGTCGTTCGCGACGCGGACAGCCTCTCGGTCCCCGGGCTTTCCGACGCGATCGCCGGCCTGACGTCACGCGTCCGCGAGCGAACGATCCGGCCGGAGGAGCAGGGCGGCCAGACGTTCACGATCTCCAACATCGGCGCCGTGGGGGCGGGCCACGCGACGCAGATCATCCCGGCCGGCACGACGGCCATCGTCTCCTTCGGGCGCGCGCGGGAGCAGCCGGTCGTGTCGGCGACGGGAATCGTGGCGGCGCCGGTGATGGCGGTGTCGCTGACCTTCGACCACCGGGCAGTCGACGGTGCTCCGGCGATGGCGTTCCTGCACGCGCTGATCGCGGCCATCGAGGAGCCCGCCTTGCTGCTCGCGTAGCGCGGGAGGGGACTATGACCGAACCGCTCGAGGGGAGAGTCGCCGTCGTGACCGGGGCGGGGCGGGCGCGGGGCATCGGGCGCGCGGCCGCCGTGGAGCTGGCGAGGCAGGGGGCGGACGTGGTCGTGACCGACCTCGGCCGCCCCAGCCCCGGCACCGACATGTTCGGCCGGCCGACGGTGGCGACCGACCCGGAGGGGATCGCGGAGACGGTGCGCCTCGTCGAGGAGCTCGGCCGCCGCGCCCTCGGCCTCGCCCTCGATGTGACGCGGCGCGGCGAGGTGGAGGCCTGCGTGGAGCAGGCCCAGGCGGCGTTCGGCCGGATCGACATCCTGTTCGCGAACGCGGGCACCCCGGTCGGCGCGCGCGACTTCCTCGAGCTGAGCGACGAGGACTGGCAGCGGTCCTGGCAGGTGAACGTGATGGGGATCGTCCACTGCGTGCATGCGGTCGTCCCGCACCTGCGGGCGCGCGGGGGCGGGTCGATCGTCACCTCCGCGTCCCTCGCCGGGGTGCTCGCGACGGCGGGCCTGGCCGCCTACAACACGACGAAGTTCGCCGTGGTCGGCCTCACGAAGTCGCTGGCCATGGATCTCGGGCGGTACGGCATCCGCGTGAACGCCGTCTGCCCGGGCGACATCGACACCCAGATGGAGGAGATCGGCCTCCAGGTGTACGCGCACCAGTCCGGGGTGACGCCCGCCGAGGTGGCGGCGAGTCTCGAGCGCTCGATCGCTCTCGGCCGGCGCGGCACCCCCGAGGACGTGGCCCGCGTGGTGGCGTTCCTCGCCTCCGACGCGGCGGCGTTCGTGAACGGGGCCGCGATCGTCATCGACGGCGGGATGGGCGGAGGGATCTGACGAGTCCGCAGCCCGCCGGCGGGGTGGCTCCCGAGATCGCAGACGGGTTCGTGACGACGGTGCGCGGGCCGCTCCACGCCGGCGCGATCGGTCTCACGTCGATGCACGAGCACGTGCTCTGCGACCTCGGCGTGTACCGCGACGTCTACCGTGACGACCCGGCGGACGCGCTGCCGTGGGCCCTGCCGTTCGAGCTCGGGACCCGGGGACTCGTCGAGCAGCACGGCCCCTACCGCTCCCAGGACAACTGCCGCCTCGACGACGAGGACGTGATGGCCGGCGAGCTCGAGCGGTTCGCCCGGGGCGGGGGCGCGACGGTGCTCGAGCTGAGCTGCTCGGGCATCCGCGGCGACCCGCTCGGGCTCCGGCGCCTCTCGGAGCGCACCGGGGTGAACATCGTCGCCTCCACCGGTCTCTACATCGAGGAGTCCTGGCCCGAGGAGCTGCGCGCGGCCGATGTCGACCGGCTCACCGAGCACATGATCGGCGAGGTCGAGCGGGGCATCGGGGACACCGACGTGCGGGCCGGCCACATCGGCGAGATCGGGCTCACGACCCTCTCGGCGAAGCAGGAGCGCGTCCTGGCGGCGGCGGCCCAGGCCGCGGTCGCCACGGGGCTGTCGGTCACCGTGCACCCTGGCTTCGAGCCGGGTACGGACGGCCGGCGGGCGGTCGCCCTCCTGGAGCGCCACGGTCTCGATCCAGCCCGGGTGGTCGTGGCCCACGGCGACGCCTTCCTCGTCGAGCACGGCCTGCGCGACCTCGTGCTCGACCCCGGCCGCCGCAGCCTGCGGCTCGGCTATCACGAGGAGCTGCTGTCCCGGGGCGCGAACATCTCGATCGACTGCTTCGGCCACCGCTGGAACCTCCTCGACCGGGACTGGCTGATCGAGTCGGATGCCGACCGCCTCGCCGGGGTCGTCGCGCTCGTCCGCCGCGGCTACGCGGCGCAGCTCGTGCTCGGCACCGACGTGTGCTTTCGGATGCTCACCCGGGCCGGCGGCGGGCTCGGCTACGCCTGGCTCACCGAGTTCGTGCTCCCGACCCTGCGTCGAGTCGGGATCTCAGACGGCGACATCCGGCGCATGACGATCGAGAGCCCGGCGCGGCTCCTCGTCCGCCGCGGGTAGCTCAGAGGAGCTCGATCGCGACCGGCGACGGCCCCGGGCCGTTGATGGCGACGATGTCCTGCGGGCACGCCGAGACGCACACGACGCAGTCGAGCTCCGCCCGGAAGACGACGAAGTCGCCGGCCTTCGTCCGGGCCGGAAGCCAGTCGATCGTCCCTGCCTCGTCGACCACCGGCGTATTCATGAACAGGTTGATCGGCTGCGGGATCTCGACTCGCTCGTGCCCGAGCGCCGCCATCGCCGTCTGGAGGTTCTCCTGGCAGGACGCGTGCCACCCCTCCACCCCGAGCCCGGCAAACCGCGCCGGATCGCACGCCGCGCAGAGCATGTCGTGAATCCCCGGAGTGCGGTCCTCCTCGAACAAGAGGATCGGGCGGCGGCGGTTCGTGACGAACTGCTCGCCGACTCTCGGGAACAGCCGGTTGACGCCGACGCGCGTGTGCTCGGCCGAGTGGTACTCCGAGACGTCGTTCGCGCAGAACGCGAACGTGTCGGCGACCTGCCCGCCGTCGAGGTCGACGACGCGAAAGCGCCGGCCCGCGCGAACGTAGACCGCACGGCCCTCTCGCGCCGGCACGACGAACCGCTCCATCACGCCCCCGGTGGTTGCAGCAACCGTTCTTCGAGCCGCGCCGAGGACCGGGCGGACGGCCACACGGCGCACGTTTCGGAGGCTACCACGACCTGCCTCCGGCAGACCGGCCGGAGCACGCGATGCGGGCTCCGGGATCGGCTTGCCCGCCTCAGGCGCCGCCGCCAGCCATGCTCCGCCACCAAGAGCTCGCCCGAGGCGCACCCTCGCCGGTCGCGGTCAACCTGGTCGTTTCGTACGATGCGTGCGCGACCGTCTAGACAAGAGGCACGAGCCGGGCGGACATGGCTGACGTCGTCATCGAGAATCCGATCCTGAACTCTCCGTTTCGGGAGCCGTCGCGGCACTGGCGGTTCGGCGACACGGGGATCACGAACGAGGTCGTCGAGGGGCGCCGGTCGAGCTCGTACTTCATGCCGATCCCGGCGTCGAAGGTGCGCGGGAAGCAGCTCGAGCTCGAGACGCAGTGGACGCGCGACCGGATCGAGGAGAACCGGCTCATCAACCAGGTGCGGGAGCGCGTGGCCGCCTGGCGCTCGCTGCACTATCCGGGGGTGACACCGACGACGCGGCGGCTGCTCGACTACTGGACCGACCCGGGCCGGGAGCACCCGCTGTTCTTCTGCCAGGTGGAGGCGCTCGAGACGGCGATCTACCTGACCGAGTGCGCGACCCGGCAAGGGGACGCCTGGATCGGGAACGAGCTGCGCCGGCTCGCCGACGACCAGAACCCCGGCCTCTACCGGCTGGCCCTGAAGATGGCGACGGGCACGGGGAAGACGGTCGTCGCGGCGATGCTGATCGCCTGGCACACCCTGAACAAGCAGGCGAGCCCGCAGGACGCCCGCTTCTCGGACGCGTTCCTGGTCGTCACGCCGGGGATCACGATCCGCGACCGGCTGCGAGTCCTGCTGCCGGAGGATCCGGGCAACTACTACCGCGAGCGTGACATCGTCGCGGCGGCCGACCTCGAGCGCCTGCGCCAGGCGCGGATCGTGATCACGAACTTCCACGCCTTCCAGCTTCGCGAGAGGAATGTCGCCTCGAAGACGACGAAGGAGCTCCTGACGCGAGGCGGCGAGAGCCCGTTCGTCGAGACGCCCGACCAGATGGTGCGCCGCGTGTGCCGGGGCCTCGGGACGAAGCGGCAGCTCGTCGTCCTGAACGACGAGGCGCACCACTGCTACACCCACCGGGTCGGTGGAGACGAGGAGGCGCTGAAGGGCGAGGAGCGCAGGGAGGCCGAGCGCCGCGACCGCGAGGCGCGCGTCTGGGCGACGGGCCTGCAGGCGGTCGCCCGCAAGCTCGGCGTCAAGGTCGCCTACGACCTGTCGGCGACGCCGTTCTTCCTGCGCGGCTCCGGCTGGCCGGAGGGGACGCTCTTCGGCTGGGTGGTCAGCGACTTCTCGCTGATCGACGCGATCGAGGCGGGCATCGTGAAGATCCCGCGCGTCCCGGTGGCCGACGATGCCGTCGGCAAGGCGGGGCCGACGTTTCGCAACCTGTGGGAGCGGATCCGCGGCGAGCTCCCGAAGAAGAGCGCGCGGGAGGCGGCGCTCAAGGGCCCGCCGCGCCTTCCGGCCGAGCTGCAGGCGGCGCTGCACGCGCTCTACGGCAACTACGAGCAGGCCTACCGCGCCTGGGAGGCGAGCGAGCGGGCCGGGCCGCGCGGGACGACGCCCCCGGTGTTCATCGCCGTCTGCAACAACACGAGCGTCTCGAAGCTCGTCTACGACTACGTCGCCGGCTGGGAGAAGGAGCTCGAGGACGGCGGGCGCGTCGTCGTGCCCGGCGAGCTGGGGTTGCTCTCGAACGAGGAGGACGGCGGCTTCAGGCACCGCCCGCGCACGATCCTGATCGACTCGGCGCAGCTCGAGTCCGGCGAGGCGATGAGCGCCGACTTCAAGGCGATTGCCGCGCACGAGATCGAGGAGTTCGAGCGCGACTACCGCACGCGCTACCCCGGCAGGGACACGGACGCCCTCACCGACGAGGACCTGCTGCGCGAGGTGATGAACACGGTCGGCAAGCCCGGCAAGCTCGGCGAGCACGTCCGCTGCGTCGTCTCGGTCTCGATGCTGACCGAGGGCTGGGACGCGAACACGGTCACCCACATCCTCGGCGTGCGCGCCTTCGGCACGCAGCTCCTCTGCGAGCAGGTCGTCGGCCGCGGCCTGCGGCGCACGAGCTACGTGCCGAGCGACGACGGGCTCCTCGAGCCCGAGTACGCCGAGGTGTACGGCGTGCCGTTCAGCTTCATCCCGACCTCCGGCTCGGCGACCACGCCGCGGACACCGCCGGCGATGACCCGCGTGCGGGCGCTGCCGGAGCGGGTCGCTTGCGAGATTCGCTTCCCGCGCATCGTCGGCTACCGCTACGAGGTCGAGGGGGAGCGGCTCGGCTGGCGCTTCGGCAAGGAGCACCAGCTCGTCCTCTCGACCGAGCACGTGCCGACCGAGACGGAGGTCGCCGGGATCGTCGGCGAGCACGAGCTCCACACCCTCGACGACCTGAAGGCAAGGCGCGAGCAGGAGGTCGCCTACGCGCTCGCGCGCGAGCTCGCCGGCCGCCACTTCGCCGACCGGCCCTGGCTCTTCCCGCAGCTCGTCGAGGCGACGCGCGCCTGGATCGTCTCCTCGCTCGTCCTGCGCGACCACGTCTTCCCGCAGCTCCTGCTCCTCCACCAGCACGCGAGCGCCGCCGTCGAGCGGATCGTGCGCGGGATCGTCTCGGCCGAGCGCGGCGCGTCCAGGCTGCTCGCGATCCCGGCTCCCTACGACCCGGAGGGCTCGACCGCGAGCGTCGACTTCGACACCGCGAAACCGGTGATGGTGACCGACCCGTCGAAGTGCCACGTCGAGTACGTGCCCGCCGACTCGGGCTGGGAGCACGTCTTCGCAAGCCGGCTCGAGGGGATGCCCGAGGTGCGCGCCTACGTCAAGAACCAGGGGCTCGGGTTCACGATTCCTTACACAATCGACGCAGAGGAGCGCAGATACGTGCCCGACTTCGTCGTCAGAATCGAAGACGGCCACGGCGAGGACCTGCTCAACCTCGTGGTCGAGGTCACCGGGCAGGTCCGACCCGACAAGGTCGAGCGGGTCGCGACCGCGCGCACGCAGTGGGTGCCCGGCGTGAACGCGCTTCGCCGGTTCGGCCGCTGGGACTTCATCGAGATCGACGACCCCTGGAATGCAGAAACCGCGATCCGCACCCACCTCGCCGGCCCCGTCGAGGTCGCGGCGTGAGGAAGAGGAATGTAGGGGCCGGACCTGTCCGGCCCGAAACGTCCGTCGAGGCGCTCCGCCACAAGGACACGCGCGCGAACATCCCCACCAACGAGCTGCGCGGGCTGCTCGCCGACGACGAGCGCTCGCCGAAGACGATGCTGTACCCGCGTGACCCGAGCCTCGACCCCCAGCTCGTCTGGAAAGGCAAGGACGAGCAGGACGCGACCGACCTCGAGGTGCCGGTCGTCCCGATCTACATCCAGGAGAAGATCCACCCGCAGGCGATCGTCGAGAACCTGCGCCGGACCGCGGCCGCCGGCGAGCCCGAGCCCGAGCTTCGCCTCTTCGACGACTTCAACGGGATCGAGTTCGCCGAGCTCGTCGACTTCTACCAGCACGAGCAGAGCTGGACGAACCGCCTCGTCCTCGGCGACTCCCTCCTCGTCATGACCAGCCTCGCCGAGAAGGAGGGGCTACGCGGGAAGGTCCAGACGATCTACGTCGACCCGCCCTACGGGATCAAGTTCGGCTCGAACTGGCAGGTGTCGACGCGACGGCGAGACGTCAAGGACGGGAAGGCGCAAGACGCCACGCGGCAGCCCGAGCAGATCAGGGCGTTCCGCGACACCTGGGAGCTCGGAATTCACTCGTACCTGGCGTACCTGCGCGACCGGCTCGCCGTCGCGCGAGAGCTACTGAATGAAAGCGGCTCCGTGTTTGTCCAGATCGGCGACGAGAACGTCCATCTCGTCCGCAGCCTGCTCGACGAGGTCTTCGGACGCGACAACTTCGTCGCCGAGATCGCGTTCAAGAAGACCTCCGGCGCGGGCAGCCCATCGGGAGGCACCCAGACACTGGCCCACGTCCATGACTACATCCTGTGGTACGCGAAAGCCCGAGAGTCAGTCAAGTACCGCAGGCTCTACCGAACTCGCCACGTTGGCGGCGACGGTGGAGAGCAGTACACCTGGATCGAAGCGGCCGACGGCACGCGCCGCAAAGCAACACCTGCCGAGCTCGCTCACGCCTCTGGTCGCTTCTTGCGACCGGCTCCGCTGACCTCACAGACTGTGCGAGAGGCACAGACGACGGTCTTCACCGTCGACCTGAACGGCAAGCCCTACGAGCCGGGGGTCGGTGGCTGGAAGACGAACGACACAGGCATGGCGCGCCTCAAGGCCGCGGACCGTTTGATCGGGATCGGGAAGACGCTTTGCTACGTGCGGTACTTCGACGACTTCCCCGCGTACCCGTTCAACAGCATCTGGGAAGACGCGGTCATCTCGGGCTTTGGAGAATCGCGCGTGTACGTCGTGCAAACGAATCTCAAGGTCGTCGAGCGCTGCCTCCTGATGACCTCCGACCCGGGCGACCTCGTGCTCGACCCGACGTGCGGGAGCGGCACGACGGCGGTCGCCGCCGAGAAGTGGGGCCGCCGCTGGATCACGATCGACACCTCCCGGGTAGCGCTCGCGCTCGCCCGCACGCGCCTCATGGCCTACCGCTATCCGTGGTTCCAGCTCCGGGACGAGCGCGACGTCAAGCACGGCTTCGTCTGCCGCACCGTCCCGCGGGTGACGCTCAAGTCGATCGCGCAGAACCCCGACATTCGCGAGGGGATGAGCCGCGAGGAGGTCGAGGCGGCGATCGCCCGCCACGCCGACCAGGAGACGCTCCACGACCAGCCGCAGGAGGACAGAAAGAAGGTGCGCGTGACCGGACCGTTCACGGTCGAGAGTCTCTCGCCGCATCGCACGCTCGACCCCGCGGCGACGGAGGAGGTGGCGGCGTCGGGTGCGGAGTTCGTGCCGACGATCCTCGAGAACCTCCGCAAGGCGGGCGTCCAGAACACGGTTCGCCAGGAGCACCTGCGCTTCGACTGGCTCGACAGCCACGCCGGCGTCTGGGTGCACGCGCGCGGCGCGTTCACCGATGCGGACGGCGCCGAGCGCACGGTCGCCGTCAGCGTCGGCCCCGAGTACGGGACGGTCGACGCCGACCAGGTGCGCGAGGCCGCGAAGGAGGCGTCGAAGGGCGCGGGCGCCGACCTCCTGCTCGTCTGCGGCTTCGCCTTCGACGCCTCGGCGGGCGAGACCGCGAAGGAGTTCCAGCCCGCGGACGGCTCCGGCTGGGCGGTCGCCGCCGAGGAGCGAAAGCTCGGCAAGCTCCGCCTGCTGCTCGTGCGGATGAACCCCGACCTCGCCATGGGCGCCGACCTGCTCAAGAAGACGGGCGCCGGCAACCTCTTCATGGTCTTCGGCGAGCCCGACGTCGACATCCGCCGCACCGAGGACGGCCTCGTCCAGGTCGAGATCCGCGGCGTCGACGTCTACGACCCGACCACCGGCCAGGTGCGCTCGAGCACGACCGACGACATCGCCTGCTGGTTCGTCGACACGAGCTACAACGAGGAGAGCTTCTTCGTCCGCGAGGCGTACTTCACCGGCGCCGGCGACCCGTACGAGTCACTCCGCAAGGCCCTGCGAGCCGACATCGACGAAGCCGCCTGGGCGACCCTCTACACGACCGAGAGCCGCCCCTTCCCGCCGCCGGAGACCGGCAAGATCGCCGTCAAGGTGATCAACCACTACGGCGACGAGGTGATGAAGGTCTATGCGGTCTGACTCGCGACGCCCGGGGCCCCTGTTGGCACTCTTCAAGGCGAGATGGCGCGCACGCCGCTAGCACGGATCAACCCCGCACTCCTCGCTTGGGGGCGGACCTCGATCGGGTTGTCGCTGGAGGACGCGGCCCGCCGGGTCGGCGTGCCGGAGGCCCGTCTGCGCTCGTGGGAGAGCGGCGAGAGCGCGCCCACGGTCGCACAGCTCCGCAAGGCCGCCCATGTCTATCGGCGTCCGCTCGCGGTCTTCTACCTTCCGGAGCCTCCTCGGGGCTTCGACGCGATGAAGGACTTCCGCCGGCTACCCGACTCCGTCGCGGAGGCGTGGTCGCCCGAGCTTCACGTCGAGTTCAGGCGCGCGACGAGGCAGCGCGAGATCGCGCTCGAGCTCCTCGAAAACGCTGGCACCGAGCTCCGGAGGGTCGAGCTTCCGGCGTACGCGGACGACCCCGAGACGTTTGCGGGCGCGGTGCGCGAGCTCCTCGGAGTCTCCCTCGAGGAGCAGATGACGTGGCGTGACCGCTACCGGGCGCTCGCCGGCTGGATCGAGGCCGTCGAGGAGGCCGGCGCCCTCGTGCTGCAGACGAGCGAGGTCGAGCTCGATGAGATGCGCGGGTTTTCGCTGGCGCTCGAGCCGCTGCCGGTCGTCGTAGTCAACGCGCAGGACTCGCCGCGCGGCCGTACGTTCACCCTGTTGCATGAGCTCACCCACGCCCTCCTGCGAAACGGGGGGCTGTGCGACCTCGGGGAGCGCGAGAGTCAGTCCGAAGAGGGCCGAACGGAGGTCTTCTGCAATCGAGTCGCCGCCGCCGTGCTGATGCCGCGAGCCGCCCTGGAGGCGGAGACCGCCGTCCTGCGGCATCGCCCCGGGGCCGAGTGGGAAGACGACGAGCTCAGGAGTCTCGCGGACAAGTATGGCGCTAGCCGGGAGGCCGTCCTGCGGCGTCTTGTGACGATCGGGAAGGCGACGATGGCGCACTACCTCCGCAAGCGGGAGGAATTCCTCCGGATCTACGCCGAGCAGATGGGGCCTCGGACCGGGTTCGCTCCCTATCACCGCGTCAAGGTGCGCGACCTCGGTCGCTCCTACGTTCGGCTCGTGCTCGAGGCCTACCACCGGGAGGAGATCGGTGCGTCCGATCTCGCCGACAGCCTCGGCGTCAAGCTGAAGCACGTGGCGAAGATCGAGGCCGAGGTGCTCGGCGCTCGTCGATAGGGCGACTGCCTTGACCTACAGCATCGACACGAGCGCCATCCTCGACGGCTGGGTTCGTCACTACCCGATCGACGTCTTCCCGCGCCTCTGGGCGAATCTGGACTCGCTGATTCGGGAGAATCGCCTCTGGGCGTCTGGCGAGGTCATCCGCGAGCTCGCGGCCAAGGACGATGACGTGTTCGGGTGGGCGAAGCAGCGTCTGCAACTGATCGTCGAGCTCGACGAGGATGTCCAGGCGGCGACGAGCGAGATCCTGGCTGTGTTCCAGACGATGGTCGACACGATGAAGGGCCGCAGCCGAGCGGATCCGTTCGTCATCGCGGTCGCGAGGGTGCGAGGCTGCACGGTCGTGACCGGCGAGAAGAACACGGGCACGCGCGACCGGCCGCGGATCCCGTTGGTCTGTCAGCACTTCGGCGTCCCGTGCATCGACCTGCTCGGGCTGATTCGCGCCGAGCGGTGGCGCTTCTGATGCTGGGAGCGCAGGCCGATAGCCGGCCGCCGAGCTAGATTCGGACGCGATGGTCTCCTCCGCCGCCGGCTCGACCGGTGATTCCCAGGCGCCCCCGACCCGCGAGTTGCGGAATCGTTGCCGCGCCGCGCTCGGCGAGGAGTGTATCCGCCGCTGGGAACGGATCTCCACGCGAATGTCGGGCCTGGAGCGTGGCGTCGTCATACCGATCCACGATGGCCTTGTCGCTTGGGACGAGCTGTGGCTTCGCGAACGGCGAGAGTCGTTGCTCGCGGCGTTCGTTGGCCTTCGCGAGGTCGATGTGGAGGCTCGCCGGGCGCGCGGATCGAGCCTCCGTCGACGGGCCGGCGAGATGGCTGAGCAGGCGGAGCGCTGGCTCGACCTGATCGAGTTCCTCGTGTCATTCGATTCGGAGGTGGCTGCAGCCTACGCCGACTATGCGGGGGCGCTGATCCTCACGGCAAACACCTACGTCCGTAGCATCTCGTATGAGAACGACGAGGTCGCCGTTGAACTCGGCCGGGACCTCGAGGCATCCCTGCCTCGTATTTCCGGGGAGAGCGTGAGGCGCGTTGTCGAGAAGAAACGCCGGGACTTCTCGCAGGCCGAGGCGATTAGCGTCGGCTTCGGTCTCCAGGTGCAGACATCCGTGCACTCCTGGCAGGCCGCTCTTCAGAACGTGAGGGAGCCTGGGCTGCGGCTCCTGCTCGCCTCCAGGCAGCTGGCGCGGCTTGTGGATGTCTTCTCCATGCCGCCCGAAGCCGCGAGCATCGCCTTGACCAACGCGGTTGGGCTCTGCACCTCGCCCTGCCCGCTTCTCTCCCACCGCGTAGCTGGTCTCGTTCTCGGCCTCGTTAGGGCGGCCCGCACCGCAAGCCCGGAGGAAACCGCCGAGCTCTACCGGAGGTTCTATGCCGTTCAGCCTGGCCTGATACTTGAGGCCGAGGACTCGATCTCGGACAGCGTGCGCGCCGCCTACGGCGCCGAAGCGGACGCGCGTCATCTCAAGCACTTGGTGGGGGCC
>WBZR01003478.1_pt1 | contig 14148 bp, 12 predicted proteins | sample 5204231 | NCBI WGS metagenome assembly WBZR01 (sample SAMN12412403, study PRJNA552823) | activated sludge metagenome | isolation source: activated sludge from anammox sidestream of wastewater treatment plant... | place: USA: Virginia | collected 2017-08 | reverse complement strand
CCGCTTCAAAAATTTTCTTTTTGTCAGGTGCTACCGTTCCTTCTTTTGCATTTTTCGCTTCTTCCTCGGCAATTATATCAACGATTTTCTGTAAATCCCCTGACACATTTTCCCCCAAATCACCTTCAAGAACCTCGATGACATTTTTCTTGTATGACTTTTCAACGAGTGCGACATAATCGGCTTTTGCCTCATCAATAGTAAGTTCGATTTTTGCGACTCCAATTTCTTTCGTGACTCCATTAATAAATTCGACCATTTTACTACCCCATTCACGGGCAAGAGTCACCGCTTTTAGTGCAATATCTTCAGGAATTTGTAGGGCTCCAGCCTCAACCATCAACGTATGTCCGGTAGGACTTGCCGTTAGGACCAAATCAAGCGCCAATTCATTCGTAGCATCAGGATTAGTAACAGGAGTATTTGCAGCATCCTCTTTTACAACACCGACCCTCATCGCGCCGACCGGTCCATTCCATGGGATTTTTGATATCGAGAGTGCCATGCTGACCGCATTAATAGCTAAGATGTCAGGATCATTCACGCCGTCAACCGATAGGACATTAACAATAACCTGAACATCCTTCTTTAATTCTTTAGGGAAAAGTGGTCTAATTGAGCGGTCAATAAGTCTTCCGGTAAGGACCGCTTCGTCAGTCGGGCGTCCTTCTCTTTTTACCCACCGTGAACCTTTGATTTTGCCTCCTGCATACAAATGCTCTACATAATCAACAGAGAGAGGAAAATAGTCGAGCGTTGTGTCATTCCGGCCCATGGTAACTGTCGCCAAAACCATCGTATCCCCCATGCGGGCCAATACACTTGAGGTCGCAAGCTGAGCCAACTCGCCCATCTCAAAAGTTATAGTTTTACCGTTCAAATCAAAAGATTTGATGATTTTTTTTGTAGTATTTTTCATAATGTGAACTTCCTTTTATTTATCCTTCCCCCAACAACCAACAAGTTAATTGTAGTTAGAAACGAGTTAACAAACTCACTTTGCAAGGCCGACTTTTTTCCCGATGCCTTCGGCACGGTTTTTGTCGACTTTGACTAAAAAGTTAAATAACCTTCTTCTCTTTGATAACATATTTAAAAGTCCGCGTCTACTATGAAAATCTTTTTGGTGGATTTTCAAGTGATCGGTTAATTTTTGGATCTTGTGAGTCAAAAGTGCAATCTGCACTTCAGGAGATCCGGTGTCCCCTTCGATGACTGCATTGTCTTTAATAATGACTTCTTTTTCTTCGCGTCTTAATGGCATATTTACATCGAGTTTTTCTTTGCAAACCTCGTAGATACGTATTTTAACAAATATGAGCTTAATTTACAACTGGTTCTGTTTTGAATAACTTGAATCTTCTTTTTTACAGCAAATTAATTATTGTTCTTTGAGCTTTTGAAGACTTTGGGCATGAGCCAATCATCGGGCACATCCTCATTACTTTGAGGGTTGTTGTATGAAGGCTCTTGCGGCATTCTCTGATCCTCAATAGGAGCCTGGTTTTGCATCGGTTCGTTCACAATCTGCGCATCCTCATACGTAGGCTCAGCTGCACCAAACCTATTCTGTGCTTCCTGCTCTTGCATCAGCTTTTCGCGGATGTCATGCGGGGTCCTTTGCTGCTGGGGCATAGGATTCTGGTATTGCGGCTGTCTCGGCCGGTTTTGAGGCTGTTGAGGACGCATAGGATTTACACGTCTGTTTTCCTGTTGGTATTGCTGACCTGAAGCGGGCCGGTTTTGCATATGCATGGCCGGAAAGTCATTCTCATTAACCCTTGGCTGGCGGGATTGGTTTTGCTGGCTTCTATGTTCTCCCCTATTCCTGTCCTGCTGCCTCGGCTGGTTCATATGAGCTGCCTCACGGCGAATCTGTCCCTCATCTGCTTTTCTTTGTGCCCCATGGTACATAGCAGCCGATGCTGCCTCAAAAGCAAGCGGAGAGGTGTTTTGTTTTGTGAAATTTCTGGTGGCAAACAACACGCCGTCCAAAATGTTTTGCGCTATATCCATATCTATTGGAAGCTGGAGGTCTTTTAGGATTTTGCCGACAATCTCACAAAGTGATGAGAAAGCCTCATCAACAAGCACCACATCCCCAAAGCGGGTGTTGCCCTGATAATTATCAATATTTACAATTTTTGTGGCGTTATCATCCGCAATCCCGGCAAGCTCATCCATTGAGCCGACACCGCAGGTGATAAGTGCTGCAGGCGCGCCGCCTTCCCACGTGAGCTTTACATCATTTACGTCAAATGGGGTGATACTTTTGTCAGGTGCTGCGGTCAGATGAAAATTAATTGTATTGGGAGCCTCGGTAAAAAGGACTTTTTCGATCTCTCCTTTTACATAAGGAAGTGAAACAACTAGCTTTCCCGTACTTCCGCTAAAACTTGGCCGTACCCTATCTATACCAACAAGATTACTTACCTCAACGGTCGGCTGTTTTTTAGAAATAATTTGAACTTTTTTCCCTGCCTGCGAAAGGGAAAGATAGAGTGCAAGTGCAGAAGCGGTCGTATCCAGAGTTTGGTGGGAACCAATTACAATTCCCAATTCATTGTTCTGTTCCAGAAAATCCCGTAGGACATTTATTTCCTGTAAAATTGTCGGATTCATAAAAAAGCTTAGGCCAAAACTGCGAAGTTAAGACTAAGAACACGATATTACCATATCACCTATAGTAAAGTCAACTTGAGGGTCTATCATAATCCCGCATTCATTTCCGCGGCCAACTTCCTTCACATCTTTCTTGCCTTGCTTGAGGCTGATAATTTTCGTTTCGGGTGTTTCATCCTCACCTTTTGTAATAACGATTTTGTCATTAAGGGCAAGCCTTCCCTCCTGGACTCTTACTCCCAAAATTTGTCCCTCGTTCCCTTCAAATACCGCCAAAATTTGTGCTTTTCCAAAAACCTTGCGCTGTGCACGCTCGCGGATTAGCTCAACGGCGTCCTTCAATTCATCAAGCATATTGTAAATGATGTTGTATGTCCTATAGAAAGTTTTTTGGGATTCGGCGAGTATTTTTGCCTGTTTTTCAATTTCAACGTTGAACCCGACGACAATTGCATTAAAGTCCCGAGCCATCAATACATCGGAAACAGATATTTCCCCTCTTCCCTCATACACAACCTCAACGTCTTCGGGAAGTGCTTGCAAAACTGCCTCAAATTCTCCGCTAGTCTGGGTTTTGACAACAACGGGGAGCTTCTCATTTTGTTTTGTCTGAAGAAGCTTCATAAGGTCGGAAGCGCTATGTGTTGTAAGCGCAGTTTGTGCTGCCGGAACTGTTGTTGCCGTTGTATTAAGGACGCTTCCTGCGGGAAGAACTTCGGTAAAGCCCAAAACCTCTACCGCTTCTCCGGGAGTTGCCTCTTTCACCTGCTCACCCAAAGGATTTATGAGTGCCCGAACTTTCCCTGCTTCTTTGTGCTCGGTGTAAACTTTATCTCCGACAGTGAGTTTTCCGCTTTTAACAACAATTGAAGCAAGAATTCCGCGCCTCTTATCCAACTTTGCCTCAATTACGATCCCAACAAAATCACTCTCCTCCGATTTTTTAATTTCTGAAAGGTCATACACAATAACAATAAGGTCCAAAAGGTCGGTAATTTTGTCCCCCGTCTTTGCACTTACCCCAATGTACGGCACATTTCCTCCGAGCCCTTCCAAAAGGACACCCTCTTTAGCCAGTTCCTGTTTTACTTTTTCTATATTAGCCCCCGGCGCATCTGTTTTGGTGATAACGACGATAAAGGGAAGGCCTGAGGCAAGGATTTTTTCAATTGACTCTTTGGTCTGCGGCTTCACCCCGTCATCAGAGGCAACAACAAGTAAAACTACATCTGAAGCGCTAACGCCATGAGAGCGCATATTTGAGAAAGCCTCATGCCCGGGAGTATCGATAAAAGTAATGAAGCGTTTTTTCCCGTCATGGGTAATTTCAATTTTTGATGCACCAATTGCCTGGGTAATGCCGCCGGCCTCGCGTGTTGCTACACTGCTTTTTCGTATCACATCAAGAAGGGTTGTCTTTCCGTGGTCAACGTGACCCAAGACGGATACTACGGGCGGGTATTGAGAGTTATTTGTGACTGTTTTATTGGCATCCATATAGTGTAAAAATTTCTAATTTCTAATTTCAAATTTCTAACGACTTTTCGAGAATTTTTCATGCTATTCTTTCTTATCCTCATTAGTAATTAGTAATTCGTCATTAGATATTTTCTCGTCTGTCCCTTCAACTTCAATTGCGTATCCGGTTAATTTTGAGGCAAGTCTCACATTTTGCCCTTCTTTTCCTATAATAAGGGGCAATTCCTCTTTTGGAGCCTTTACCGTTGCGACTTTTTCCTTTTCATTTAGATCAATTGTGAGGTTTTTCGCAGGAGAAAGAGCATTTGCAATAAAGCGTGATGCGTCATTGTTCCATTGGATTACATCAATTTTTTCAAGACCGTCAACCGCATCAATAACCGCCTGGATCCTGACCCCTTTTTGCCCGACGCATGAGCCGACAGGGTCAATTCCCGACTGGTCGGATGACACCGCTATCTTTGCGCGCGACCCGGGTTCTCTTACAATTTCTTTGACAACAACACTTCCTGCTGCAACTTCAGGAACTTCACGCCTCAAAAGCCCTTCTAAAAGACCCGGATGTGTACGGGAAACGATAATTTCGCGCCCGCGCTTTTCATCTTCTGCTATTTCTACAATATATACGGCAATCTTTTTATTGAGGTAATAATTTTCGTTCTGGATTCTGTGCTGCGGAGGAATAATTGCCTCGGCTTTGCCGATATCAACAATTATTGCACTTCCTGCAAAGCGCAGTATCATGCCGTTTACAACAGTCCCGATCCTTTTTGAGTATTCGGACATGATTGCATCTTTTTCGCGCTCACGGATTTTTTGAAGTAAAACTTGCTTTGCTGTCTGGGTAGCAATGCGACCAAAACCGGGAGGAGTTACATCTTTTCCTTCATAAAGGATTTTTGTCTCCCCGGTATTTGAGTTGATTTCTGCTGAGTATTTTTCGGCTTCATCCTCAGCTTCTTCGGTATCTTGTTTTGTAGGAACGTGGTCTTTTTTATAAGCAGCAAGAATTGCACTCTTGATGCTCTCAAGAATGATCTCAGGATCTACTCCCCTTTCGGTTGCGATTTGGTTGAGTGCGAGTGCAAACTCGCTTCGTTGTATTGCCGGCATATTCAAAAAACGGTGGGTAGATATTTCTCCCACCGGCTACTTAGTTAATGGTATTCTACCAGAATTAAGCCTCAGAAGTCAAGGTAAAAGCCTCAAATTTCACAAATCCCGGATTTTCAAAATCACCAATCCGGCATTTGAGATAACCTGACAATCGAGCAATCCCATTTACCATTTACCATTTTCATCTTCCATTTCTGTTCTTCACTTTTCATTTCCCATTTACCATTCATCATTTACCATTTACCATTGTATTGATACCGTTGGTGTCACAAATATCCATTTTGTCTATATTGACAGGGATGGACTCCTCCCCCATATAATAACTCTTAATTAAATTCTTCTTGCCCCTGAATTTATTTCTGGAATTTACCAAATCGAACCTGCCTATGAGATTTACATATTGCATAAAACTGTAACCCTGAGCTTGTCGAAGGGTTTTTTTGTGCATTCAAAACGATCATCACGTTTTGGCAGGAATTTTTAAAAAAGGAAGGGGGTGAAATAAAAATGAATTTCAAAACGAAATTAGTGTCAGCAGCAGCAACAGCAGCAATGATGGCGGCAGTCGTAGCCCCGGCATCATTTGCCGCAACTAACACGGTTACTGTTAAAAACAACGGTCCTTTTTCCTATTCGAGTATAAAAGTAAAGAATTGGAATAATAATAGTGTCACACAAGGAAACCTTACTTCAACCACAAATGAAGTAGTTTCAATGTCTAATACAGGAAAAAATTCCTCAAGCTTTAATGTAGGAGGAACCAATACCATCACAACCGGTAATGTTGTTAATAAGGTAACAATCACAAACGACGGAAATACCAACATCAACAATGGTCTTCCATGCGGTTGTGATAATCCGTCAACAAATACGGTTACCGTAAGTGGAAATGGAGCTTTCAGCTCAAACCATGTTACTGTTGTAAATGGAACCACTAACACAGTAAGCCAATACAACTATTCTGAGACCTCAACTGGGGTTATGACCGGGTCAAACACCGGAGGGAATAGCTCAAGCTTCAATGTGGGAGGTGGAACTACCACAACAACCGGTACGGTTACAACAACTGTTACCGTTACCAATGGAGGTTCTGCAAATGTAAATGGACCAGTAACTCCATAACAAAAATTTTCTTGCAAGAATTTTCAAACCCCCTCCTTACCGAGGGGGTTTGTTTTTTATTAAAAAATATCCTATAATTCTCCAACTTTGAATCATACCTAACGTTTTGATACGCTCAAAACCGGACGGTTTGGTTTGATATCGCACATTCACAACATATTCTTGCTACAAGGAGAACATCGTGCTGAAATTTGAGATCGTCGAGTACGAAGGCAGTAAAGGAAAGAAACACCACGTCAAAAGGTGGAGTTATTCACCGTGCGATATGGAAGAATACTTCCCCAACCCTGAGTCACACCATGAAGAATGGCACCTTCTCAACGACAAGGATTACAACAACTTCATCGTTGTTGCCGATCCCAGAACGTCAGAGCACAAAATGTCGATCAAGCCTCTTGGACCCGAAAGGGTCTGGGGACCAAAGCTTGAGAAAATGGGGATTAACCCCGCCGACCCTGTTGTCAACGGCACCGTCTCATGCCACGAGTGGCTGAGTAAATACGTTGTTGACAATAAGAATCGCGCATAAATTCACATCTCTACCCGCCTCAAAAACGGGTAATTTTAAAAAGGAGTCTAAGAATGATACCCATCATGATCGCAATCTATACACTCGTGCTGGTCTTGGGAGGACTCCAGCTTCTCTACACACGGAGAAAAAAAATAAATCTCGCTGAAAAGAACGGTACGCTTTTATTAGCATTAGGAGCATCTGGCATAATTTCGCTTGCCATCCTCCACTTCATCTAAGTTCACGGCCCGAGCCGGGCTCGACCAGGGCAAAAAGCGATATTCGCGCAAAGGAGAAAGTAAGTGTCAAACGATATGAACATACCAACGTCATGCCCAAAATGCCGCGGGCAAATGATTGTCGAACGCGACTGGCATGGCGTATTTGCATCGTGCATCATGTGTGGTTATGTACATGAAGTCTCCCCTCCCCAGATAACGGAGACGACAACCCCATCCAAAAAGAGAGGCCGGGGTACCAAATACCGTCTTTAATCGATCACCAAACGCGCATAAGATCACGAACTGTGTTCTTCGGCAAGAATATGCGGCTGAATAAGCCGGACCATGAATGTGCTTCGGGGGAGGTGAGGAAGAAGCTTTGCTTCTCATCCTTTCTTCCCCCTTACACTCCTCAATGCTAAATGATAGATGATAAATGATAAATTTTTACCATTCGCCATTTACCATATACCATCAATTCGGTTTTGCAAAAACCAAGAGCCTTTGAAGCGATGTCCCGACCGGCACACAGGTTTGGAGGATCAAAATATTTCCTTGGTCGTTTTTTAAATATGAAACTTCATTCGGCCAGACAGTTTTTTGGTCATAAATTTTGTAAATATACTCTTTCCCATTTCGGCGGACGATAATTTTGTCCCCGTTTTTGACAAATGGCAATTTAAAAAATGCCGTGTTGTAGCGGGTGATACGCCACGGAACATCTGAGGAATGGGCAAAAAGGTACATTGTCCGTCCCTCACCGGGCAATCCCGTCCCCTTTGCCTGCGCGACGCCGTTTTTCAATTTTTCAAGGTAAATTTTCGGGTCATATGGATCAACATTGGCAATAATAGGAGAAAAAACGTTAATTGAAGGAATCTCGATACTAAATCCTATTTTTGCTTTTTGCGAGGCAGTAAAATGCGGAGGAAAGAGAAACTCTTTAAGAATAGGATAGTAAATAAAAAGCAAACCCAAAAGGGAAAACGCAATCAAAAAATTCCCCGCCCATTTCTGAACCCTTCTATTCATACCCGTATTCTATCACTTTTGAACTCGATACGAGTCAACAATATGTGTGAGTAAATCTCTTTTATGTTGCACTTTCAAGGAAGCGAGTATAAATTTTGCGACTGCAGTGAAGGCGGGGGATTCCTCGCAAACTTGTCGAGGAGGGGGTGAAATCACACCATTCACAAAGGAGCAAAATTAGCGACCCTTGACGTGCAACGAGTTTCTGCTTCTCTTGTCGGCACAAGAGAAGTAAATTAAATAAATTTAAAGTTAAAGTATGACATTTCTTTTGGTACTTTTTGAAACCGAAAAGTACGAGAAATTTTCCCATCAAAAAACCCCTTTCGGGGTTAATGAGTTAAAAGAGCTACCGGTTAGGCAACTGGAGGTGCGTTAGCAGAATTAAAACGCAAGTACAGCCCTGAGAGGAACATGAAGAAAAGTATCAATGTTGCGATAAGCGTGAAAGGAACACTCGAGCCGGTCGCCGGAAGTACGCTTCCTTGAGCCGGTCCTGATGAGCCGTTGCTTGATCCTGACGTGCTTCCGCTTGCACCCTGTACTGTTGATGAGCCGGAAGCAGGATTTGATGGAGGATTGTTATTTCCTCCTCCGTTGTTCCCTCCGCCTCCACCGTTCTCATTCGGGCATCCGCAGGTGACATCGGTGACATTGCTGTTGATGTTTTCATTATCTACCGTTATGCTGCTTACGATTCCGCCGGTTAAGATCACCGAATCCCCTACATTTGCGATAGTCTTATTCCCGCCGGTATTCAAGTTGTGCTCAACATTATTGGTAATATTAGCAACATTATTATTGGTGATAATAACACTCGTGTTATCGGAAAGGATGGCATTATTAAAAGAATTAGCCCCGTTGCCTGAGATATCAAGAGATGAGTCTCCATTTGCAACAACCCCGCTATAATCACTGTTATTGATGTTTTTGTTTGTTACTTGAGTGTTAGCAGTAATATTTCCGGTAACTATTATTGATGAACCGTTATTATAGGAAGAAGAATTATTTCCCGTATTGGCATTAACAGAAATTGAGTTGGTGATTGTTGCCGTATTATTCTGGTTAACGTAGGTTGAATTTGAATGCGTTAATGATACTGTATTGTTTGACCCTGCTCCGTTGCCTGAAATTGTAGTCGTTGAATCGCCGTTGCATCCGCATGAAATATCAGCCGAATTGGAATTAATATTCTGATTGTTAACTGTAGTTGTAGTTGAAGCGTCGCCTGTCTTGACGGTTGCATCCCCATTATTGCTCGATGCGGTATTGTTGCCGGTTGCAGCCGTTGAAGTTACATTATTATTAACATTTGCAGTATTATTTTGGGAAACATTTGTGGAGTTAGAGCTTTGGACTTGGACTTGATTGTCAGACCCGCTCCCGTTGCCTGTTATTACTATCTCATCCGCCTTAACTTTTGAAGTAATTGTAAAATTTAAAAGTAGGCAGATTATAAAAATAATCGCCTTTTTGATCATAATAAGCTAACAGTTAATTCTTGCTTTCTAGTTTTAATTTTGTATGTTACTTGTGACATAATTTTATAAGAATAAGTGAATGCCCCGAATTGCAAGGGTTTTTACCGGGATGATTGATTTTTTGATAAGCATCCCCATAACCATCATTGGAAGGGCGAGAAGTACCCATGCCAGGTTTACGGTGATTGTCTTATGTGCTACTGCCGCAGAACCGTCTTGCCCTACGCTTTTTGCAACAGTAGCATCATGATTGGTTCCTCCGCCGGTTGATGTCCCTTCCACCGTACCGGTGCCATAGGTATTTGAGTTGCCGGAATTTGAGACAGTGGTATTGGACGTTGCGTCCCCGGTTTGGCTGGTTCCTGTTGCTGCCGAGACGATAGATGAGCCTCCGTTATTAGTGTTATTGCTGTTACTCGTGTTGTTAGCTGTGTTATTGCTGCTGCCGGATGAAGCGGTATTGTGGTTTTGCTTTTGTTGTCCGGGGGCAACAAAGTCCCCAAGCCAGCTTCCAAAGACGTTAACAACTGTGACGACCAATTTTCCGCCGCCTGTTATATTGTTGTTAACAAAGTTGACGATGTTGGCAATTACATTTGCGTCACCAGTGTGAATACTTGAGTCTCCACCGGTGTTAAAGCTTGATTTGTTGCCTCCGGTGTTTGCCGTCAAATTCACATTATTTTGGATCTTGGCATTATTTGTCTGCGTTGTTGAGGTTGAATTGGTGGTGTTTGTGTTTGCCGTATTGGTCGATCCTGAGCCGTTGCCTGAATTGTTGACTGCCGTTACCTCTCCGGTGTTAGGGTCTACTTCAAATTCGGTCCCTGCGCTTCCGGCCATTGTTGCCCCGTCAGGTGAGCCGACAATTTTTCCGATCCATTTTCCTGCCTGGTTGACGATAACCAACCACCATGTTCCGCCGTTAATATTGGTATTGGCAACGTTGAGGACATTGGCAACGACATTTGAGGCGCCCGTTGTGACATTTGAATTGCCGTCGGTGTTAAAGCTTGAATTATTGTCTCCTGTGGTCCCGTTAATGGTAAGGTTGTTGTCAATTTGTGCGTTATTTGACTGTGCGGTTGTTGCCGTGTTGGTAGTGTTGTTGTTTGCCGTATTGGTTGACCCTGATCCGTTACCTGAATTTGAAGTATTTGAGCTTCCGGAGCATGTATTGCACAAAAGCTGGTCAATTGTTGACTGCGGAAGGATAATATCCCCCACCAAATTTCCATATATATTAACGACGTTGTAAAGCACATTTCCTGCAACATTGTTGTTGGCCATCGTCAATACATTTGCACTGACATTTGCATCCCCGGTTGTGATGTTGGAATCCCCTCCGGTATTAAATGAGGTGGTATTATCACCCGAATTCGCATTAAGGTCAAGCGTACTTCCGACAACCGCATCATTTGTCTGATTGGTAGCTGATGTATTGGTTGTAGTATTGTTAGCGGTATTTGTAGAATTTGCCCCATTATTTGAATTTGAGGTTTGATTGGTCGCGCCGCATCCGTTGGAACACGTGCTTGATGCATTTCCGGGAGCCAAAACGATATCCCCTGTGTGGTTGTCTGCTACATTGAATGTTGCAACTGCAACTCCGTCAACGTTTGTGTTAACAGCAGTTATTACAGTACCACTTACATTTGCATCCCCGGTTGTAATAGATGAATCACCTACATTAAGGGACGCATTATTGTTTCCGGTGTTAGAACCCTGCGTTAAATTGTTCCCCACATTTGCGCTGTTTGCCTGTGTTGTTGTTGCAGAATTTGTGTCCGTTGATGTCGCGCTGTTATTTGACCCTGCGCCATTTCCCGTATTTGATACCGTTGCGCTCCCGCCCGAGCAAGTAGCACACCCTGAGGTTGAGGCGTTGGTGTTGCCGGTTGTAACGAGTGTTGAGCCATTGGTTGAATTTCCGGTGTTAATTGCCGTATCTCCGACATTCCCGCTCGCGTTGGTTCCTTGAGGAGCAGTGCTGTTGGTAGTTACCGAATTCGTGTTCGGGCTTGTTGGCGGTGTTGGTGCGGTTGGTGCAGTAGGCGCTGTTGGTGCTTCGGGAGCTGTAGGCGCGGTTGGAGGTGTCGGTGCATCAGGTGCTGTTGGAGGTGTCGGCGCGGATGGTGCTTCGGGCGCTGTTGGTGCAGATGGCGGAGTCGGTGCGGAGGGCGCTTCGGGCGCTGTTGGCATAGCAGGAGGTGTCGGTGCATCCTCAGCCATAACAGCCATTGGAACAGCCAATTTACCTACAAAGATAACAAGTATCAGTGAGAGTGATAAAAGTTTTTTTAGATTGTTAAATTGTTTCATTGTTAAAAGTTGTTATATTTTTTATCGATTATCTTTTTTTCTTTTGTCTTCTGTCTAATGTCTAATAACTTTTACTATTACCTATTTCCTATTTTCTATTCCCTATTTTTGTTGGAACTTGTAGGGTGATCTTGTCGAAGTGCTAACAAAAGCACCCTACGCGTTCCGTTCTCAAACTTAGATAGACATACCGAAGTATGCCATTAAAGCTTGAATGCTGAAAGAGAATCCGAGTGTATTTCCACCTGGAAGGGGAAGTACAACTGGAGTGCTTCCAGCAACGTTGACGTTGCCAGAATTGCTTACACCAGTAACGTTGGTTGCAGGTCCAGTTACAATAGCTGGATCGTTAGCCATAGTTACAGATCCGGTGTTAAGATTTGCATCGTTCCATCCGGTAAATGCGTCAGCATCAACATTGTTTCCAAGATTGGAAACGTTGCCCTGACCCAAAGTGTTAGCATTAGCAAGTGTCAAAACGATTCCGTTAGGATCAACGAATCCGGGAAGCTCGATCCCTCCGAGGAGAGGATTTGCCCCGTTTCCAACGATCTTAGCGGTGACATCGGTTACGCAACCGCAGTCGAGGTTAGCTGAATTAAAGTTAACCGCGTTGTCTACCATTGCTTTAGCCATTGCCATACCAGTTGCGATTACGACATCGCCTCCGGTGTTGAATTTAGCATCGTTTCCGCCGGTCTTAGCATCAGAGTTAACATCATTAGTAATGTTAGCGGTGTTGCCTTGAGAGACGTAGTTGGTATTAACGAGGCCTGCAGTAATCCAGTTATTGCTGCCTGCGCCATTTCCATCTATTACGAAAGATGCTGAATGTCCGGTTCCTGCAAGTGCTGATCCTCCAACATTTGCAACGTTTGCATTTGCTGTAGTCTTAACATTTGAGGTAGCGCTAGCCGCTCCGGTAACAACAGTTGTTGTCCCTCCGGTGTTGAGGTTAGCGTCATTTCCGCCGGTCTTAGCATCTGAAGAAACGTTATTTGTAACGTTGGCAACGTTGTTTTGTCCCAAAGTCGTTGCATTAACATCGGTTAATTTAACTTGATTGAGGCTCAAAGCTCCGTTTCCATCGATTTTAACGTTTGTGTCAGAACCACAATTGCATCCGGTAACCTGTGCAGCATTGCTGTTAAGGTTGTTGGCGACAGTTGTATTTGATGTAGCAGCACCGGTTTGAACTGTTACATTCCCTCCTGTGTTGTAGTTAGCATCATTACCACCTGTGCTTGCGTTTGAGGTAACGTTGTTAGTGACGTTTGCTGTATTGCTCTGAGAAACAGTTGTTGTGTTAGTTTGAGTAACAGTAGCTGCATTGTTAGATCCAGCGCCGTTTCCAGAGATTTGGATTGTAGTTTCCGCGAGTGCCGGAGTTGCTACACTTACGAGTAGCGATCCTGCTGCGAGAACTGAGAAAACTTGTTTTTTGAAATTTGTCATTTTATTTCACCTCCTTTTTTTAGAGATTTCTCGTAAAGAGAACACTTCGTTGCCCCTGCACTTTCAGGATATAAAACCTGAGCGTGTCGATGGGTCTCCCGCCTACTTTTATTTCCGGTAGCCCCAAGAAACAAAAAAAACGGAGACTTCCACACACAATTATTTTGTGTACAGAAGCCTCCGTTTGCGGTCAGCTTTGGTTGCTTTTGGTAAAGCAAACTCTTACAAAGTACCTAACTTATATACTAAAGAAATATTGCTGTCAAGACCTAAATTGATCATTTTTAGTATTATTTCACAATACTTACCAAACTCTAAAATTAACGGATCTTGACAGTATTTCTTTGTATTGTTGTCGTTGAATTGGAACTATGTGAATGACTCACACTTTGGACATTTGATGATACATGGGACTCCTCTTTTTCAATTTCAACACTCGTCTTGTGGATATTTCTAACAGTTATTTGGGTGATGACATTGTTCTGGATAAAAATTTCAATGCTTCCGTACTTTACGCTTTCAAGAGCTGTGGTTATTTCCGATAGTAAATGGTTCGGGATCTGATGTGACTTTGTCATAATCCTAAAAAGCAATTCAATCTATTTGTGCACTTCTAACAAAAGGGTGTTGCCTTTGCTAGGAATTAGTATTTAAAGTTAAGGTCGATATTCTGCTTGGTTCCGTCGATTTCCCCAACTTTAAGTTTGATTGTTTTTTTAGTATCTTTCTCGTCTAATGCTATGCCAACTCTTGTGAATTTTGTTGAAATTGCCTGTACCTCAACCGG
>WBZR01003476.1_pt1 | contig 14153 bp, 12 predicted proteins | sample 5204231 | NCBI WGS metagenome assembly WBZR01 (sample SAMN12412403, study PRJNA552823) | activated sludge metagenome | isolation source: activated sludge from anammox sidestream of wastewater treatment plant... | place: USA: Virginia | collected 2017-08 | reverse complement strand
AGCCGCGAGCGAAATTCGATACAACGACCGCCGGGCGAAGAACAGGGTTCGAGAATGGCAAACGTTGCATGGATCGGCCTCGGCGTCATGGGCTATCCCATGGCCGGGCATCTCCTGACCAAAGGCGGACACCACGTCGCCGTCTACAACCGCACGGCGGCCAAGGCCGAAGCGTGGGTCGCAGCATACGGGGCGGGCACCGCCAAGGCGACCCCGCGTGCCGCGGCGGAGGGCGCGGACCTCGTATTCTGCTGCGTCGGCAACGACGACGATCTGCGGCAGGTGACGCTCGGCCCCGACGGCGCATTTGACGCCATGCGCGAGGGCGCAATCTTCATCGACCACACCACCGCGTCCGCCGACGTCGCGCGCGAGCTTGCCGCCGAGGCGACGCGGCGCGGGCTCGCCTTCATCGACGCACCGGTCTCCGGCGGCCAGGCGGGCGCGGAAGCGGGCCAGCTCACCGTGATGTGCGGTGGAGACGCGGACGCGTTCCGCTCCGCCGAGCCCGTGATCCGCGCCTTCGCCAGGGCGGTGCGGCTCCTGGGTCCGTCCGGGTCAGGCCAGCTCGCCAAGATGGTGAACCAGATCGCCATCGCAGGCCTCCTCCAGGGTCTCTCGGAGGCCATCGCTTTCGCCGAAACCGCCGGTCTCGACGTGGCGGCCGTCATCGACACGATCTCGAAGGGGGCCGCCCAGTCCTGGCAGATGGAGAACCGCTGGCAGACCATGCACGCGCGCCGGTTCGACTTCGGCTTCGCCGTCGACTGGATGCGCAAGGACCTCGGCATCTGCCTCGCGGAGGCGCAGCGCAACGGCGCAGCGCTGCCGGTGACCGAGATCGTCGACCGCTTTTATGCGGAGGTGCAGGAGAGAGGCGGCGGCCGCTGGGACACCTCGAGCCTGATCGCGCGCCTCCCTTCGCCGTCCGGCGCGTGAGCGCCGCGCTGGGATCGGGGCGCGCACCCGCGAGGAGGTCGCGCTCCAAAGCGCAATAGGATGCTCCGGGCGGGGGCGCGCGGGATCTTTATACCTAGCCGCCCTTGCGTTTCTCTGCCGGGGCGCGCGCGAAGTCGAGCGGCAGCGCCGTCGTATGCTTGATCTCCTCCATGGCGAACGCCGAGGAGACCTTCGCGATCTCGACGTTGGAGATCAGCTTCTTGTAGAACACGTCATAGGCGGCAATGTCCGGCACCGCGACGCGCAACAGGTAATCCACGTCGCCCGACATGCGATAGAACTCGACCACCTCGGGGAACTCCGCAACCGCGCTGTGGAAGCGCTCGAGCCAGACGAGGCTGTGCTGGTCGGTCTTGATCGAGATGAACACCGTCACGCCCGCGTTGACCTTGACGGGATCCAGCACGGCGACGCGCCGCTTGATCACGCCGAGCTCCTCGAGCTTCTGGATGCGCCGCCAGCACGGCGTCGTGGAGAGACCGATCTCCTTGCCGATCTCGGCGACGGGCCGCGTGCAGTCCTCCTGCAGGATGGCCAGGATCTTGACGTCCATCTCGTCGAGCATGATCGACCGCGCTGAAATGAAATTCCCGGTTACCGCGTTCAGATAAAGTCAGTTTTTTCCATGCCCGCGGTCAAGTGGGGAAACCGGTTTATTTTTTGCCAATACCGTCAAAGACGGGCGGCAACCTCGCGCCGGAGTTCCGGCAGCAGGTCCGTCTCGAACCAGGGGTTGCGCTTCAGCCACGTGTTGTTGCGCCAGGAGGGATGCGGCAAGGGAAAAAAGCGTGGCGGGCCCGGCACTGCGAGGAGGCGGCGGTAATCGCGCACCGTCTCACCGAGCGACGCCCCGCAGAGGGGACCGAGATGCCAGCGCTGGGCGTAAAGACCGACCAGAAGCACCAGCTCGAGTTGCGGCAGTAGAGCAAACAGGCGCGGACGCCAGAGGGGCGCGCACTCCCGGCGCGGCGGCAGGTCTCCGCCGGTCTTGCCGAGGCCCGGAAAGCAGAACCCCATCGGCAGGATGGCGATGCGCTGCTCGTCGTAGAACTCGGCCTCGCCGAGGCCCATCCACGCCCGCAGCCGCACCCCCGAGGGATCGCTGAACGGCACGCCCGAGGCGTGCACCCGCGTCCCCGGCGCCTGGCCGACCACCGCGATCCTGGCCGTTGCCGAGACACGGAGCACCGGCCGCGGCTCGTGCGGGAGCGGCGTGCCATCCGGCGCATCGATGCAGTGCCGGCACCGGCGAACCTCACGCACCAGACGGTCGAGCGTACGTGCCACGCGAGTGTGTCTCCTCCTTTGACCGCGGCGGATCCCGGAGCCGTTCCGACTTGGCTGAGCACTCGGCGCGGCTCCAGGTTTTTGACCGGCCGTGCTTCTGATCGGGCTTTCATGCTTGCGCGGCGCCGCCACGACCGTTTCCGCAAGCACTCTAGACGTCGCGTTGCAACCCGTCCTCGGCGAGGCTCACCAGCGGATGGCGGATCGCGTCGCGGTTCGCCAGCGCTTCGGGCCCGAGATGCGTCAGCATCACGTGCCGGGCAGCGAGGCGCGGGAGATTGGCTTCTATCGTCCGCCAGTTGAGATGATAGCGGGCGGGGCGCGCGAACGCGAAGCACTCGCAGATGAAAAGATCCGCGCCTCGGGCGGCGTCGACCAGCGTCTCGGTCCATTCCGTGTCGCCGGAGAACGCCAGCACTCGGCCGCCGGCCTCGCACCGGAGCGCATAAGGCGTGGCCCCGGACGGATGGCTGACGACGAACGGCGTCACCCGCATGCCGCTATCCTCCAGAGGCTCGAAATCCCGCCAGGCCCGGAACCGTAGTTCGAAACGACGTTCAGTTGTCGTGGCACCCGGAAACAGGGCCTCGGCGGCGGCGGCGAAGCGCTCCGCGATGCCGAGCGGCCCCACCACCGTCAACGGCGCCCGCCGGTCCGCGACATGCACCGCATGGATCAGGAACCAGACGAGCCCCCCGAAGTGATCGCCATGCAGATGCGATACGAATACGGCGGAAACGGTATTGGGATCAATGCCCTGGCGGAACAGCCCGGTGAGCGAGGTGGCCCCGCAGTCGAGGAGGACGCCCCCCTGCGGCAGGGCGAGGTGAAAACAGGTCTGAAGCCGGCCGCCCGAGCCGAAGGCATCGCTCGATCCAATGACTGTGAGCTTCATGTCCGGCTCCCGCGCTGGCCGCCCCGCCCTTCCACTTTCGAGCCCTGCGCCCGGGCCGCCTGTTCCTGAGGGAACAGCGCGCGCTCATCCAGGCTAACCCATCGTTAGCGAATTCTGGAGAGAGTAGCCATGGCAGAGCCCACGACCTATCACCCTCGCGAGAGATGCGGCAAGGCCCTGTTTTTATAGGGACCCGAGGAGTGAACCGCCCGTCGTGATCGCCTGCACGGCGGACCTATGGACCAAGAGACGCGAAAGAAAATCCTTGCAGACCTGCGCCAGCGCCACGCCGCCCGCAAGCGCGGCGACGACAGCGTGCGCGCCGCGCGCGAGCGCCTGACGCGCCGCAGCGAGATCAAGCCCGAGTTCGAGTACGAGCTGATATCGGTCTTCGCCCGCAACGAGCTGTCGGCATCGGTGACGATCTGGGCGCTGGCGGCGATCTTCGCGCTCGCCTCCATGTTCTGGGCGCCGTGGGTCGAAGGCTGCCTGTGGCTGATCCTCGTCGTCATGTCGAAGGTGACGCTGCTCGAGCTGTGCCGCCGCTTCATCGCCCAGGCCCGCCCCGACGACGACCTTCGGCCCTGGCGGCGGAAGTTCTTTCTCGCCGAGGCGTTCTCCGGACTCGTCTGGGCCGGCTTCGCGATCGTGGGCTTCTTCGGCCAGGATCATACCGCGCAGTCGGTGGTGTTCTCCTCCCACGTCTTCATCTTTGCATCCCTGATCGTGCTGCTCGCCGTACGCATGACGTTCACGTCGACGGTGATGAGCCTGCTCTACGTCGGCACCATCCCCATGACGCTCGCGGTCTCGGCGCGCCTCATCATGCTCGAGGAGCCGTTCTACTACGCGCTCACCACCATGGCGGTCGGCGTGCATATCTACTTCGTCTTCCTCGCCAAGGGCCTGCAGCAGACGACGCTGCAGATGCTGGCGTTCCGCGCCGAGAAAGACATCCTGATCGCCGAGCTCGACGAGGAGCGGCTGCTCTCGGACGAAGCCCGCCGCCGCGCGGAAGCCGGCAGCAAGGCGAAGTCACGCTTCCTCGCCACCATGAGCCACGAGCTGAGAACGCCGCTCAACGCCATCATGGGCTTCTCCGAGGTGATGAAGGACGAGATGTTCGGTCAGCACACCTCGCCGGTCTATCGCGAGTACGCCAACGACATCCACGAAAGCGGCCGCCATCTGCTGCAGCTCATCAACGAGATCCTCGACCTGTCGCGCATCGAGGCGGGGCGCTACGAGCTCGTGGAGGAGCGCGCCCATCTCGGCGACATCGCCCAGGACTGCCAGCGCCTTCTCGCGCTCAGGGCGTCCGGCAAGGGCCTTCGCGTCGACCTCGCGATCGCACCCGATCTGCCGCAAGTCTGGATCGACGTGCGCGCCATGCGCCAGATCTGCCTCAACCTGCTGTCCAATGCCATCAAGTTCACGCCGAGGGGCGGCTCCGTCGCCATCACCGTGGCGCCGACCGCGGACGGCGGCCAGATGCTGTCCGTCGGCGACACCGGCCCCGGCATCCCGGAGGACGAGATCCCCAAAGTGCTGCAGGCGTTCGGCCAGGGCTCGCTCGCCCACGAGACCGCCGAGGGCGGCACCGGGCTCGGCCTGCCGATCGTGCAGAACCTCATCGAGCTGCACGGCGGCACGTTCGATCTCGCCTCCGAGTTGCGCAAGGGAACCGTAGTCCGCGTGACGCTCCCTCCCCAGCGCGTGCTTGCAACCGTGGCGCCGCTCCAGCCGCTCGGAGCCGAGCGCCATCGCCAGCCCCCGCCGTCGACGCGCAAGCCGCACCTGCGCGCGACACCGAGACCGCCCGCCCCGACCCCACGCCCCCCGCGCGTCGCCTAATCGTCTTTCCGGATGGAAACAAGGCCGATGCTCGCAATCGGCGTTCCGGCACCCGGCCAGTTCCGCGGCGGTCACGCTTGAGCGAAGGGGCCGGAGCCCCTAGATGTCCCAGTAATGGACTCCCCCTGCATCAAGGTCTGTGTCATCGACCCTGCGGACGGCCTGTGCGAAGGCTGTCGCCGCTCGCGCCATGAGATCGCCCGCTGGACCTCCTACACGGACGGCGAGCGTCGCCGCATCATGGCGGAGCTCGAGACCCGCACGCCCCGCGACAAGACAAGACCGCAGCCTCAAACGCCGTGACCCCATGCTCTCAGTCCTCCTCGTCGTCCTCGTCGCCCTGATCGCGCTCTTCTGGACGCTGAGCGACGGCGACAGCCATGGGCTGACCGGCGTCCTTGGCGACAACATCGGCTACGTGATCGGCCTTCTGGCCCTCGGCCTCCTCTATCTCGCGATGCTGAGCGGCGACTACCACGGCCGCCGGCGTGACGCCGTCCGTCACGTGGCGGTGTGGGCGCTGATCGGCCTGGCGCTGGTCGTCGGCTACACCTACCGCGAGGAGCTTCGCACCGTCGTCAACCGGGTGGCCGGCGAGGTGCTTCCGCCGGGCCATACCATCCTCGTGGAGACGACGCCCGCGGGCGAGCAGGCGGTGCGCCTGCGCCGCCAGGACAACGGCCATTTCGTCGCCCGCGGCGCCGCCAATGGCGTGAGCCTGGCGCTCCTGGTCGACACCGGCGCCTCGACCGTGGTGCTGAAGCCGGCGGACGCCGCACGCGCCGGCATCGACACCGCCGCCCTCTCCTTCACGACACCCGTCTCGACCGCCAACGGCACCACCTATGCCGCGCCCGTCCGCCTGAAATCGATCTCCATCGGGCCGCTCGAGGTCCGCGACGTGGAGGCGCTCGTCGCCCAGCCGGGGGCCCTCAGCGAGAACCTGCTCGGTATGAGTTTCTTAAAGCGTTTGCGCTCCTATGAGTTTTCCGGCGATTTCCTGACCCTGCGGGGCTGAGGTCCGCCAAACCAGACAGGCGCGTCCTGGCCAAGGGCAAGCCGCACCGGGAAACCGAGCATGGCCCTTTCCTCCGGCACGCGATCCCTCTTCGGCGAGCTAGCGAGCTGGGTCGCCGCGGCCGCCATCCTTGTCGCCGGCCTCGTCCACTACGAGACGCTTCGCACCGCGCTGGGCGACGCCCTTGGCTTTCACGCCGTGAGCGGGCCGGCGGCGACCGCCGTCGCCGCGCCCCCCAGCCTTACCCCGCACGCCGACGGCGTGGAGACGCTCCAAGCCTTTCCCGACGGCCACTATTACGCAACCGCCGACGTCAACGGGCGCGCGCTCGACGTGATGGTCGATACCGGAGCCTCCGTGGTTGCATTGACATACGAGGATGCGGAGCGCGCGGGGCTGAGGCTCAAGCGGTCCGACTTCACCGCCCGGGTCAACACCGCCAACGGGCCGGCCGCCGTGGCCCCTGTCATGCTGGACAGCGTGAGCATCGGGCGCATCACCGTGCGTGACGTGCGCGCCGCCGTCTCCGAGCCTGGCCGCCTCGAAAAGACGCTCCTTGGCATGAGCTTTCTTTCCCGCCTCAACCGCATGGACATCAGCCGGGAGCGCCTGACGCTCGTCGAATGACGGCCCGATGCGGCCGCGCGAGCCAGCGGCCGCGCAAACCATCGGCGCGTCAGCGCGTTATCTCCTGCGGGCGAAGGCCCTGGAGCAGCGTCCCGGCAGGGTGTGTGGCGCAGCCCTTGCGAGTGGGGCATAAAGAGCGCCCCACGAGACGCCGTTCGCCGACCCGGTTTTTCGCCGTATTCTCCTTGCATCTGCCAGCCGCGCCCCTTCGTTCCGGTCCGCTACGCCCCACCAGAAGGCCATCCGATGTTTCCCAGACCCCGCGCCGACCTCAAACCCAACACGCTCGACTTCGAGCGGCTGCCGCTGGTGAAGCCGACGGGCTTCCGCGAGTACGACGCACGCTGGCTGTTCCCCGAGGACATCAATCTGATGGGGCTCAACGCCGTCGGGCTCGGCATGGCCGCCCTGTTCGCCGAGCGCGGGGTCGCCAAACGCATCGTCGTCGGCCACGACTACCGCTGGTACTCGGGCGCGGTGAAGCAGGCGCTGATCACCGGCCTCCTGGCCGGCGGCTTCGAGGTGCACGACATCGGCCTCGCGCTCTCGCCGATGGCCTACTTCGCCCAGTTCGAGCTCGACGTCGAGGGCGTGGCCATGGTCACGGCCTCCCACAACGACAATGGCTGGACCGGCATCAAGATGGGGCTCGCGCGTCCGCTCACTTTCGGCCCCGACGAGATGAGCCGGCTCAAGGAGATCGTGCTCGCCGGCGCCCTCGAGCCGCAGCCGGGCGGGCGCTACGTCTTCGTTCCCGACCTCGCCGAGCGCTACATGAAGGATCTCGCCAACCGTCCGCGCCTCAAGCATCCGCTCAAGGTCGTCGCCGCCTGCGGCAACGGCACGGCCGGCGCCTTCGCGCCGAAGGTTCTCGAAGCCATCGGCTGCGAGGTGGTGCCGCTCGACGCGGAGCTGGACCACGGCTTCCCGCGCTACAATCCGAACCCCGAGGACATGAAGATGCTGCACGCCATCGCCGAAGCGGTGGTGACGCACAAGGCCGACGCGGGCCTCGGCTTCGACGGCGACGGCGACCGCTGCGGCGTGGTCGACAACGAGGGTCACGAGATCTTCGCCGACACCGTGGGCGTCATGCTCGCCCGCGACATCTCCGCCATTCACAAGAACCCGCTCTTCGTCGCCGACGTGAAATCCACCGGCCTCTTCATGACCGATCCCGTGCTGCAGGACGCCGGCGCCCGGACGCTCTACTGGAAGACCGGCCATTCCTACATGAAGCGCTACACGTTCGAGCAGAAGGCCCTCGTCGGCTTCGAGAAGAGCGGCCATTTCTTCTTCCAGCCGCCGCTCGGACGCGGCTACGACGACGGTCTCGTCGCCGCCATCGCCGTCTGCGACATGCTCGACCGCGCGCACGGCAAAACCCTTGCCGACCTCAGGCGTGCGCTCCCCAAGACCTATCAATCGCCGACCATGTCGCCCCACTGCGACGACGAGAAGAAGTACGGCGTCGTCGAGAAGGTCGTGGCGGAGTACGAGGCGCTCGCCAAAAGCGGCGGCACGGTTGCGGATCAGAAGATCCGCGATCTCGTCACCGTCAACGGCGTGCGCGTGACGCTCGCCGACGGGACCTGGGGCCTGGTGCGCGCCTCCTCCAACAAGCCGGAGCTGGTGATCGTCGTCGAAAGCCCGGTCTCGGAGGCCAACAAGATCGCCATGTTCCGCGACATCGAGGCCAGGCTCGCGAAATTCCCCGAGGTCGGCGCCTACAATCAGAAGATCTGAGCCCTCACGTCGCCGTCAGAGCATCGAGACGAGCAGCCGCAAGGCGACGAGCGCCAGGAACGCGGCGAACGCCAGCTCGAGCTTGCGCCGCGGGAGGCCGTGCGCGACGCGCACGCCGAGCGGCGCGGCCAGCACGCTCGAGGGGATGATGATCGCCGCGCCGAGCATGCTGACGAAGCCAGCCGACAGGGGCGGCAGCTCCGGGTTGCCCCAGCCCGCCCACACGTAGCCGATGAGCCCGGGGACGGCGATCAGCGGCCCGAAACCGCTCGAGGTCGCCACCGCTTTCAGGATCGGCCAGCCGCAGAGCGTGAACAGCGACACCAGGAACATGCCCCCGCCGATGCTCATCAGCGTCGAGACGAGGCCGATCGAGAACGCCGCGAGCCGCACCCACGCGTTGTCGGGAACATCGCCGGCGATCCGCCAGTCCTCGCGCCCGAGCGCCATTTTCACCGACAGAAGGCCACCGCACACGACCCACACGCCCTTGAGCGCCGCGCTCGAGACACTGGAGACCAGCATGGCCCCCGCGAGAACGCCGGCGACGACGAACGGCCCGAGGCGGCTGAGCACCGCGGTTTCCACGAAGCCCTTGCGGAGATGACCGCGAAACGACGAGATCGCCGTCGGCACGATCACCGCGAACGAGGTGCCGAGCACCAGATGCATGCGGATGGCGTCCGGCACGCCGAGGAACGTGAAGGTCTCGTACAGCACCGGCACCAGCACGCCGCCGCCGCCGATGCCGAGCAGCCCGGCGAGGAAGCCCGTGGCCAGCCCCGCGGCGATGAGCGCCATCGCGAGCCACACGAGATCGCCGTTGGCGAGCGCCGCATCCATGCGCCGGCCCCTACGCCCCGGCCGCCGCGGCGGGAGCGGAGATCGAGGCGTCGTGGCCACGCTCGGCGATGGCGATCGCCTCCATCAGCACATCGAGGCCCGGTCCTTCCCCCACGCCATGCTCGGACAGATGGCGCCGGAACTGCCGCGCACGCGGCTGGCCGTGATACAGCCCCAGGATATGCCGCGTCACGGAGTTGAGCCGCCCGCCGCACGCGAGATGGGCGCGCACATACGGCACCAGACGGTCCAGGACCTCGCCGCGCGCGGCCTCCGGCTCACGCGACGCGAAGAAGGCCCGATCGACCCCGGCCAGGATGTAGGGCGTCTGATACGCGGCGCGGCCAAGCATCACGCCGTCGACATGCTCGAGATGGTCCGCCGCCGCTGCCAGCGTATCGATGCCGCCGTTGAGCACGATGGTGAGATCGGGCCGCGACGCCTTGAGCCGGTAGACGCGCGCATAGTCGAGCGAGGGGATCTCCCGGTTCTCCTTCGGCGACAGCCCGTCGAGCCACGCCTTGCGCGCATGCACGATGAACAAGGTGACGCCCGCGTCGGCAACCGTCGCGATGAAGCGCGAGAGGTCCGCCTCGCTGTCCTGATCGTCGATGCCGATGCGGCACTTCACCGTGACCGGGATCCGGACCCGCGCCGCCATGGCGCCGGCGCACGCCGCCACGAGCTCCGGCTCCGCCATCAGGCAGGCGCCGAAGCGCCCCTCCTGCACGCGGCTCGACGGACATCCGATGTTGAGATTGATCTCGTCGTAGCCGGTGTCTTCGCCGATGGCGGCCGCATCCGCGAGCCGCGCCGGATCCGACCCACCGAGTTGCAGCGCCAAAGGCCGCTCGGCGCCGTCGAACCCGATGAGGCGCGCGCGCTCGCCATGGATCACGGCCTCCGCCGTCACCATCTCGGTGTAGAGCCGCGCCTTCCGCGTCATGAGGCGATGGAACGAGCGGCAATGCCGGTCCGTCCAATCCATCATGGGTGCGACGCAGAATCTATGCGACTGATTTTCCACGAATTTTACGCATCTCAAAGGGTCAGGAGTGAACGTATGGGCTCGTTCGCATGGAACGCCCGGCGACAGTCCGCGTCTCACGGCCTGGGATCGCGCCAGCGGCGAGTGAATGCACACGATTGGCCACCTTCGCAAGACCGAACTCGGGTCGCAGACGTGCTGAGGTCGTGGCAAGGGACGCCAGGCATCCGGCACGTTCCTTCGCCGGTCCGGTGCGAGAGGGACACAAGGCCGGAGAGCCCGTCGTCAGAGAGCCCGTCGCCGGTTCAGGGCCGCAGGGATGCCTGCCGCCACCGCCTCGGTCAGCAATATCAGCGGTCGTCTCAGAACCGTCCGATGACCGCACCATAAATCCGGTTGGCGGTTCCGGAGCCTTCACCTGCCGGCGCCGTCGCCGCCGCGCCGCCAAAGACGTCCCGCTCGGCGTAGACGTATTCGAGTCCGACATCGAGCCACCCGGTGTCGACGGTCGTGCCCCTGAGCTCGGCGAACGGGCTCCAGATCAGATTGACGATCCCCTGCTGGATGTCGCTGTTCAGCAGCGTGGCCGACGCCGACCCCGGCGTGAAGCTCAGCGCATAGTCCGGATAATCATGCCAAGCGTACGAGTAGGCAAAGTTGCTGCGGAGCTCCGGTGTCCAGAAGCGGCGGTAGGCCAGGGTCGCGCCATAGGCCGTCGCAGCGTCGAGGCTCGGATCCTCGAATGGCAAGCCGACGCTCGAAATCGCGTCTTGCCCGTTGCTATTGCCCGCGAAATAGCGCCCGAGCCCTTCTCCGTAATAGGCCATGCCGATCAATTGATCCGGGCCGAACCCATCCGCCAGCCACCGCATCGGGAAGGTCACACGCCCGGCGGCGCCGCCACCGATCACGTCCTCGCTGAACGCCGGCGGTGCAGCCGCGGTGCCGGCCGTGCGGATGGAGAGTTGTCGCAACAGGCCACGAGCGTCGATCTCCAGGCCATCGTGGCGATACGTCAGTCTCGCAAGCACATCAGGCACGGACGTAAAGGCGGGGCTGAGACCGCCGGCGAACCCCCCGCCTGTCGTGATAATGCCGTCACGGGACGTATACTGTGTATCCGGCCACTCCAACGACGCCTGGCCGGTCAATCCCGGAGCAAATCGTGCGGTCGCCCGGATCTGAGGTTGGCGCGTGAACGATTGGTTGAGATTGGTAGCGTCGTTCAGAGTTTCATATATGCCGTCGTTCCAGAGGCTGTTGGCTTGACCGAACAGCACGCGAAAGTCCTCCGTGCCGAGCTCGGCCCAAGCCTGGCGCAGACGGAAGACAGCATTGTTGGACGCCGCAGCGCCCCCGCCGAAATCGCCTTCCATGCGGGTTTCGAGAGTGCCATAGCGCGTCAGCGTCCGCGTATCCATGCCGATGCGGCTGAACCGGGCCGTCATGCCGAAGTCGCCGCCCTGAATATCCGCGAGGCTGCCGGTAAGGGGAATGGAAAACGGCGGAGGTGCATCCGACTGGTTGCGGCCGTTGAAATCCCGGTGCGCACTCGTCTTTACAAAGCCATAGGCTCTGACTTCCGTATTGGTGCCGGGAACCCGCAGGGAAATACCGGGCAGGTCGGAGCGGAGCGCGTCCTCGTAGGGACTGCCCATCGGCTCGGGTGGACGCAGACCAGGCACGCTGGTCGCCGCCTGTTGCAGCACCGGAGCGGGATCGTAAGGCTGAGGCGGCACAACGGCCAACGCTCCTGCTGCCTCTTCGGCGTCTGCATCTGTTTTTTTCGGTTTGCGCTTCGCGTCCCGCTGAGCGGCCCGCGCGGGTTCGGCGTGGACATGGGGATCCCGCTGGCGGGCTTCCAACTCCTCGACGCGCCGCCTCAGCGCCTTGATCTCCGCCAGCAATTCCGCTGAGGTCGGCTCTACGGTCTGCGCCACGCCCATCGGCACGGAAAGGAACAACGCCCCCCAACACAGAAGGATCCGCAACACCATAGTCCGCTCCCCTCACGTATCCAGAACCGCAACGGGTACGTTCTCAATCAAGAGGCTTTCCAACCGCGCCGCGTCATGCGGGAGCCGATAGGGATCAAGCCTGCGGCCTGCCGTCCATCAAGGACGGTTCGTCGTTCACGACAGATAGATTCGACGCGCCGGGTCAAGCATCCGGCGGATCGTTCCTGTGCATGTCATCCCTCTTCCCCGGCGTGCGGAGGCGAGCATCATCACGCAGGTTCACGGCGCCCCGGAAACCGCGGATCTCCAAACGTCGGCAGAGAAGTCGAGCGAACGCTCCGCGCGGCGCGCTTCGCCAGTCGATGTCCAGGGCCTGGGCGAGAGAGGCGGGAAACGTTGCTCTCGAGGGTTGACCATCGGTCCGCGGTCTGCCATGCGGGCAAGAGGGCCTTCCGCAGACCGCGTTTCAGCCGATCGCACGGCAGATGCGGCGAGTGACGATGCGCCTGCCGTTCGGGCAAACGACTTGAGGGGATCGACCGAGGGACGATGTCGAGCGAATCGCTGCTTCTTGTTGCCATCGCGATTCCGGCCGCAGGCAGTCTCGTTGCCGCCCTCCTTCCCACAAACGCGCGGAACCTCGAAGCCTGGCTCGCCTGCGGCATCGCGCTCGCCGAGATCGCGATCTTCGGCCTTCTCTATCCGGACATCGTCGGCGGAGGGGTCGTTCGCGCGGAATGGCCGTGGATCCCTTCCGCGGGTCTCTTCGTCGTGCTGCGGCTCGACGGCTTCGCCTGGATCTTCGCGCTGCTCATCACCGGGATCGGCTTTCTGGTCTTTCTCTATGCGCGCTACTACATGTCGCCGGAGGATCCGGTCCCGCGCTTTTTCTCGTTCCTGCTCGCCTTCATGAGCGCGATGCTCGGCGTGGTGCTGTCGGGCAACCTCATCCAGCTCGTGTTCTTCTGGGAGCTGACGAGCTTTTTCTCCTTCCTGCTGATCGGCTACTGGCAGCACGACGCGGGCGCCCGGGCCGGCGCGCGCATGGCCCTCGCCGTCACGGCGGCCGGAGGGCTCTGCCTCTTTGCCGGCGTGCTCGTGCTCGGCCACATCGTCGGCAGCTACGACCTCGACACCGTGCTCGCATCCGGCGATCTGATCCGCGGGCACGGCCTCTACCTGCCCGCCCTTCTTCTCGTCCTCCTCGGCGCGCTGACCAAGAGCGCACAGATGCCGTTTCATTTCTGGCTTCCGCGCGCCATGGTCGCGCCGACCCCCGTGTCCGCCTACCTGCACTCCGCGACCATGGTGAAGCTCGGCGTGTTCCTGCTGGTGCGGCTGTGGCCGGTCATGTCCGGCACCGACTACTGGCTCTGGATCGTCGGATCGACCGGGCTCGTGACATTCGTCGCGGCGGCTTTCCTCGCCATGTTCCAGAACGACCTCAAGGGTGTGCTCGCCTACTCGACCATCAGCCACCTCGGCCTCATCACGCTGCTTCTGGGTCTCGATTCGCCGCTCGCCACGGTGGCGGCCATCTTCCACCTGATGAACCACGCGACGTTCAAGGCCTCGCTCTTCATGGCGGCGGGCATCATCGATCACGAGACCGGGACGCGCGACATCCGCAAGCTCAGCGGCCTCTACCGGTTCATGCCGGTGACGGCGACGCTGGCCATGGTCGCGGCGGCCGCCATGGCCGGCGTGCCTCTGCTCAACGGCTTCCTCTCCAAGGAGATGTTCTTCGCCGAGACCATCGAGATCCACGATGGCTCTCTGATGGACGACCTGCTGCCCTACATCGTCACCTTCGCCGCGATGTTCAGTGTGGCCTATTCGCTGCGCTTCATCCGCGACGTCTTCTTCGGTCCCCCGCCAAGAAACCTGACGCGGACACCGAAGGAGCCTCCACACTGGATGCGCTTCCCGATCGAGCTTCTGGTCGTCGCCTGCCTCGTGGTCGGCATCGTGCCGAAC
>WBZR01003475.1_pt1 | contig 14154 bp, 11 predicted proteins | sample 5204231 | NCBI WGS metagenome assembly WBZR01 (sample SAMN12412403, study PRJNA552823) | activated sludge metagenome | isolation source: activated sludge from anammox sidestream of wastewater treatment plant... | place: USA: Virginia | collected 2017-08 | reverse complement strand
GTGCTCTCCCCTGGTTGGGGAGGGCACGACCGCGCCGCCGCCTCTCGTCCGTGAGGAGGCGTGGTCCGCCCCCACCGAGTTGCCGATCGCACGGCTGCACGCCTGGGTTCGTTCGGACTGCGAGCAGTGGATTGGCGGTCTCGGCGGCCTGTACCGTGGCAAACCTGGCGGATGGGCGAAGGTCGACGATCGGCCGGTGAAGGAGATTGCCGGCTCAGGCGACGCAGTCTGGGTGCTTTTTGGAGACGGCAGCGTCGACAAACTCGAGCCGAAGTCGGATCGCCTGTTCTATGACGTTCTGAAAGAAGCGTCAAAGCGCCCTTGGGCCGCTTGCATCGGGCGGACGCGTGACGGCTTGCGCTTCGGAGGGCTCGGGGGGTGGATCGACCGGGGACTTCAGCCGAGTGAGTCGTTTCCTGACGAGATGGACGGCGACGTCGTCACGGTCGCGCTCGGCGACTATCTCGGAACTCAGAAGCATGGGCTGTTCCGTTGGCGAAATGTCCGGCTCGCCCGGTACGGCTTTGCCCGCGGAGTCTCCGACTCGTGGGTGACGTCTCTCGCCAAGCTTCCAGGGAAGGACGATGTCGCGGTCGGCCTTGCCGACGGTGGAGTGGTGATCGGCGTCGATCGGTTTCGACCGCTGGAGGGGCCCTCCCGCAAAGTGCGCAAGCTGTCGATGTTCGCCGGCAGGCTGGTCGTCGGCGGGATGGAAGGCTGCTTCATCCAATCGGGAAGCAAGTGGCAACGACTCGCCGACGAAGAAACGACCTGCATCGTGGTCGATGGCAAGCGCTTGGGAGTGGGAACGCCCACCGGCCTGACTTGGTGGGCGTCCGAACGTTAGCGCGGCCTGGGCAGACGGTGTGCGCCGTCGCCACCCCAGGTTGGCTTCGACGACGCCACGTCTTCGGCGACCTTCTCGAACGACTTGCGAAGGAGAGGGGGATCGATGCCGCGATTCTCTGCGGCCAGCCCAAGCATGAGTCGATCGCTGTTCGTCACGTAGAACTGACAAGGCTGGATGTCGAAGTTCCGACGGAGCAGCTTCTCGGTCCGCAACCCGAAGTCCTTAATGTCCTTGATCTCGCCGAGAAACACGGTGAACCAGATGTAGCGTTTGCTCGGGCTGACCTCGACCGCGATCGGAATGTCGAGGTCGTCTTTGGTGATCGTGAACTCGAACTTCTCCTTCCCTGGGGTGGTGGTTAAGTCGCGGGTTTCGTAACCCATCGCCTTGATCATGTCGCGAAGCTGAACGGCTTCCGCCGGGCTCCCTGCGCCCTGTGCGGGTGCGAAGCGTGGCGCCATCGTCGCCGCCAAGAGGCCAAGAGCACACATGCCTCCGGCGAAGGCCTTTCCAAATGCAAGGTTCATGTCGTCTGATAAGACGGACGATTGGCCGTCGTCGTTCCCCGGGATTTGGGCGAATCGTCGGTCAGTTGCGGACTTCGGCTAGGTTGCTGTAGAAGAGGACTTGCTGGGCGGGGCCGGCCAGAACCCCAAATCGGCCGCGCAAGAGGTCCCCGACTGCCCGGCGCTTGAGATCCGTCATCGGTTGGCCCGCCCACTCCGGAAAGTACAGGCGCGAGGCGGCTTGCCACACGTGGGTGTCGATCGGCGCAGCTTCTTGCTTGTCGAGCGCATAGAGACAGATGCAGTCGGCGAGCTTCGGCCCCACCCCGGGTAGTGCCAGCATCTCGGAGTAGGCGGTCTCGTACTTCGCTTCTCGAAGGTCGGCAAGCCAGCGATCGCCCCCGTTCGTCAGGATTTGCCCCGCGGCACGGGGAATCGTCGCCGCCCGGTAGCCGAAACCGAGACGTCGCAGTTCGCTTTCCGAGATCTCAGCCAATCGCTCAAGACATGGGAAGCGGGACTCGCCCGATCCATCGGGAAGTGGCTCACCGAAGGCAGCGAGCTTGCCCACCATCTGGGTGATCCGGGCAATGTGGTTGTTCGAGGTGCAAAGGAAGCTGAATAGCGTCTCACGGGGGCAAGACGGCCGCAGCATACGGAGCCCTTGAGAAGATGCGGCGAGCGGGGCCAACTCCGGCCCCAACTCCATGAGATCGGCGATCATGTCTCGATAGCTCCAATCCAGACGGAACAACGAGGCGAACGCAGATTCAGAGCCACTCATCTCGATCTCGATGGGTGACAACCCTTTGAGAGAGAACGTGTGCTCGCCATCGACGCCGATCCAGCGATCCCCGGTCAACCTCCACCGGAACACCTGCCCGGATGTCAGGCACGCGGCGAGATCGAGCGGCTCAGCCAGCCTCATCGACTTGCCTCACGAATGCGCGCCAATCCCAGGACTCGGGATCGTCGCAAGCCCGCAACGGCCGGAGCGATCCGACGCGGGTCGCCAACTGGTCGACGAGTTCGAGGACATCGGCTCGGGCCATCAACTCGGCGTCTCCGAACTCGAAGGTCTTGCTGCACTGTGCGCAGACCGCGCGCAGATTGATCGACCGGTTTCACCCGGTTCCGATGTGGTCGATCGTCGTTGCAGGGGCGCCACACTGCTGGCAAATCCTCCCTTCTCGGGAGAGAACACGATCCCAGCCTCGAACCGGCAAGAGCGATCGGCGCCGAGGGAGGCCTCCGCCGATCACTCGCCAAAGCTTCTCTCCGAGCGCGACTTGCCGCACGGGGTCGTCGAGCGTTCCTTGGAGGATTCCCGATCGGATCTGCCTGACGAGCGCGGCTTGGTCTTTGCAGCATTCGCTGCAATATGGGGTCCGGGACGCGCGTCGAGGTGCGCCACAGTTCGGACACGCTCCTGCGGCTGCCTGAACGGGCTCGCGAGGGTGGGCAGCAGCCGCTTCTATAAGCAGCCAACCGAGCGCCGCCTGTGCCCCGCCATCCTGATTACCCTCGGAGACTGGGAATGTCGGAAGAGAGCTCGCCAACCGCTCGAGTCGATTCCGGTAGGAGTCTCGATCACCCATCGTGCGTGGGAAGGATACATCAGCGGTTGGCCGTGCAGTCGGAGGCAGGCACGCTCGTGGTCTGCGCCCTCGTAATTCTGCCAGTTTCTCAGCGGCCTTGCCGCAGTTCCGCGAGGATCCGTTTCATGCAAATACGGCTTCGGCCTTTGGAGGACTCATGAGGTAGGTATTTGCACTTGCCCTGTTGGCGACGGCGGTCGTAGCCAACGCGGCAATCTTCAGTGTCGGCGGTGGCGCGATCACGATCACGGACAACGCCACCAACACGTCGTTTGGAACGTTTGCGGGTCCCGCAGATTCCATCAGGAACTTGACCAGCGTCGAGCTCATCGGCATGACCCACACGTGGGTTGGCGACCTCACCGTTCGCCTCAACTATGGTGGGCAGATGTTTACGTTGTTCCATCGAGTCTCGGCAGCACGGGTAACACGACGGTCGGTTCCAGCGACAACTTCTTGCAGGCGAACCTGTTGTTCGACACGTCGACTGCCACGACGATCGACTCGGTAGCGATCACCGTCAGTTCCTTCAACATCCCAAGTGGCACTTACCGGGCAGACCATCAAGTGAACGAGCTGCCGACGACGGCCGCTGGCGCGAACTCAGTTCTCTCGAGCCACTCCGTGTTCAATGGCCTCGATCCCAACGGCTCTTGGTCGTTGTCGATCACGGACAGCGCCTCAGGCGACGCGGGGAGCCTTGTCGCCTGGCGCGCGCTCGGCGAGTACAACGCCGTTCCGGAGCCTGCCACCATGGCGGCCCTGGGTTTGGGCGTCGCCGCTCTCTTGCGCCGCCGCAAGAAGTAAGGCTTCGAGAACCTGCTCATGAGTGGGTCACGCGCAAGATCTTGCGCGTGGCCCCTTTGTGCGTCGTGACGAGAGCCGGTCAGAGACGCGCTTGACCCCCCACGGCATGGCACGCAGGCTCGTTCATCGCGAGCGAGAGTAGACGCGCGCTCAAAGCCGAATCGCCTTGATGCCTGCCCATGTTCCCTTGAACGGGATCAGGGCCTTTATGAAGGTCACGTAGGCAACGCCTCCCGCAACCTCAAGGCCCCAGCTTCCGAGACCGTCCTTCCGTCCCCCATATCCCGGCTTGGAGACGGGTCGTGTCGGGTCCGACACATCGACGATCTGGAGTTCTGCGTCGCCTGCCGACAGGTAGATCAGCCTCTTGTCTGGATCGAAAACAAGTTCGTTGGCGTGGCCTGGGCTCGCCAGCCACCCGTTCGTCGCGACATCGGCCCGCCAAGGATTCCACCAGCCGACCGGGAGCAACGGTTCGAGGAAGACATCGACGACTTCGAGTCCGGCGTAGTCAGCCGATACATAGGCGAACCGTCCAGACACGGCCACCGCGTTGTACGCCTGCTGCCGATGCGCCATTTTCGGGTTCACGTACTTGTCGAGCTCAATCGAACTTCCCAGGGCGACGGTTCTGAGTCCTCCCGCATCGTTGGCGACGAACAACGCTCCGTTAGCGATCGCGAGTCCACGAGCGTTGGGACGCTGGACTCGGTTTGGTGACTTGCGCGGAAAGTCCGGGTCGAGTTTGATTTGACGAATCACCCGTGGACGCGCAGGGTTGGAGACGTCGAACTCGAGCACCCCGTCCGCCATCGCTGCCAGATAGGCCCTGTCGCCGGCGACGAGCACGTCGGAGGCGCCGTTGCCCTTGGCCTCAGACGTCCAGGACCCTAGCACCTTGGGGCGTACCGGATCGTCGAGATCGAGCACGGCGAGGCCGAAACGTGAGCCGCCGCTCGCAAAGTGATCGCCGAGAGCGACATACGCTTTGGTTTCCTTGAGCTTGACGTTCATCGCGTGGAGCCCGCCGAGCTTCGTCACGCCCAGCTTGGACAGGATCTTGGGGCCCGTCGGGCTGTTGCGAAGGACCCAGACTCCACCCTCCTTTGCGGCGAGCACCAGACCGCTCAGAGTCGGCTCGGATTGCCAGCGGAGTCGCACCCTCGACTGGGAACTCCCACATCAGGCGCGGCGCCTGCAGGGCAAGGGCGAGGAGAAGTGACGTCAGCGTTGCAGGCCTCCATCGACCCGCTTCAGGCCGGTCTTATAGGACAGCTCGGTGAGGAACTCCTCCTGGCGCACCGGCGAGATCATGATCTGCTTCTTCCCGTAAGAAATCGCGAGCCGGTCGAGCGACCAAGCAGGCGAGCTGAGCGGATTCCGGGTCGTCTGGACACGATCGATCTCACGGTAAGGCACCCGCCACTTGATCACACCCGATCGCACGATCAAGGCGTCCAAGTCGAGCACATATTCGCACGGCCAGCAGATCGCGCCGACGCCCGCCATCATGATGCCGACGAATGCTGCTGTCCAGAACTCTCCGACCGCAAGGCAGGCTCCGACGCCCACGAGCGGTCCCAAGCCCGCGGAGAGAAGAATCCACCAGTCGACCTTGGTCTGATAGCGCTCGGTCATGCCCCGACGTTACCCAGCGGGCATGGTTGGGGCTGATCTTGATCGCTGAAGCTCAGCGAACCAGGAGGCGAGGGTCTCGTGGATCTCCGCATCGATGTCGGCCACGGTGCGACCTGATGCGCGTTTCACGTGATAGCTGTGGTCTGCCCCTTCCAACCAGTGCAGACTGTAAATCGACGGATCGAGCCTAGCCGCGACTGCGTCCATCAGGGTCCTGTCGCAGAGCTCGTCTTGGGAGCCGTTCAGCTGGAGGGTCCGGGTGCGGATCGACGCAAGGTGGGCGTCGCGAAGTTTTGCGAGCTGGCCGGGTGGATGGAGAGGGTAGCCGAAGAGCAGCAGCCCATCAGCGTGTGAGGCCTCAGCCTCCATCATCGACGCGACGCGGCCTCCCATCGAGTGGCCACCGACCACGAGCGTCGCTGGACCCCATCGCTTGCGGGTTTTCTCGACCACGGCTTGGTAGGACGCGATCAGGACCGGCATGCGATCTGGGATCGAGCGACCTGCGGTTCGGTAAGGGAAGTCGAAGCGCACGACCCCCGCGCCTGCCCCGGCCACGAGGTCGGCGATGCGCTCCATGGTCTTATGGAGCTTGTGGCTTCCGGCCCCGTGACCGAGAACCACAATGATCGGCCGGTCAACGCCTTCGGCGAGTGCGGGCAGGGACGTGCCGTCGTACGGGACCTCAAACTCCATCAACTTGGCCATTTTGGCCCGAAAGAGTCTCGTCGTGGAAGCGTTGGGTAATAGAGTCAGGAATGCACGTCGATCAACTGGCAACACCTCCAACCTGACACGGAGTTGATCCGGATCAACTCGGCAGCCTCTGGAAGGCGATCGAGGATGATGACCTGCTCCTCGATCACTCCTCGGTCGAGCAGGTCCTGCCTAAAGACGCCGGGAAGCAGCCCGGAGTCGACTGGCGGGGTCACGTAGGACTCGCCGAACCGAGCGACCAGGTTTCCGATGAGGAACTCGGTCGCTTCTCCTCGCTCGTTGAACAGGACGAGATCGTCGCAGTCAGGACCGGTCTCGCGCAGCCGGTCGTAGACGCGACGCCGGTTCGTCTTGTGCCGCAGGGCGGGATCTCCCGATCGCACGGGCTCCCCTGCGACAGCGATCGCAAGGGGATCAAACGTGTCCGACGGCTCGAAGCTCGCGCATGGTGGGGCATCCGTGCAAGTCGCCTCGAAGGCGCCATCGAGGCCCAGGAGCAACCTCACCCGTTGTGGTCCGGTCCTGCCCGCCACGGCTTCGTCGAGGACTGAGGACGCGCGCTCGGCCGAAAACGGAAAGCCCAACTCACTCGCGCTGCGGGCCATCCGGTTCAGATGGCCCTCGAGAAAGACCCAATCGCCATCCCAGCGCAAGGTCTCGAGCAGCTTCGGAGGTTCGCTCTGACGCCGCAGCGGTGACGCTTTGAGGAGGCACTCCTCCCATTCGAGATCGACGACGGAGTCCCACACGATTCCTCCGCCTACTCCGTACTCGGCAGCTCCGGTCGCGCTGTCCCGCACCGCGGTTCTGATCGCCACCGAGAACTGGCAGTCTCCCCCAGGAACGACGATACCGATGGCGCCGGTGTAGATCCCGCGGGTCGAAGGCTCCAACTCAGCGAGAATCCGTTGCGTTTCGATCTTGGGCGCTCCGACGATCGACGCACACGGAAACAGGGCTTGAAAGCCCTCGCCAAGAGTCGCACTGGTTTCCGCCTCGACCGTCGATGTCATTTGCATGACGCCTGGGTGTCGCTCGACATCGAAGAGTTTGGGTACGTGGACCGTGCCTGGCTTGGCGATTCGGCCGAGGTCGTTCCGAATCATGTCGACGATCATCAGGTTCTCGGCACGCTCCTTTTCGGACGAACGCAGCCGCTCGGCGAGCCCCTCATCGTCGGGTCGGGTACTGCCCCTGCGTGCGGTGCCCTTCATGGGGCGGCACCGGATCGCATTCCCGCGCCGAGTGAAGAAGAGCTCCGGAGAGAAGCTGGCGATCTCGAGGCCGCCTTGCCTGAAGAACGCCGCGAATGGGGGAGGGTCGTCGGCGCACGAGGCGCAAAAGGGAAGCCAGAGCGAATCCGATTCGGCGCGCATACGAAACGTGAGGTTTGCCTGATACGAGTCTCCAGCCGCGAGGTGCGCTTTGACGCGTTCAAAGAGCCCTGCATAGGTGGCCTGCTCGATCTCGAGTCGAAACTCGGGAAAAGTGGCCGTCGGAGCCGGAAGAAACTTGTAGAAGGGCAAGGGCGGCCGGTACAAAGCGAAACATGCTTCGACAGGCTGATCCGCGTGGGGGAGCGCAGGCTCAAACTCAGCCGCCGCTTCGTAAGGAACATAACCGAACCCCACGCACCCGCCGAGGCTCTCGAGCTGCCGAACGACTTCGCCCGCCGGTCCGGTGACCACGTCGTAAGGACTGTTCAGGACAAGCCAGCCGTCCCCAAACGACCCGTGCTCGACCCTGACCACGGCGCATCCTTCGCCGGGAGTCGCCTCGGGCACCCACCATCCCGCCCATTCGCTGATGGATGCGTCGATGAGGGGAGCGGCGAACGGCTCGATGTCGCCCATTTTGAACAGAACGGGGCGGTGGGCACACGCTGGTATGCTCCGGTTGTCGATCGAGAGCCGCATGGGCGGTTCCTCGTGGGGGAAGTCCGGTGAAACTCCGGCGCTGTGCCGCAACGGTAACGAGTTCCGCTCGAAGCCCGATTGCCCACGCGATTGGCACGCGCCAAGCATCTGCGAGCACAGGTGAGCGGGAGGCCTGTGCCGTTCCGCCCCTCGTTTTCCAGATGCTCGGTTCAAGGAGAACGAAGTGAAACGAGCATTTACACTCATCGAGCTGCTGGTCGTGATCGCGATCATCGCGATCCTCGCCGCCATCCTGTTCCCGGTCTTGTCGCAAGCCAAACAGGCCGCCAAGAAGACGCAGTCGATCGCCCAGATTCGACAAATCACCCTCGCATGGCGGCTCTACAACGGAGACTTCGACGACATGCTCATGCGCGCGGCCATTCCGGAGGGCGCCAAGACGGTCTACTGGTGGGGGAGCTTCGACGGGTCGACCCTCGTCGAACGAGAGGGCTTGCTCTACCCCTACATGAAGAACGCGCAGATCCAGGTCGACCCGACCTTTCCGAGCCAGCTTCGCACCGCTTTGGGCTTGACCGGCTACGGCTACAACTATCACTATCTGTCGCCTTCCGACTATCTGCCACCGAACTACGAGGAAGTGCCGATTCCGGTCTCGGAGAGCCAGATCGCGTCCACGTCGGAGACCCTCGCCTTCGCGAGCGCGGCCCGAATCGACGACTGGAGCGGTCCAAACCCGCTGTTGCAGGGCAACACCTTCATCGACCCTCCGTCCTTCGACTACCCGGGCGTGCACGGGCGCGCAGCCAATCACGCGGTCATCGCATGGACGGACGGCCACGTCTCGTCGCGAAGGCCGGACCTAAGGGCGATCGACTTCGGTTACGGACACTCGGCGGCGGCCTTTCGACGCGAGAATTTGGGAGACGTCTTGAAGGCTGGGTGTCCTGCGGGCTCGATCTGCCAGGACTATTACTACGCGCTTGCGAAGGACGAGTAGCCAGTACACTGGATGGCCTTGACACCGGTCGCGGTCTACGTTCACATCCCGTTCTGCCCGTCGAAGTGCGGCTATTGCGACTTCAACAGCTACGCGATGACGGGGCCGATCGTCGAGTCGACTTGCGCGGCGATCTGCGCCGAAATTGCCGCGAGCCCTTGGCGGGGAAGACCCGCCAAGACGATCTTCTTCGGGGGTGGTACCCCCACGTTCGTGCCGACGGAGTGGCTGGTTCGCATCCTCGATACGGTGGTCGAGGCACACCCGCCGGTCGAGAGTTGCGAAATCACGAGCGAGGCTAATCCCGGCACGGTAGACGCCGACAAGTTTGGGGCGATGCGTGCCGCCGGGTTCAATCGGCTGAGCCTCGGCGCCCAGAGCTTTCTCGACACCGACCTGGTGCGGCTTGGCCGAGTTCATCGATCGGGGGAGATCGAGCGAGCGGTAGGTCTGGCTCGCGACGCGGGGTTCACCAACTTGAACCTGGACCTCATGTTCGCGCTCCCCGGCCAGTCGCCTCGGGCGTGGGAGTCGAACCTCGACCGAGCCCTCGCACTGGAGCCCGATCACCTTTCGCTCTACTGCCTGACGCTCGAGCCCAACACCCCGTTCTATCAGGAGCACACGCGTGGCCGCCTCGTTCAGCCAGACGAGGACGTTCAAGTCGAGATGTACGACCTCGCGGTCGAGCGGACGGCCACCGCGGGGCTCGAACTCTACGAGATCAGCAACTTCGCTCGCCCAGGGCGTGAGTGTCGGCACAACCTCTGCTACTGGCGCGCCGAAGAGTATGCGGGCTACGGCCCAGGAGCGGTTGGCCGGGTCGGCTCCGTGCGCTACACGGACTGGAAGCATCCAGAACGGTACATCGCGGCCGTTTCGAGCGGATCGACGCCCTCCTGCTTCGAGTCGGAGTCGATCGACGAGGCCACGCTACGGACCGAGGCGATCATGCTCGGCATCCGGCTGGCCGAGGGGATCGACCCGGAGCGGCTGGCGATTTCCGGCAGGGACGTCGGACGGATGGTCGACCGAGGATGGGTCGAGCGTGGTGATCGCTTGCGACTCACGCCTGCCGGGCGCCACTTCTGCACCGAAGTCGCGGTCGAGCTGGTCTAGGGCCAGAGTGTCGCGGCCAGCATTGTCAGAACTCCCACCTGGGCGGCAGTCAATGCCACGCCCTGTTGTGCTCTGACCGTCTGCGTAAACGAACTAAGGAGGGCTCGCTTCTGAGAAAGGTGGCCGGCGATCGCCTCCGCCTCCGCTGCGTTCAGCTTGGCGATGAGGTTCGTTCGCAACGAGCCGACTGGCAGGTAGCGGTTGACCATGAAGCGCAGACTGTCGAACGTGTAGACGAAGCCAGGGTCTCCTTGGAAAGAGGAAAGCTGCAGGCCAGGAAAGGCATCCACATGTTCGTCGGCCGCTCCCAGTTGGAGCTTCGTCCCGACCCTTGAACGGAATAAGGTGATTCTGGCAATCAAGGGGTCTGGGGCGAGGAGTTCCTGCCAGCTCACCCGGGCATTGTGGTTGGCATCCATCGAAGCAAAGATCCCACTGATCGGCTGACTCAGGCAATATTGTCGCGCGAGAAACGGGGCTTGGCCGGTGGTGTCGAGCCTCAGCACATCGCTCGAAGCCTCTGCGACTAATGCCCGGACGTCGTCCATGAGGATCTTCTCGGCGGCCTTGGAGCGCTGAAGCGCCGCTGAGGAGGTGATGTCGGCGACCGGCCCGCCAATCGGCTTTCGGAACCAGCGGGTGCCCGTCTTCCCAGGGACGGCAGGCGCAGCCGTCACCGCGCCCGTCGCATCCATCGAGAAGCCATAGCCGTCCTCCTTGGCGTCTGCCAGTGCGACGTTCGCTCCCAGATACGGAGCCAACTCGGCAATCGACGTTGGCAGCCTAAGCTGGTTCGTTCGAAACGAGACGATCGCTCCTGACAACGCTGACGTATCGGCGGCCGCCCGGCTCTCGTTCACCGAGCGCCTCATGCTGAGGGCGCCGAGAGGGAACAGGCTGAGAACGGCGAGCATTCCCACGCCCATATTCATGATGCCCGCGAGCACTTCGAGGAGCGTGACCCCTCGTCTGCACCGCGTGTACCGGACGTTTCGTCCAGCCGACCTTTGAACGGCCGAATGTCGTTGCATCGCAAGGCTCCTTGACGGGTCCAAGGACTCGGCGTATTTATCTTAGCAGAGCCTCTGCGGATCGCCTAGTGCTGTGTCATCGCCTCGTCCAAGTTGAGGATCACGCTGCAGACCGTCGTCCACGAGGCGTGAACGAAGGGGTCGAGGGACACGTCTCGCTTCGACTCGCCGATCGACAGGAGCTTGACCGCAGAGTCTCGGCTTTTCCCGAAGTCGGCCCGTTCGGAGGCGAGCAGATCGAGCATGACCTTCGTCTCTTCCGGAGCGGGCTTCCTGCCCAGAGCCAGCCGGAACGCGGTCGCGAGCCGATCGGCGTCTCCCTTAGCGGGCGACTTGAGGAGCCGCTGGGCAAACGCCCGGGCCGCCTCGACGAACCCAGTCTCGTTCAAGGTCGCCAAAGCCTGAGTCGGGGTGTTCGTCGCCGACCGGCGCACCACGCAAGACTCGCGCATGGGCGCATCGAAGAGGAGCATCGTCGGCGGAGGACTCGTCCGTTTCCAGAACAGGTAGAGGCTGCGCCGGTGCAGCGCGTCGCCGTGATCTTGGACGTACTTCGCGGTGTCGCTGATCGGATAGGCGATTGCCTCCCAGAGCCCCGACGGCTGGTAGGGTTTGTCCCCGTGGCCTCCTGGCCTTTCGACGAGCAGACCGGAAACGTACAGGGCGGTATCGCGGATGACCTCGGCGTCCAGTCGGAACCTCGGGCCGCGGGAGATGAGCTTGTTCAAGGGGTCTTTCGCCCGCTTGTCCGGGCTGGCGGTGCCGGCTTGGCGGAACGACGCGCTGGTGACGATCAGCCGGTGAAGGCGCTTGAGACTCCAACCGTCTTGGACAAACCGGATGGCCAAGTAGTCTAGCAACTCGGGGTGGGTCGGCCACTCGCCTCGACTTCCGAAGTCTTCGGCCGACTCGACCAATCCTCGCCCAAAGTGCTGCTGCCAAACGCGGTTCACGAAGACGCGGGCGACCAGCGGGTTCTTGGGGTCGGTCAGCCAATTAGCCAGTCCAAGCCTGTTCTTCGGGACATTGGGCGGCAGGGTCCCCAGAGAAGCCGGCACCATCCGGTCGATGAGGTCGCCCGGTGTCGCATAGTTGCCGCGCTTGAGGATCCGCGTCTCGCGCGGCTTCTTCATTTCTTCGGCGATGTAGGTGTAAGGAATCTCCTCATCGAGCTTGGCTCGCTGGGCGGTCGCCGATCGAAAGGCCTTGGCATCGGCGCTCTCCGGTCCGAGGCGGTAATAGAGGTCGGTGAGCTCTCGGGACTCCGCCGCGGTCAGGGTCGCCTTGCGGCCCAGGTCGAACGCGCGAGAGAGTTGTCGGTCCCGCTCGTCTCCGAAGCCGATGAAGACCCCGTCGCCACCACCCGAGTTCACGACCTTGATGAGAATCTGAGTGTCCCCGGCAGGCAGGTCGAGGGTGACCATGTCGTACGATTGCTGGAGCCCCCTGAGCACCTTGTTCTCATGGATCAGCTTGCCGCCTAGCCAGACCTTGACGCCGTCGTCGCTGCTGACCCTCGCCGGTACCTTGCGCGCGACGTCGAGGTGCAAGACGCCCCGCACGTAGGTCGCGGTGTTCATCTTGCCGCCGAACGCGAGCGGCTTGTCGACCTCCAGCCCGATCTTCTTCCACTCGACCTTAGCGTCGGGCCGCTCGGGTTCGAAAGCGGTTGCGAAGGCGGAGTCGAAGTCCTTCTCGTTGTAGGGCCCGGCCATCTCCCATGTCGCCGCCGCCGGTAGCTGGGGAGCGCTCGTGGCAGCCCAGGTCCGGGCCGAGGCGATCGGCTTCTTGGCGATCAGGGCCTCGATCTGCTTCGTCATTGCCTCGAGGCGCTTCGCCTGGTCGCTGGTCGGAGCTTTCATGACCGGCTGGTGCAGCTTTAAGTTGCCGTCCAGCACGGGGTCTGTCGTGCTGTTGAAGAACGCATACATCCCGTAGTAGTCCTTCATCGTGAACGGGTCGTACTTGTGGTCGTGGCACTTGGCGCACCCGAGCGTGACCCCTAAGAAAATCGTCGACGTCGTATCGACGCGGTCCATCGTGTTCTTCGCGAGGAACTCCTCCTCGATGACCCCACCCTCGTTGGTCGTGGGGTTCATCCGGATGTAGCCGGTGGCGATCTTCTGGTCCAGGGTTGGGTTCGGGAGGAGATCACCCGCGAGCTGCCACGTCGTGAACTGGTCGAACGGCAGGTCCTCATTGAAGGCGCGGACCACCCAATCGCGGTAAGGGTAGACCGCCCGCTCGTTGTCGATGTGGAGTCCGTGCGTATCGGCGTACCGGACGGCGTCGAGCCAGTAGCGGGCTTGGTTTTCCCCGTAGCGCGGGCTGTTCAGCAGTCGGTCGACGGCTCGCTCGTAGGCCCCCGGCTTCGTGTCCGCAAGAAGAGCGTCGAGCTCGCTTGGCGACGGTGGCAAGCCGGTCAGGGTTAGGCTGGCGCGGCGCAAAAGGGTCGACTTGTCCGCCTCGGGCTCGGGAGCGAGCTTGGCGTCCTCGAGCTGCTCCAAGACGAAGGCGTCGATCGGGTTGCGAATCCACTTGTCGTTCTTGGTCTTGGGAATCGCAGGCGGCTTCGGCGGCACGAACGCCCAGTGAGCTCGATATTCGGCGCCCTCAGCGATCCAGGTCCGTAGGATGTCCTGCTCCTGCTTGGTCAGCGGCTTCAACCCCGATGCAGCGGGTGGCATCCGGCGCGCTTCGTCGGAGATTCTCGCGATCATCTCCGATTTCTCCGGCTTTCCCGGTTCGATCGCCCGATAGCCTCCGCGGTCCTGAGTTGCCCCCGCGAACGAGTCCAAACGCATGTCGCCCGTCTTCTTGAGGGGTTCAGGGTCAGGTCCGTGACACGGCCAACAGGACTTGGCGAGGATCGGCCGGACGTCTCGATTGAAGTCGATCGTCTTCTTGGCGGGACGCCCTTGCGTCTCCGCGTCGAGGATCGACCCCACCAGAATGGCTCCGAGGCCGGCGGCGAGACCGAGCATGCGTGAAATCGAGGGAACTGTCATAGC
>WBZR01001870.1_pt1 | contig 14156 bp, 14 predicted proteins | sample 5204231 | NCBI WGS metagenome assembly WBZR01 (sample SAMN12412403, study PRJNA552823) | activated sludge metagenome | isolation source: activated sludge from anammox sidestream of wastewater treatment plant... | place: USA: Virginia | collected 2017-08 | reverse complement strand
GCAGTCCAACGTCGTTCTCAAGGTGAACGGATCGGAGATGGACGCCGGTGCCGAGGACGAGACGGATACCACCACTACGGACGCCCGCGGGCGCATCGTCCTCATCGAGGGAAGCATGGTGGACGAGGCTTCCTACCGGGTCGCGATCCTGAACGCCATCCTTTGGCCGGAGACGCCGGTCATGGTCGGCTCGAAGTGGTCGCTCGACCTGGCCGCATCGGAGAAGCAAGGGACTCCTGCGTCCAAGTCCGAGTTCGAGATTCTGGGAATGGAAGCCATGAAGGGGGTCGAGGCGGTGAAGATCCGATTCTCGACCCACGAGGCCACCGGCGAGACCCCTGCCTCCTCGACGGGAACCTACTGGGTGGAGAAGGCGACGGGCAAGATACTTCGAACCGAGGCGGAATGGAAGAACGCCCCAGTCTCCGGACAAATCATTGACGCAAAGGTCGTGATCGAGCTCGCGAGCTAGGCCCGCCCCGGATCTCGAAGCACCTTCGGCAACGGGCCTCATAGCTCTCGGTCGCACCTACAAGGACGATGGGATCGTCCCAATGCGCGGGCCTCCCGTCCACCGTGCGGTACGTGTGGCTCGCAGCTTGGCCGCATTTCATGCAGATCGCGCGTAGCTTGACCACCTCGTCGGCTACCGCCAAGAGCTCCGGCATCGGGCCGAACGGGCGACGCCGGAAGTCCTGGTCGAGTCCGGCCACGACGACCTGCCTGCCGGAGTCGGCAAGGTCCACGCACAGATCCACCAGCGTGGAGTCGAAGAACTGTGCCTCTTCGATGCAAATCACGTCCGTGTCGTCCTCGATGGCCGCCCGGAGGTCCTCGACCCCCGTGACTGGAACCGCGTCGTGCCTCACGCCCATGTGACTGACGACCTTGGCCTCGTCAAACCGCCGGTCAATCTCGGGCTTGAAGACCTGGACCTTGAGCTTCGCGTAAAGGGCGCGGCGAGCGCGCCGGATGAGCTCTTCGCTCTTCCCTGCGTACATCGAGCCGCAAACCACGGTGAGGCACCCGTTCTCCGCCGCCCTCTTCCGCGCGGGCCTAGCCTTCATCCGGGCTCTCCATGTCGGCCTCGTAGATCTCCTCCATCTCGTCCGCGAAGTCCTCGTCCATCGCCTTTCCCACCTCGCGAAGCGCGGCCCTGGTCTTGGTGGAAGTTCCGGGGTCCTCCATGGTCTCAAACCGGGCTGCAAGCTCGTCGAGCCGATCGTCCTCGGTTCTCCCGCGGCGGAACCGGCTGACGAGCCGTGCGACCTTAGGGGAGCCGCAGTGGGGACAAGCCTCGTCGTCAGGCTCCATCACCATGCCGATCAACAAGGAGCACCGGCGGCCACAGTCCTCGCAACGGTACTCGAACACCGGCATCGTTTCAAGGCTACCCGTGCGCCCTGGATCGTTGGACCGATTCCAGGGACTAGGGCCAGGCGCACTGCGGATTCTCCGCCCGACGGTAAGATCGGTTCGTGCGTAGAGAGCCCGTTTCTTAGGCTCCGCACACGCGAGACGCGCCTTGGCGGTGCCAGGGCAACGGGGCCAAGTTTTGAGAAGAAGGAACAACCGACAACCCGCCCGCTCAGTGCCGACGGACGGCGGGCCGGGCAAGATCGAGATCATCGTGAACTGTGCGAGCCGGGAGACCCGGATCGCCGTGCTGGAGGACCGCCTCCTCATGGAGTACCGGGTCGAGCGTGAAGAGCGGGTCGTCGGCTCGATCTTCAAGGGCATCGTCCAGAACGTACTGCCGGGGATGGACGCTGCCTTCGTGGACATCGGCCTAGAGCGGAACGCCTTCCTCTATGTCGCCGACATCCTTCCCGAGGAGACCGGCGACACGAGCCCGGCAAGCATCCGTCGCAGCGAACTGAGGCGACGCAGGATCAAGGAGCTCATCAAGCCGGGCCAAGAGCTGATGGTCCAGGTCACCAAGGGCGCTCGAGGCACCAAGGGTGCTCGGGTCACGACCCGGATCTCACTGCCGGGGCGTTACGCGGTCTTGATGCCCGAGGGCAACCACGTGGGCGTGAGCCGGAAGATCGAGGACCGTCGCGAGCGCGAGCGGCTCCGCAAGATCGCGGAGAATATCGCGCCCGACGGCTTCGGGATGATCTTTCGGACGGAGTGCGAGGGTAGGAACGAGGCGGAGCTTCGGGCCGATATCGCCTTCCTCCAACAACTCTGGAGCCAGGTGCTGGAGTCGGCGAAGCGGCTACGCGCCCCGGCGGTGGTGCATCGTGACCAAACCCTGCTCTATCGAACCATCCGGGACGTCTTCGGCGATGAGATTGACCGCCTCGTGATTGACGATCCAGAGGAGTACGAGAAGGTCGGCCTTGTCGCACAGATCGTGGCTCCCTCACTCAAGGATCGAATCTATCTCTACGATCGCACGGAGCCTATCTTCGACCATTTCGGCATCGAGCACGACCTGGACCGGCTGCTCGACCGGACGGTACCTCTCAAGGGCGGCGGTTCCCTCGTGATTGACGAGACCGAGGCCCTGATCGCGATTGACGTGAACACCGGCAAACAGGTCGGCTCCACCTCGCTGGGGGACACGATCCTCAAGGCCAATCTCGAAGCCGCCGAAGAGGCGAGCCGACAGCTCCGCCTGCGGGACATGGGCGGGATCATCGTGATTGACTTCATAGACATGGACGAGGAGGCGGACAAGAAGAAGGTTCACGACCACTTCGAGCGCTGTCTCGGTCGTGACCGTGCCCGCACTCGCGTCGGCAAGATCTCCTCGCTCGGCCTCGTGGAGATCACGCGAAAGCGCACCGGCGAGAGTGTGACCGAGGCGATCACCTCCCTGTGCCCGTTGTGCGACGGTCGGGGACGGATCGCGTCCGCGGACACGATCGGCCAATGGATCGAGCGCGAGGTCCGGCGCCGCCTCGCAGAGCAGGGGGACGCGTTCTTCATCGAGTGCCACCCCGCCGTCGTCGAGAGCCTCATCGGCTCGGACGGGAGCGCGGTCGAGGAACTCGAGCACGACCTTCGCCGAGGGATCTTCATGCGGGCGAACTTCGACTTCGACTTCGAGGACTTCGAGATCGAGTCCGGGATGATCTCCGAGTTCGAGAGGGAGCACCTCGCATTTCGTCGGGCGCAGGTCCTGGAGTGCAACGTTCGGCGAAGCCTCTTGGATGGGAACGAGAAGGCGGTCGGGTGGACGGACGGCGGCTATTATGTCGAGCTTCTGGACGGGTTCGACTTGGTGGGCCACCGCGCCAAGGTCGTCCTCCGGGACATTCGGCGCGCGTTCGCGGTCGCAGACGTGATCCTCCCCGGCAAAGGCTAGCGAAAAAACGGTCCTGGGAGCCCTCCAGCATTGGGCTCGGAGTGCCGTAGTGATCCATGGCAACTCGACCTTGAGCAGAAACTCGGCACGACGGGGGCGACCCCGATCACGCAAAGCCACGGGTCTCGCAGGAGACAGCCGGGCCGCCTGGCACCAAGGGCAAGGCAGGTCGAAAGCATGAAGATCTCATTGGAACAACTGGAGAAGGTCGCCGAATCCGGCGGCCGGATCACCCCTCGCGAGAGCGAAGTGGACACGGCGTTCATCCGGCTCACGGACGCGGACCTCATTCGGAACGTCACGGCCCTGGTCGTGGCGATGCCCGACCGCGAGGAAATGATCGCCGACCTGCAAGCACGAATCGAGGCGGGCACCTATCACCCTGCCGCCGAGGAGATCGTGGACGCGATGCTCCGACGCGCCAGGGCGGACAGCCTCCGCTAGCTTTCCGCCACCGGGGGCGAGACGGGCTCGGGGTTACGGTGGAAGCGCCGATAGATCCCCGCCTTCGGCATTACGATCGTGATCGGTCTGCCGTGCGGGCAAAGATAGGGGTTGGTCGTCCGACCCAAGTCGCTCAGAAGCTGCACCATCTCGGCATAGGCGAGGCGATCGTTCGCCTTGATCGCCATCTTGCAGGAGGCGAGGATGAAGACATCGTCCCGAGCCTGGCGCAGGGGGCCCTTGTCCCCCTCCTCCACCGCGTCCGCGATGTCCTGAAGCAGCTCCATCGGCCGTGCACCGCGCCACAAGGCAGGCACAGCGCGCACCAAGAACGATTCCCCTCCGAAGGGCTCGATCTCGAACCCGATCGCCCTCAGGTCGTCCAACCGCTCCAAGAACAAGCCCGCCGCTCGCTTCTCCAGGTGCAGGGTCTCGGGCTCGAGGAGCTTCTGGGTCTCCACCGCCCCCGACCCGCGGGTCTCGAGCAGACGCTCGTAGAGGATGCGCTCATGGGCCACGTGCTGGTCAATGAGGAGCAACCCCTGCCAGTTCTCCGCCAGGATGAACGTGTCCTCCATCTGCCCGATCACACGAAGGCCGTGAAGGAACTCGGGGAGGCTGGGATCCGGCTCGTGGGCGGGCAGCGGATGTGCGCCTTCCTCGAGCGGGGCCTGAGCGTAGACCGCGGCGCGGAGGGCTCCCGGCCCCGTGGGGGTGGGAGCCGGAAGGTGCCAAGCCTCCGATCCCGGAAGGGAACGTGCGGACGCTAGCGCACGGTCGGCGAGCTCGACCGCCTCGACGCGCGGCACCATGCCCTGGGCCAGCAAAGCCTCGGAGACGGCTCGCCGCACCGCGTCGAAGACGCCCCGCTCGTTCTGAAACTTCACCTCGCTCTTCGTGGGCGAGACGTTCACGTCCACGGTCGAAGGGTCGAGCCGTACGTCGAGGAGCACGAGCGGGTATCGGCGCTCGGGTGTGAGGGAACGGTACGCCGTGTCGAGGGCCGCGGTGAGGAGCCGGGATCGAACGGGGCGGCCGTTCACGGAGAACCACTGGAGCGATCGCGTCGGTTTCGTGAAATGGGGAGGGCTCACCAGGCCGATCACTCGCGCGCTCCCGTTGTAACCGTCCACGGGTACGAGGCCCCTCGCCGCGTCCTGGCCCGCCGTTCCCGCGGCGGCGTCCTCGACCGAGCCCGTCCCCGGTGCGAAGAGCACTTCCGCGCCCCCGTGTGCGACGCGGAACCGAACCTCCGGCCTGGCGATGGCGAGGCGGGCCACCGCCTCGACCGCATTGTTGAGCTCGGTAGCATCGGATTTGAGGAACTTGAGTCGGGCCGGCGTGTTGAAGAAAAGGTCAGCAACCTCGACCTTGGTCCCCGCAGGCCCCGCGGCGGGGCCTGCGGACTGGGTTTCCCCTGCCTCGCCCTCGACCCGCCATCGGGCTGTCCCCGGCTCCGCGCTCTCGATCGCCCAACGGCTCACCGAGGCGATGGAGGGCAAGGCCTCTCCGCGGAAGCCATAGGTCGCGACCCTGCCGAGATCGGAGACGGACCGGATCTTGGACGTCGCGTGACGCCCCAGTGCCGCTTCCAGGGACGCGCGGCTCATCCCATGGCCGTCGTCCTCCACCGAGACCAGGCTCCGGCCGAAGTCCTCGAGCAGGACGGTGACCGCGCGGGCGCCGGCGTCCAGTGCGTTCTCGACGAGTTCCTTGACGACCGCGGCCGGCCTCTCCACTACCTCTCCCGCCGCGATCTGGTTTACCGTGTGAGGGTCTAGAAGACGGATCGGCTCACGGTGGGACGGGCCCTGGCCTAGTGATTCTTCCGGGGTGGGCTCGTGGGGCATGTGCATCGCGGTTCACGCCTCCGACAATGATACTGGCTAAGGGGCGGGCGTGCCCCGGCACGCCCAGGGCACAGAATGTTCGCGTTCATCGGAATCATCGTGGGCGTCGCGGCGACGATGGTCGGCTATGTGATGCACGGTGGAAACATCGGTATCTTGATCCAGCCGACCGAGGCGATCATCCTGCTCGGCGCAGCGTTCGGCATCTTCCTCGGATCGAACGGTCTGCCCATGGTGCAAAAGGCGATCAAGGCCGTGACCGGGGTCCTCAAGCCGCCCGCGACGAAAGCGCAGTACCTAGACCTGCTCAAGCTGATGTATCAGCTCTTCACGCTTGCGCGCAAGGAAGGCCTTCTGGGCTTGGAGAAGCACGTCGAAAACCCGGAGGAGAGCGAGCTCATGAAGAGGAGCCCCGCCTTTCTCGCCAACCACCACGCCCTCCACTTCTTCTGCGACACCATGAAGGTCGTGCTCACCGGCGCGGTGAGCCATTACGATTTGAGCGACCTGATGGAGCTCGACCTCGAGACCGCCCACGCCGAAGAGCACGGGCCCGTCGAGGCGATCCAGAACGTCGCGGACGCGATGCCCGCGGTCGGTATCGTCGCCGCCGTCCTTGGGATCATCATCACGATGCAGAAGATCGGCGGCGACCCGTCCGCGGTCGGGCACTCGGTCGCGGTGGCACTCGTCGGCACGTTCGCCGGAATCTTCCTCGGGTACATCGTCTTCGCCCCCCTGGCCAAGGCGATTGACAACAAGAACAAGGCGAACGCGAGCTATATGAGCTGTATCCGCTACGCCCTTCTGAGCTTCGCCCGAGGTGAGTCCCCGATCACGTGCGTCGAGTTCGCTCGGAGGAGCATCGAGCCTTCCGTACGCCCCGGTTTCGTCGAGATGGAGACCGTGGTGAAGGAAAAGGAGGCGGCCTAGGCCTTGGCAGACGGGCCTATCGTCGTCGTCAAGCGAAAGGGCAGGCAGGCCCATGGCCATCACGGCGGGGCCTGGAAGGTCGCATACGCCGACTTCGTCACCGCGATGATGGCGTTCTTCATGGTGATGTGGATCATGGGGATGTCCCAGGAGGAGCGCGACATCATCCAGGGGTACTTCAACGATCCGCTCGGCTTCACGTCCTCCCCGCCGAAGGCGAAGATGAACATCCTCCCCGACTCGGGGCCCACCCGCTCCAAGGGTGCGGGAAAAGGGACGGAGCAGCAGCAAGAGGCGGACGCGGCCGAGATCGAGCGGGCTGCCTCGGAGGTGCGCACGGAGGTGCGCGAGGACCCTGCCTTGGCAGGGATGCAGGCCGAAGGCTCGCTGGATGTCGCCGTGACCGCCGAGGGGCTGCGGATCAGCCTGAGCGAGAGCGAGTCGAACAGCGAGCTCTTCTTCAAGCTGGGGAGCGCGGAGATCCAGCCCGCGGCTCGAAAGGTGCTCGGCAAGCTGGGCCCCGTGCTGGCCAAGCTCGGTCGCCCGATCATGGTGGACGGGCACACGGACTCCCGCCCGCTAAACCTGGGCGGCTACGACAACTTCGACCTCAGCCACGACCGGGCGAACGCGGTCCGGCACGTGCTCCTCCAGGGCGGTGTGGCCGACCGCCAAGTGACAGCGGTGAGGGGGTTTGCCTCCCGGCGCCCACGCGTGCCCGAAGATCCCGAGTCCTTCGCGAACCGAAGGGTCGAGATCCTCCTCCCGTTCCAGGACTTCCAAGAGCCCGTCGCCCGTCCCCAAGGGGGCCCGCTCGGCGAGGAGATCGAGGGGGTCTTCCGGTTCCCAGGCCAAGAGTAGGCGCCCCGAGCGGCGAAACGCCCTCACCGCACGTCGTTAGAGCGTGGTGCACACGGAGGTGGACCTATGGCCATGATGAGCAGCGAGCTCTACCAACTCAATATTGCCAAGATCGTGGTGATTGACGTCACGGACGACTACCGGCTCCTGATGGATCCGCCGTTGCCGAACGACTGGTACCCGGTGCTCAAAGAGCTCTGCGTACCCGCCTATGACCTGGAGCGCTGGCTCCACGAGGGCACGCTGGTCGAGGGGTATCTCTACGACTGGCACAGTGGGCCGAGCGACGAGGACGGGCCCTATTACGTGGGCGTCGTGGATCAAGGCCTGGCCCGCGAGCCCGGCCCTCATTGAGCGGGCGCCGGATCCTGGGGATTGACCCCGGCTTGGGGCGGACCGGCTGGGCCGTCGTGCTTCGGAAGGGATCCGAGGTCACGCCGATCGCGTTTGGCCTGATTGAGACCCGGCCCGGGCCTATCGGTGCCCGGCTCAGCACGATCGGGGACCAGATCCAGGGCGTGTGCCGGGAGCACGAGCCCGATGGGGCGGTCTTCGAGCGGCTCTTCTTCACCAAGAACCAGACCACGGGTCTCGATGTCGCCAAAGCGGCGGGCGTTGCCCTGGCTCGCGTCTACGAGGCCGGGATCGAGGCCGTCGAGCTGACGCCATCGCAAGTGAAGCAGGCCGTGACCGGGAACGGCCGGGCGACGAAGGCCCAGGTCGCGTTCATGGTGACGCGGCTCTTGGGTCTGGCCGAGCCTCCCCGCCCCGATGACGTCGCGGACGCACTCGCGATCGCGCTCGCCGAGGCCCTCTACCAGCGCCGCTAGGCGGGCCAGGCGAGCCGCTCGCGAACCTCGGAGGCGCCGAACAACCCCGGCTGTAGGATCGGGACGTCCAGCGCGAGGAACGAGGCAAGGGCCTCTCCCTCCGGGACCGCGAACGGGTGCGCGCCGAGTGCCACGAGAGCCGCCTCGCCGCCGCCTCCCAGGCCCGGATGAACCCCTACCACCGCCAGCCTCCGGCGCAATGCGTCCAACGCCCCGGCCCACGTGCCTCCCGCCCCGCGGCGGGGCTGCACCGCGATCGCGCGCCGACCCAGGGCATAGATGAGGGCGTTCCGCTCCATCGCTTGGCCCGCCGAGAAAGGGGCGCCGGGAGAGCACGCACTGAGCTGGACGATGCCCTCCCTCGGGAGGGCGTGATCCAGGCCGCACGGCAAGACCTCCAAGACCCGGCCCGCGCCCCCGGCCTCGAGGGCCGCACGAGCCGCCGCCCGATCCACCCCGTGGCACCCGCCGCTCACGATCGAGGCCCCTGCCTGCAGGAGCCCTCGCGCCAGGGACTCCGTGAAGCTGCGAGCCTCCCATCCGGGCTGCCTGCTGCCGACCACCCCCACGATCGGGCCAGCGGGAATCTCGCCACGGCTCCAAAGAGCCGGGGGAGCGAAGCTGCCCAGGGCCGCCCGCCAACCACATGGGTACTCCGGGCATGCGGCGGTGAGCACGAGCCTCGACTCGACGTACCTCGCACCCGCCTCAGCCACCCCTGGCTCGGCGAGCACGTCTGCCTCATCGGCGAGGCCGGCCGCTCGCAACACCCGCGGGGCGAGGCCCAGGGAAGGGGCCGCCGAGCACAAGACCGAGACCACCCGCGGCCATTTTCTCCTGACCGGCTGCCACGGGCGATCCACCCCCCGAAGATACAGGGCCGCGAGGCAGGCGCGCACCGTGAGCAACTCTCCCCGCTCCATGCCGGGGAGTGTACCGCCGCAGTAGAATCCTCCTTCTCGCGCCATGCTCAAGCATCCAAGGCTTACGTTCGATCGCGTCCGCCAGTTTCTCAAGGACGATCTGATCGCCCGGATCGTCGTACACGAGGCCCCTATGGCGGCCGAGCTGGACACCGGCGAGGGCTTCGTCGCGGTCGAGCCGGGGCACAAGTGGGGGCCAGCGTACGCAGAAGGCCGATACCGGGTGCGCGTCAAGATCCCCAAGGATTGGGCGGGATGGGAGTGCGGACTGTGCCACGGCCCCGCGACCGTCTGGGGCACGACGGAGACCCCTTGCGAGGCCACGGTATTCCAGGACGGTCACGCCCTCGGTGGGCTCGACTTTGCCCATCCCTACCTCCGCCTCGTCGAGAAGGCGGCGGGTGGAGAGAGGTTCCGCCTGGAGCTCCAGACCTATGCTCGCAACGCGGAGACGACGGTCCACGGCCGCGAAATGCCGCGAACCCTGCTCCCGCAAGAGTTCCTCGGCTTCCGCCTGCTTGCCGTGGATACAGAGATCCTTGCGCTTGCCTACGACGTTTCCTTCGGGATCAGCCTCGTCGAGGCCCTCGGCATGGAGGACCCGACGGGCGCGCCGATCCTGCGCGCCCTCAACGATGTGGCGAACCAGTTCCGCACGGACCGGCGGAACAACGTGGGACGCTGCCGAAGGATCCTGCGAGATGCGCTCGAGTCCGGGGCGGCAAGGCTCGGTCACGAGGTCACCGCCCTAGGCCACGCCCACCTCGACACGGCCTGGCTCTGGCCCCTCTCGGTCACCCGCCTCAAGATGGCACACACCGCGGCGGTGCAGCTCTCCCTGATAGACCGCTATCCCGATCATGTCTTCGTCCACTCCCAGGCGAGCCAGTACGAATGGCTGGAAGAGGAGCACCCGGCCCTCTTCGAACGGGTGAGGAAGGCGGCCCGGCGAGGGCAATGGGAGCCGCTCGGCTCGATGTGGGTGGAGGCGGACTGCAACCTACCCAGCGGCGAGTCGCTCGTCCGCCAGTTCCTCTATGGCAAACGGTACTTCCGCGAGCGGTTCGGCCTCGACACCAAGGACATGTGGCTCCCCGACGTGTTCGGGTACTCGGCCGCGCTGCCTCAGATTCTGCGGAAGTTCGGTATTCAGTCCTTTGTCACACAGAAGCTCAGTTGGAACCAGTTCAACAAGATCCCCCACCACACCTTTTGGTGGAAAGGGATTGACGGGAGCGCGGTCTGGGCCCACTTCCCCCCTGCCGACACATACACCGGGGACGGGACTCCCAAGCAGATCCTGGAAGGAGTGCGCAAGTACAAGGACCACGCAAGGAGCGACCGCTCGCTCTACGTCTTCGGCTTTGGGGACGGGGGCGGCGGGCCCACCGAGGGGCAGATCGAGTCCATCCGTCGAACCCGTGGCGCCCCTGGAATGCCAGCCATCCCCGCCAAACGATCGGCGGCACAGTTCTTCCGAGACTCCTTGGAGCAAGGGGCCGACCTGTGCGTTTGGAGCGGCGAGCTCTACTTCGAGCTTCATCGGGGCACGTATACGAGCCAAGCCGCGAACAAGGCGGCGAACCGGTACTGTGAGATGCTTCTCCGAGACGCCGAGGCTCTCGCGTGCCTTGCCCACGGCACCGGGAGCACCTACCCGAAGGAGGCCCTGGAAGCAGCGTGGAAGACCGTGCTGCTCAACCAGTTCCACGACATCATCCCTGGATCCTCGGTCAAGGAGGTCTATTCCGACAGTGCCCAGGACTACGCCGAGGTCAAGAAGACGGGCGAGGGGATCGTACGCGACTGCCTTCAGAGCCTGGGAGCCAAAGTGGGGACGGACTGGGCGGGGCGCCCGTACGCGCTCTTCCAGAACTCCGGGGTCGCAGGGCAGTGCCGAGTCCCGTGGGAGCACGAGGAGGCTCCCGCGTCGGTGGTTTGCGGGGCCGAGCGATCGCCCGTGCAGTGGATCGAGGACCACGACGGGCGGGGGCTCGTCTTTGCGATGCCCGAGGCCGCGCTGGGGGCGGTTGCGGTCGCCGACCTCAGTTCCGAGCTCCCGAGCCTGCTCCCTCGCCTTGTTGGAAGCCCAAGGCGCCTGGAGAACGAGGAATGGGCGGTTCGGTTCGATGGAAACGGCCATATCACGAGCATCACGTCCTTGGACGACGACCCGATCGAGTTCGTCCGCCCCGGCTCGCTCGCGAACGTCTTCCAACTCTTCGAGGACAAGCCGCTCTTCTGGGACGCATGGGACATTGACCTCTTTTCTCTGGAGACCGGGCGCGACATGCTTCGTACGGAGAGCTTCGAACTGGTGGAAAAGGGCCCGGCCCGGGTCGCGGTGGAGCTCGTGAAGCGGATCGGCGAAAGCACGTTGCGACAGCGGATCAGCCTTGGGCCCACCCCCGGCATCCGCTTCGACACGTGGGTGGACTGGCGCGAGAGCGAGAAAATGCTCAAGGTGAAGTTCCCCATGAACATCAACACCCTGCGGGCGACGTGCGAGATCCAGTTTGGCCACGTCGAGCGACCCACGCACCGAAACACCTCCTGGGACATGGCTCAGTTCGAGGTCTGCGCCCAGAAGTGGGTGGATATGAGCGAGGGGGGCCATGGGATCGCGCTGCTCAACGACGGAAAGTACGGGCACGACTTCCTGGACGGCGACTTGCGCCTCACGCTCTTGCGCAGCCCCAAGGCTCCCGACCCCGATTGCGACATGGGCCTGCATCGGTTCACGTACTGCTTGCTCCCTCACTACGGGGGGCTCCAGCAGAGCGATGTCGTGGCCTCCTCCTATGCCCTGAACGCCCGTCCCTGGGCAGAGCCGCTCGGCAGGCACGCCGGAGAGGCCGTCACCTTGCCCAAACTGGTCTCGAGCAGCGACCGGAGCCTCGTGGTTGATACCTTGAAGCTCTCCGAGGACCGCCGCTCGCTCATCGTCCGGCTCTATGAGTGCCACAACGCGCGAGGTACCGCCGCCGTGCGGTGCGCCCTCCCGATCAGCAAGGCCTTCGTCACCGACCTTGAGGAGAACCCGCTGCGGCCGCTCGATTTGAGCGAGGGAACGATCTACGTTCCCTTCCGCCCCTTCGAGATCGTGACCCTTTCCCTGGAGATGTGACCGTCCGTGGTAGAACCGTCGCATGGGCGAGAACATGGAGAAGTTCCGACATTTGGACGGGAGCGAGGCGGTCGTCGAGCTTCCTTATGTCCAGATCGTCTTCCAGCACGGGAACCCGGCCGAGGTCGGGCCGAACGGCTGCCGGATCGAGGACGTCATTGACATCCTGGTGAACAAGCTCTTGGACTTTCAGGGACGGGATCTGGCCTGCGAGGAGAACGCTACCGCGCTCTACCACCTCGAGATGGCGCGGGAGGCCCTCGTACTTCGGCGAAGGCGCCGGGAGCAGCAAGGCCTGCTGGGCGTGAAGGGCTCTCACACGGCGAGCTAGCCCAGGAGCCGATAGCCCACGCCACGGACCGTCACGAGCCGGCTCGGGCTCGACGGGTCCTTTTCGATCAACTTCCGCAGCCAGCGGACGTGAACGTCCACTGTCCGGTCGGTCACGTAGGTGTCGCTGCCCCACACCCGATCCAGGATCTGTTCACGGCGGAAGACTTGGCCAGGGTGCGAGGCGAGGAAGTGTAGAAGGGCGAACTCCTTGGGGGCGAGCTTGAGGGTTCGCCCATCCAGTTCGGCGGTATGGCTCCGCGGGTCTATCCTCAGGTTTCCCAGCAGCAGGGGCTGATCTGTGCGGAAGCCGCGGGTGCGCTGCAGCACCTTCGCGACGCGTATCGCCAATTCTTGCAGCGAGAACGGCTTCACGACATAGTCGTCCCCCCCGGCCTCGAGCCCTGCGATCCTGTCCTCGTCGCTCGACCGGGCGCTCAGGAAGATGACCGGGGTCTCGGAGTCTCGCCTCACCGCCCTGCATAGGTCCAGGCCCGACCGCTGGGGGAGCATCACGTCCACGACCATGAGGTCGGGCCGCAGCTTGCGGAACAGCCGGATGCCGTCTTCCGCCGTCGTCGCCGTGAAGACCGAGTAGCCCTCCTTCTGGAGCCTTCCTTCCACCGCCTCCAGGATCCCAGGCTCGTCGTCCACGACGACCACGGTCATTGGGCGACGATGATCTCTACGTTGGCCCGAGGCACAGTAACCTCACGGCCATCCTCGAGTTTTGCTCGAAGCACGCGAACCTCGGCTCCGGAATCCACCTTGACCAGGGTCGAAGGAAGGTCGGTGACAGTGCCCAATAGACCGAAGTAAGGCTCGCGAATGACCCGGACCGAGACCCCCACATCGAGGGTGCCGCCGCTCGCGCCCTCGGCGGCAACTTCGCCAGCATTCTCGGCGAGGGGGACAATGACCTCGGGCCGGATCACACCCGCTCGGATCTGGGTCGCACCGTTGATGCTCGCCGCCTTGCCCTCCAGCTTCGTGAGGAGCTCGAAGGTGCGCCCTGCCATATTGAGGACCCCGAATCCTTCCGTACACACGAGCGAGAGCGGGATCTGCTCCTGGCCCGTGATCGCGACCCCAATGTCGTAGCCGAGGAACTTGGTCAGGTCTGCGTCCTTGACGGCACCGACCACGATCCCGGCCGCCCCGCGCTCCGCGGCGAGCTCGATCGCCTCATAGGTTACGCCGGATCCTCCGACCAGAATCTTTCCCGCATCGTCCTCCCGGACGTCCGAGGCCTGTAAGACCTGGTCGGTGCCGGTCACGGCGACCCGGATCGTGCCGTGTCGCTCGCCTCCCACGCCGAAGATTCCCTGCACCATCGCGCCCCGCGTCTCGACCACCGCGCCCTCTCCTGGCTGAACTTCGCTGATTCGCCCGGCAATATAGGCTCCCACCTCGACGGGCACCGAGGGCTCGCGCACCAAGACGTGCCCGGTGACATCGCTCACCGACTCGATCACGCCTCCGACGTCCGACAACGCCTGGCTCTTGAAGAGCTTGCCAAATATGCCCTTGGTCTCGGCCACG
>WBZR01002925.1_pt2 | contig 14178 bp, 9 predicted proteins | sample 5204231 | NCBI WGS metagenome assembly WBZR01 (sample SAMN12412403, study PRJNA552823) | activated sludge metagenome | isolation source: activated sludge from anammox sidestream of wastewater treatment plant... | place: USA: Virginia | collected 2017-08 | reverse complement strand
GCAGCAACGGAGCGATGGCGGCGTCGTTTCGCTGCTGCAACCATCGCGTCACACCGAGCCTGAACTGCGCTTCGTGAAAATCAGGCTTGAGCTTCACCGCATATTCAAATTCGGCGATGGCGCCATCCAGAAAGCCCTTCTGTCCGAGCGCGTATCCGAACGCGCTGCGGAACTGCGCCGAATCAGGTTGCTCTGCGACCGCCGCGCGGAGTTCGCTGATCGCCGCATCAATTTCACCTTTGCGCTGCAAAGCCAGGCCGAGATTGGCGTGGGCTTCGGCGAAACCCGGCTTCAGTTCAACCGCTTTTCGGAAAGAGGCCAGAGCGTCATCGAGTCTTCCCTGCTCGCCCAGCGCGAGTCCGAGCGCGTTGTGCGCCTCGGCGAAATCAGGCTTCAACCGCAACGCCGAACGGAATGAAACAGCCGCGCGAGCCGGATCGCCCTTCCGCAACAGCGCGGCGCCTTGCGCGTAAAACTGCTCGGCGTTTTTCGGGGCTGGGCGTTGGGCCATCGCGCCGCCACTCAACACGACGAGCGCAAAAATGAATGCGACTGCGTGAAAGCGGTGTTTCCTCATCCCTCAGCTTCTTCCTTGATGTTAAAGCGCTCGGCCATCCTGTAAAGCGTGCGGCGATCAATGCCCATGACTTCAGCCGCGCGCGAACGATTGCCGCCGACCACCTCCAGTACGCGCAGCAGGTAACGGCGTTCGAGTTCGTCGAGCGTAGGCAAATCGTCGTAGAGCGCGCTCAGCGTTGACCGGGCGGCTTTCCCGCGCACGTCTTCCGATTGCAATTTCGGCGGCAGGTCTTCGGGAACGATCTCGGCGCCGCGCGCCCGCAACGCGGCGTATTCTACCGACGATTCCAGTTCGCGCACATTGCCAGGCCAATCGTAGGCCGTCAGCGTTTTGATCGTCTCCTCCTGAAATCGAAACGGCCCGCGTCCCGCGTTGTCAGAAGCCGCCCGCAGGAATCGTTCGGCCAGCAGCGGAATATCGCTGCGCCGGTCGCGCAGCGGCGGCACTCGCAGCGTGATCACGCTCAAACGGTAAAACAAATCTTCGCGGAAACGCCCGGCGGCTGCTTCCTGTTCGATTTCGCGGTTGGTCGCGGCGATGACTCGCGCGTCAACTTTGATGTTTTTGCTTGCGCCGACCCGGCGAATCTCTTTCTCCTGCAGGGCGCGCAGCAGTTTGACCTGCAACGCCGGACTTGTTTCGCCGACTTCGTCCAGAAAGAGCGTTCCGCCTTCGGCCTCTTCCCACAGCCCGCGCCGGTCGGCGGTCGCGCCGGTAAACGCGCCTTTGACGTGGCCGAAGAGTTCCGCTTCGAGCAGTGTCTCGGTCAACGCGCCGCAATTGACGGGCACGAACGCGCCTGACGATCTCGCGCTGTGTTTGTGAATCGCCCGCGCGACCAGTTCCTTGCCGGCGCCCGATTCGCCGATGATCAGCACAGTCGAACGCGACGGCGCGACGCGGGCGATCTCTTTGTAAAGTTCGAGCATCGCGGGCGAGCGCCCGATGAGACCGCTGCTCTCGTATTGCGCCGACAGCGAATCTGAAACGGCTTCCGCCGGTTTCGCCTCCTCGCGTTCAAGCGCGCGCCGGACGGTCGAGATGATCTCCTGGACTTTGAACGGCTTCGAGATGATGTCCCACGCGCCTTCGCGCGAAGCCGCGACCGTGGTGTCGAGCGTGCCGAAGCCGGTCATCAAAATCACCGGGCATTCGTCGCGCAACCGGCGCAGCAGGTCAATGCCGTTCTGATCGGCTTCGAGGTTGATGTCGCTGATCAGCAGGTCGAACTTCTCCTGCGCGGCCAATCGCAACGCCTCATCGGGCGTCGTCACAGCCTCGGCGCTCCATCCCTGCGCGTTGAGCAGATCGCGCAACAGCTTGCACGACGCGCGATCATCGTCTACGACCAGAATGCGTTTCATCAGTTTCAGCCTCTTCAGAAAATCCACGTAGCAACGAATTATGGCTTTGAAAATTAACTACAACCACATCGTAGGGGCGGGTTTTCCCCGCCCAGGCCCTTCGATAGCGGATCCGGGCGGGGAAAACCCGCCCCTACGATGTGGTTGCATTATTTGCTCAAAAATCCGGGCGGGGAAAACCCGCCCCTACAATGTGGTTGCATTATTTGCTCAAAGACCATAATTCGTTACTACGTGGCGTCGTGTGATTATGGGCGAGCGCAGGGAACGAAAGCCGGAAGCGCGCGCCTCGTCCCGGCGCGCTCTCAACCGATACCGCGCCGTCGTGTTCCTGCATCACCTGATTGACAACCACCAGGCCAAGCCCGGCGCCTTTCCCTCGCGCCTTCGTCGTGTAAAGCGGATCGAAGATGTGCGCCTGCGTTTCGCGGGTCATGCCGCAACCGGTGTCAGCGATTGAAACCGTTATGCGCGGCGAATGGCCGTTGGCCGGCGCTTCAACCTCCGTAGTGATCGTCAACCGCCCGCCATCCGGCATCGCGTCGAGCGCGTTGTTGATGAGGTTGATGAAGACCTGTTGCAGTTTGTCGGCGTCGCCCGCGACCATCGGCAAACTTTGATCGAGCGATAACTCAAGCTCCACGCCGCGTTCGGCGATGGTCGGCGCAGTCGCTTCGGTAATTCGTTTGATGAGCGCGTTCAGGTCGAGCGGGGAATGTTCGGCGATTTCCGCCCGCGTGCGGTCGAGCATCCGGCGCACGATGCGTTCGATGCGGTCGGTCTGTTCGACGATGATTTCAGCCCGCTCGTTGACTGACGCCGGATCGCCGCTCGCGTCCGTTTGAATCAACTGCGCGTGACAACTGATGAGGTTGAGCGGCGTGCCGACCTCGTGCGCGAATTGCGCGGCGGTCTGCCCGGCGGCGGCCAGCCGTTCAAGCTGCGTCAGCCGGCGCGACGTGCGCCACAATTCCTGGTTGGCGGCGCCGAGCTGATCGTTGCGTTGTTCGAGTTGCGCGGTCGCCTCGTGAATCCGCTCGCGCAATATCTCCTGCTGGTGTTCGCGTTCCGTCGCCATTTCGTGAATCTGTCCCAGCATCAGGTTGAATTCCTGCGAAAGCCGTCCCAGTTCATCGGACTTCCGCTCCGGCGCTTTCACGTCAAGCCTGCCGGATTTCGCCTGCGTGATGACGCCGAGCAGTTGTTCGATGGGACGATAGATGAGGTCTCGAAAAAGAATGTAAGTCGCCAGCGCAATCAGTCCGACGGCGATGAGCGCAAGCCACGCCACCGCGACCGCTGAGCGTTCGAGCAGCGCGGGCAGATTGTCGAGGTGATCGCTGATTTCAACCGCCCCGGCCACTTTCCCTTGCCGCACGATTGGAGCGAAGACGCGATAGAGCGAGTCGCGGGGTTCGATCACTCGCCCGCTTTCGACTTTGGCGATCTGCCCCAGTCGCAAGGCTTCCACCACGCCGGCAGGCGCCGCGCCCGCCGCTTGAGCGCCGGGGCTTACCCAGGCGATTCTGAATCCATTGTCCTCCGCTTCCCACACACGCACGCCTATGGTGTCGCGCCGCGACGCGCGGAGGAGCGCAGTCGCGCGCTCCAGCCTCCCCGAATCAGAAATGGACGGCGATTGGCTCAGGTGCTCAGCCAGGCTGACGGCGCCCACTTCCGTCAGCGTTCTTTCGTCGGAGCGCACCAGATCAACCAGACGCGCGCTGATGACCAGCAGCAGCGCGATCATTACCGCCAGCGTGATCGCCGAAACCAGTAACGTGGTTTTGAAATGCAGCTTCAATGGTTTCACGCCTCTATCGTAACAAACTCCCCGGCAAACTCCATCAACCGAATCATAAGGGCAAGGCCGGCGCCAGACAGCCGGGTCTACAAACCGGAGAATTAAAGCCCCGCTCCGATTCCGCCTCAGTGTCAGAAATGCGCCTCAGCGGGCCGCGTGTGGCGATCTTGCGGCGCGCGGGCGCAATGAAGCGCCCGCTTCCCTGCGCGCGCAAATACCGCTTTCCCCTGAATTCATTGCGGTTTGGCTTCGCCCGCAGGCGCCGGTTCGGCAGTGGCGCCCGCATTGCCCTCAGCAACGGCGTCGCGGGCAATTGAACCGTTCAATCTGCGCTCGCCACAAATAATCAAAACCGACTTTGATACCAACACTGGTTGGAGAGAGGAGCCACTCACGTCGTCTTTGACGACATCCTGGAAAAACGAGAATCGCCCTCTGGGAGCGCAGGCGTCCTCGCCTGCCCGCTTCGGCGGAAAATTCTCCGATGCGCCAGGCAGTCGAAGACGCCTGCGCTCTCAGGAGGTTGATAAGGAGAAATGATGTTTCATCTGGCGGAGCAAATCTTTTTCGGATTGATCGTCGGCACGCTGGCGAAACTGATCTTGCCGGGCAATCCTTCCGGCGGCGTCATCACGACGGCGTTCGTCGGGCTGGCCGGTTCAGCCGCTGGCGCGTTTTTCGCCCACGCCGTCATCGGGCTGCCAAATACCGGCGGTTGGGTTCTCTCCATCATCGGCGCAATCGCGGCGCTGGCCATTTATCAACTCGCCACCATCGCCAGACGCGGCCACGAGCAAAGGCCCGGTCGCTCAGAAGCTATCATTGAGCTTACGGAGGAAAGACTGAATGAGCGCGGCTTCGGAAGAAACATTCACTGATCCGCTGAACGCCGCAGTCGGCCCGGCCGAAAAGAATCAAGCCGGGATCGAGCGGCGCGCCGCCCGCGCAATCGCCGGATTGCAACGCTCCGCGATAGTTCCTCTGGTGGCGATGATCACGCTGGCCAGCGGCGTAGCGAATCTCTATTCGACGCTCGATCCGCTGCCGCCCGCGCGCCGCACGCTGCTCCGTGAAATTTTGCCGCTGGAGTTCTTTCAATTCCCGCGTTCGTTCACTCTGCTCATCGGCTTTGCGCTGATCGTTTCGGCGATTAATGTCTACAAGCGCAAGCGGCGCGCGTTTTATCTTGCCCTGGCGCTTTCGTCGTTGTCGGTCGTCACGCATCTGCTGAAAGGCCACAACGGCGAGCAGGCGATCTTCCCGTTCATTCTTGCCTGCGCTTTGTGGTGGACGCGGCGCAGCTTCACTGTCAGAAGCAGCCCGCCTGACTGGCCTTCGATTGCGCTGCGCATCGGCGTGGCTGTGGCCGCCGCGTTCGGGTACGGCGTCGCCGGTTTCTGGCTGCTCGACCGGCGCGAGTTCGGAATCAATTTCGATTGGCTGGCTTCGATTCATCAGACGATGCGCTATTTGACGTGGCTGAGCTGGGCCGGCGGCGCGCGACTCACTCCGCACACGTATTACGCGGCGTGGTTTCTCGATTCGCTTTACGCGATTTCGGCGGCGATGCTCATTTACGCCGGGTTCGCGCTCTTTCGTCCGATCATTTACCGCTACGGCGCGCTGCCGCAGGATCGCGCGGCTGCCAGGAGAATTCTCGCGCAATACGGGCGGTCTTCGCTCGATCATTTCAAACTCTGGCCGGATAAAGCCTACTTCATGAACGCTTCGGGCCGCAGCTTCATCGCTTACAGCGTCGGCGTGAATTTCGCTATTGCGCTCGCCGATCCTGTCGGCCCGCCGCAGGAGATGGCCGAGACGATCTTTCAGTTCAAACAGTTCTGCGAAGTCCAGGGCTGGGGCGTGGCCTTTTACCAGACGCTGCCGGATTTCCTGCCCGCCTATCGCCAATCGGGGTTCAAGAAATTGAAGCTCGGCGACGACGCGATTGTGGATCTGACCGGCTTCACGCTCGACGGGAAGAATTTCAGGAAAATCCGTTCACGAAACAATCAACTGGAAAGATCGGGCGTCCGCGTGCGCTTTTACGACGCCCCGGCGCCGGACGAATTGATCCGGCGGTTGAAAGAGGTTTCTGACGAATGGCTGCGGCTGCCCGGACGCCGCGAACGCGCATTCACTTTAGGCCGATTCGCGCCCGGCTATTTGCGCGCGACGCCCATCGCAACCGCCGAAGACGCCAATGGCCGCGTGCTGGCTTTTGTCAACGTTCTTCATTCGTATCGCCCCGGCGAAGCGACCATTGATCTGATGCGCCACCGCGCAGACGCTCCGAACGGCGTGATGGATTTACTCTTTGCAAAGCTGATGCTGCGTAAGAAAACCGAAGGCTTCACCCGATTCAATCTGGGAATGGCTCCGATGTCCGGCTTCCGGGAACGCGAAGAAGCGTCGGCGGCTGAGAAGGCTGTGCACGGTTTTTTTCAACGACTGAACTTTCTCTTCAGCTTCAGCGGGCTGAAGGCTTACAAGGGGAAATTCGCCAGCTATTGGGAACCGCGATACCTGATCTACCGCAACGTCTTCGACCTGCCGAAAATCGGGATCGCGCTCGGCAAAGTTTCGGAATTGTCTGTGGAGTTTTCCCGGACGCTGCGCGAGGGAGCGCAATGGATCGGTTGATTGGGAATTGCAGTTTGTCTCTGTGATTTATCAGGTTTGCCGTTTACCGATTTAACCTCTGATTTGGAATTAGGAGAAGGAGCGCTACCGGGAGCGAACTCCAACGTTCGCTCCCGTTTTTTGTTTATCGAAAGATTGCGCTGGCGATGCTGAGATTGTTACCAACTCTGTATCTGGTTTTCGAGGCGGAGCCGGACGGCGAAATCCCGCGCGGCGCGCGGGTTCGGCGGCGGAGATGGAAGAGATGGAGACGGCTACGATGGGGGACGGGTCTTGATTCTTTATGGCTGGAATAATCGGAACATTTGACAGTTTGAGCGATGCGCAAGCCGCGGCTAACCGGCTTGCGACAAGCGGCGTCAGCCGGAAATGCCTTTCAATCATCGGCCAGGACGGCATCGCGCAATCGAGTTTGAAAAAGTCGGTGGTCTGGGGCGGCGCGCTGGGCGCAGGGTTGGCGCTGCTGACGCCGCACGGCGGCATTCTCTATCTGGCAGGGCATCTGGCGCGGGCTGCGGCTTTGCACGCGCTCGGAGTGGCGGCGAAAGGGATGCTGGCAGGCGCGGCGTCGGGTGGCGCATTCGACCTGTTGCGAAGCGCGGGGCTTGATCGGCAGGCCGCGCGAGAGGCGGCGGAGATCATCTCGATGGGCCGATATGCGCTGACGCTCAACGGCGATTGGGTCACGACGCAGCGCGCGCGAATGGCGCTCGGCAAAGAACAGACGCAAACGGATGAATATCTGGTCGAGATGGTCCGGCGCTACGGTTACGAGCATCAATCGTTCGTGCTGCTTTACGGCGGGATGGATGTGTGGAAATCGCAGGAGCCGGAAGCCGCTGTCGTTTACCGCCGCGTAGGCCGCGTCGCCATCGTCGGCGCCGCGCCATTGACCGCGCGAGAACACCTGCGCGAAATCATCCAGCGCTTTCTCGATTATTGCCGCGAGCAGAATCTGGATTGCCTGATGCTGCCGATCAGCGAAGAAACCGCGCGCGCCGCGCAGGAATGCGGAATGGGTTTGCTGAAAATCGGCGAGTCGGGGTATTTCAAGCTGCCCGAATGGAAACCCGCCGGAGACCGCGCCAAGAAAGTGCGCGCCGGAGTCAATCAGGCGCGCAAAGCCGGAATCACGGTTGAACGTTACGATCCGAATCAGGCCAATCAGGACGCGCGCGCGCGGGCGGAGATCGAGGAGTTGTGCCAGGCGTGGATCAACACGCGCGAGATTGACGCGCTCGGCTGGCTGCTCAAACTCGACCCGTTCGCGCTGAGCGAGCACAAACGATATTTTCTGGCGCGCGCCGCTGACGGCCATCTGGAAGGGATGCTGGCCTGTTCGCCGATCCCGGCGCGAAATGGCTGGTATCTGGAAGATTTGATCCGCCGCCCCGGCGCCAGCCGGGGCGTGAGCGAGTTGCTGGTCGTCGAAGCGCTCAAACATCTGGCCGCCGAAGGCGCGGAACTGGCGACGCTCGCCACTTCACCGCTCGCCGGGATCGAACCTGAGGGAGATTTCAAAAACCTCGCGCGGCTGCTCAAACTGATTTATGAACACCTGGACGCCTTCTACCACTTCAAGGCGCTGCATCGCTTCAAGGCCAAATTCGCGCCGTCGTTCGTTGAAGCCGACTATGTGGCGATCTATCCGCCGCGCATCCGGCTGCGGATGATTTTGGGCGTGATCGGCGCGCTCGATCCGGGCGGACTGTCGGGCGTCATGGCGTCGAAGCTGCGGAGGCTGTGGCGTGAGACGCGTCAAATAGGATCACCGGAATAAACATTGCCGCTATGTGACAAATCGGCGTCATTCAGGCTCTTCATTTCAAAAACGCCACAAGCCAGTCTTCGGATGAGCGGCGCCGTCGCCCCTCTTACTTCCTTGTTTCAGCGACTTACCAAAACAGCGGACAACGCGGCGCAATGGCGCCAACTTTGCCATTTGCCGTAAACAGGCAGGCAGAAATTTTGAGGCTTATAGCGGTTTGCAGATGCGTGTGGCGTGGCAGTAGCCCGACCGTGAGGGAGGGCTTGCGAATCAAGCCCTCCCTCACGGTCGGGCTACTGCCACAGGGTCGCATCCAAGCGCAAACCGCTATAATCCCTTTCATCTTTCATATGCTATGTGAACCGGCGACCGCCTGCATAAAGAGAAGTGATGTCCCTGAGTTTTCTATCCGCCATCTCCCCAAAACGAAGGTGGAATTATGTTGCCGCTGTGATGGCGTCCGTTTTCGCCTTCGGGCTGACTCTCTGGATTGATAATCCGGCGATTGAGCCGAATACGCTGCTGATCCTGTTGTTCGCCGTGACGTTCAGTTCGTGGATGGGCGGCTGGGGGCCTGGGCTGCTGGCGACGGCGCTGACGGCGCTGGCCGCGAAGTGGTTTATGCTGCCGGCGCTTCACTCGCTCGCTCTGCAAAACTACGAGGCGGCGTTGCGATTCGCCGAATACCTGACCATTTCGCTCTTCATCGTTGCGCTCAACGCCGCGCGGCGCAAGGCGCAGGCAAAGACAGAGGACGCCAGAGGGCAGGCCGAAGCCGCGTGGCGGGCGCGCGATGAATTTATCGCGCTGATCACGCACGAACTCCGCACGCCTCTGAACGCGATTCTCGGTTGGGCGAAAGTTCTCGGCGACGGGCGGCTGGAACCGGAACGGCAGGCGGCGGCGCTGGATGTGATCGGGCGGAACGCCCGCGCGCTGTCGAAGCTGATTGACGATCTTCTCGACGCTTCGCGGATTATCAAAGGCAAACTGCGCCTCGGAATCGAACCGCTCAATCTGCTAACCGTCGTGACAGCGGCGGCTGAATCGGTTCGCCCGGCTGCGGCGGCGAAGCTGATCGAGTTGACAGTCGTGTCGGACGAAGCGGGCGTGGAGGCGGCAGGCGACGCGGGCCGCTTGCAGCAGGTCGTCCTGAACCTGCTCACCAACGCGATCAAATTCACGCCCGAACGCGGCGTCGTGGAGGTCAGGTTGGAAAAGGCAGAAAGCAGCGCCCGAATCAGCGTCAGCGACACCGGACGCGGCATCGCGCCTGAGTTCCTGCCCTACATCTTCGAGCGGTTCAGCCAGGATGAGCGCGCGCAGAAACCCGCGCAGGGCGGATTGGGGCTGGGATTGGCGATCTCGCGGCGTCTGGTGGAATTGCACGACGGGACGATTGAAGCCCGCAGTCGTGGCGAAGGGATGGGAGCGACCTTTGTCATCACATTGCCGTTGCCGGCGAAGGCCGTCGCGTTGTCAAAGGATACGATGTGGCGGCAAATGCGGTCAGGCGAGTTCCAGTAAATCAACTTCGTTAGCTCAAAGGAGAAAAGACACAATGTTTGAAGGTCTGTTCCAACCAATGCACCTGATCGTCGTGCTCGGCATCGTCCTGCTCGTCTTCGGGCCGAAGAAGCTGCCCGAATTGGGAAAGGGGCTGGGCGAGGCGATTCGCGGATTCAAGAAAGGATTCAACGAAGAAGCCGAGAATCCGGAGAAGTCCGAAATCAAACCCGGAACGAAGAGCAGGGATTGAGCGCCGCTCAATTTTGCTTCGCCAGCGCAGCGAGTCGCCTCTCGATCAGGTCGAGACGCGCAAGCAGTTCGTCGTGCCGCCGCGCATCCTCACTCGGCATTTTGCCCTGGATGAAAAACGCGCCGCCCGGTTCCAGCACGCACCGTTCGACATCGCCCAGGCGAGCGAAGCCCTGCCGGCGCGCGACCACTCGCAGTTCCGATTCCGTCAACAGTTCTCTGGCCAGCCCCTTGCGAAGGACGCGGCCATGCTCGATCAAGACCGTCGGATTGCCTTCGAGAATCTGATCCAGCCGGCGGTGCTTGAAGAGAAAACGCACGACCAGATAGTTGGCCCCCAGCAGCGTGAAGGCGCCGATCAAGCCGCCCGTCACCGAATTGTCGTCGCCGATGATCGCGTTCTGCACCGTGTTCGACAGCGACAGCAGCACGACCAGATCGAACGGATTGAGTTGCGCCAGTTCGCGTTTGCCGAAGACGCGCAGCGCGATGACCAGAAAGACATAGACGATTGCGGGCCGCAGCATCTTCTCGGCTACAGGAAGCGACAGCCAGAACATATCGCGCACAATCAATGAAGACCATTCCGGTATAGTTGCCATCGGGTTCTCCTCTTTGAAGTTTCAAGCAAGCGCCGCGCCTGTTGGCGCGAGTGTCAAATCTTCATAGTCCCAGCCTGCCATCTGAAGGCGCCTGTGTCAGTAATGCGCCGGGCCATCAAGCGCGTTCAAACACGCCACATTGGATTTCAGATCAGCCATTTAACCGGCGCCGTTAAACTCTTTGATTTGCCCGTCAGGACACAAAAAGGATTTTGGCGCCACTCTTGCCATTTAATCGAGCGTGGCGGCGCCGCGATCGTGGTGGGGGGAGAGGGCATAACGTCGGAATCACGCTCTTTCACACGATCTCGCCCGCCGCCTCGAAAGGCTCAAGCTATGACAACAAACAAACCAAAACTCATCAAGCGCGATGAAATCGAGCGGCGTCGGACGGCGCCGCGCCAACCGTCAAGCTCGCCAGCAACACCCAATCTCGACAGCGTCAAAGAATGGGTGAAGGAGAAGCGCGAGGCCGCGCGCGAAAACCCGCGCGCGATCTTCGAAGCCTTGTTCGCCCGGCCCGCGCGGACTTGACTCGGTTCAACCGCTTGCCTCTGCAATCATCCCGTTCAGCTTCCAGAAATGAATAACGCGGAAAATCATTATCCGGTCTTTTACGATCCGGCGGGCAAACGCGAGCGCCGGTTGCGCCGCGCGTGGCTCGCGTTCGCCACAGTCATCAGCTTGCTCTCCGCTGTCTTCATCGCCAGCGTATGCGTCAACCCGCTGCTGCCGCGATTGCAACTGCGCGCCATCGCCGGGTTGCCGAAGGCCTCCGACATAAAGCTCACGCCGCCCCCGCCCGTTACTACAAAGCGCGAGGCGAGAGCGCAACGCGCTCAGGCGGCGCTCAGACGCGCGGCGGCGCTGACGGCTCAAAAACAATCGGCCAAAGCCGCTCCGGCCAAAGCCGTGAATAACACCGGCAACAACGCCGCGAACAACGCCGCGAAGCCGCTGGCCATCGGCTTTTACGTCAACTGGGACGATTCCAGCTATGCCTCGCTCAAACGCCACATCGGGCAACTCGACTGGATCGTGCCCGAATGGATTCGATTGCAGCGCGGCGATCATCCGGCCGTGGGCGAAATTGACCTGCACGCGCTCGACCTGATTCGCCGCGAGCGTGGCCAGGCGCCGATCATCCCGATGATTCACAACTCGAAAGACGGCGTGTGGGACGCCCCCACGCTGGCCGAGGTGATCAAAACCGACGATTCGCGCAAACGCCTGATTGACGATCTCGCGCAGTTCGTCGCGTCGAACAACTTCCAGGGCGTCTGCATTGATTTCGAGGAAGTCCCCGACGCTTCGCAAGCCAACCTGCTGAAATTCATGCGGGAATTGCATCACGTCTTCAGCGGGCGAAGCTGGATAGTCGCGCAGGCCGCGCCCTTCGACGACCCGGCGTGGAATTATCGCGCCTACGCCGAAGCCAGCGATTACCTGATGCTGATGGCTTACGACGAGCACTGGAACGACAGCGAGCCGGGCAGCGTCGCGGGCCAGCCCTGGTTCGAAGCGACGCTGGCCAAACGGATACGCGAGCTTGATGGAGCCAAGACCATCATCTGCATCGGCGGTTACGGCTACGATTGGTCGCCGGGCAAAGAGACCAGCGAGGTGACTTTTCAAGAGGCCGTGCTGTCGGCGCGCGACAGCGAAGCGCAGATCAAATTCGATCAGGACTCGCTCAATCCGTTCTTCCGCTACGAAGACGAAGACGGATCGCGCCACACCGTCTGGTTCCTCGATGCGGTGTCGGCTTACAACCAGATGCGCGCGTCGCTCGCTTACCGGCCTTTCGGTTTCGCGCTGTGGCGAATGGGATCGGAAGACCCGTCACTGTGGTCTGTCTTCGGGCAGAATCGGATGAACGACGCGCCTGACGCCCTGCGCGAAATCAAATACGGTTACGACGTTGATTTCGAGGGCGTGGGCGAAGTCCTGCAAATCGAGGCGCAACCCGTGACCGGCGCGCGCGCCGTTACTGTTGATCCGGCCTCGAATCTGATCAATGACGAAACGTACACGACGATTCCATCTTCCTACGTCATTCGCCGAGTCGGCAATCGGCCGGGGATGATCGCATTGACGTTTGATGACGGCCCCGACGCGCAATGGACACCGCGCATCCTGGAAATCCTGAAACGGGAGCACGTGCCCGCGACGTTTTTCATCATCGGCCAGAACGGGCAGACCGATCCGCAACTGGTCAAACGCATCGTCGCCGAAGGCCACGACATCGGCAATCATTCGTTCACGCATCCGAACATGGGCGAAATTCCGGGCCGTGTGGTTGATCTGGAACTTAACGCGACGCAGCGGTTGATCGAATCGCTGACCGGGCGTTCGACGCGGTTGTTCCGCGCGCCGTATTTCGGCGACGCCGAGCCGACCACGCCCGATGAAGTCGAACCCGCCGCGCGAGCCGAACGGCTGGGCTACGTCACCGTCGGTTTGCACGTTGATCCGGACGATTGGGCGCGGCCCGGCGCGGATTCGATTGTCAAACGCACGATTGAGGGCGTCACCGATCCCGACCCCGACTACCGAGGCCAGATCGTGCTGCTGCACGACGGCGGCGGCGACCGTTCGCAAACCGTTGAAGCTTTGCCGCGAGTGATCCACGAATTGCGCGCGCGCGGGTATGGTTTTATGACCGTTTCCGAAATGGCCGGTCTCACGCGCGATCAGGCGATGCCGCCGATCAAATCCGACAGCAGTTTGTTTACGCGCGCCGACGCGGTGACGTTTTACGCCGTCTCGATCAGCGGGTGGCTGCTGCGCTGGGTTTTCGTGATCGGCATCGTTCTGGGACTGGCGCGCATAATCTTCATCGGCGCGCTGGCTCTGGCTCAACGGCTGCGCGCGAGAAAACGCGAACTGAATCACGCAGGCTCCGATTACCGGCCTTTCGTTTCGATCATCGTGCCCGCCTACAACGAAGAGCGCGTGATCGCAAAGACAGTCGGCAGTTTGCTGGCGTCCGATTATCCCAACTTCGAGATCATCGTCGTTGACGACGGCTCGTCCGACCGGACGAGCGAAGTCGCGCGCGAGGCCTTCGGCTGCGAACCGCGCGTGCGGTTGTTCGCCAAAGAAAACGGCGGCAAGGCCGAAGCGTTGAACTTCGGATTGCAGCGGGCCAAAGGCGAGATCATCGTCGCGCTCGACGCCGACACGGTCTTTCCGCCGGGAACCATCGGCGCGCTGGTTCACCGCTTCGCCGATCCGCAAATCGGCGCTGTCGCGGGCAATGCCAAAGTCGGCAACCGCATCAACGTCGTCACGCGCTGGCAGGCGCTGGAATACGTGACGGCGCAGAATCTGGATCGCCGCGCGTTCGCCTCGCTCAACTGCATCACTGTCGTGCCCGGCGCGGTCGGCGCGTGGCGGCGCGATTTGCTCGAAAAGGCTGGCGGCTTCACTTCGGACACGCTGGCCGAAGATCAGGACTTGACGCTCAAAGTGCGGCGGCTCGGTTACAACATCGGTTACGAAGAGGACGCCATCGCCTGGACGGAAGCGCCGGACACGCTCAGCGGATTGGCCAAGCAGCGTTTCCGCTGGTCGTTCGGCACGCTGCAATGCATGTGGAAACACCGCGGCGCGTTGTTCAATCCGCGTTACGGCGCGCTCGGCTTCGTAGCGATGCC
>WBZR01003472.1_pt1 | contig 14181 bp, 12 predicted proteins | sample 5204231 | NCBI WGS metagenome assembly WBZR01 (sample SAMN12412403, study PRJNA552823) | activated sludge metagenome | isolation source: activated sludge from anammox sidestream of wastewater treatment plant... | place: USA: Virginia | collected 2017-08 | reverse complement strand
GGCTCAACAGCTTTCTTATAAGGGCGGCCTCTGAGGAGATCGAGCTTTTCGACAGGGAGAAGGGTGCATGGTTAAAAGGGGAAAGGCTTGAGAAGTTGCTGAGCAAACTTGTCACTTACAAGAGCCTTATTGACCAGATTTCAAAAAAACAGAATGACCCTGATGTGATGAGCGCCCTTACGCAGTCGGATATAGACAGGGATTCCCTGAAGGACCGGCACATGGTGGAGGGGATTGTAGAAAAGATAAAGGACCGCTTTACGTCGCGAAGACCCGGCGATTCTTTAAACATCGGGGTTGTTGCCGATGAAGAGCACAAGTCATTCAAGCTGGAGATTGATATAAGGAAGTCCGGCGTGCATCAGAATATGACCATTGATGAGGGTTTTATCTCATCTCCTGAGTTCAGGGAGTTGAGGGCTTTGTCGCCTGGTAAGACCGGCCTTGGGACGGCCCCGTATAAAGTACGCACACAGGACAGGGAGCAGACGCTGGAGACATCGTCAGCGCTCCTTTCCTTTGTCATGGATGTCAGTAAAAAGGGGCTTAACATTCAAAGATACAAAGGGCTTGGCGAGATGAATCCGGAGCAGTTGTGGGAGACGACGATGAATCCTGAGACAAGGACGCTCCTGCAGGTTGCCCTGGATGACAGCGTCATGGCTGACGAGATATTTACGATCCTGATGGGTGATCAGGTTGAACCGCGCAGGAAGTTTATTGAGGATAATGCGCGCGAAGTAAAAAACCTGGATGTATAAGAAGATGTAGGGGGTCAGGTCTTGAATTTTGATGTTTTTGGAAAAAACATCAAAATTCAAGACCTGACCCCCTTAACTTGGAGGATGTGACTTGGCGACAGGCGGCGAGAGGAGGGTGCCGGTAAGCATAGAAGATGAGATGCGGTCTTCGTATCTTGACTATGCCATGAGCGTTATCGTCGGAAGGGCGCTGCCGGACATAAGGGACGGGCTTAAGCCTGTTCACAGGCGTGTCCTCTATGCCATGCATGAGATGGGTGTTGCATGGAACAGGCCGTACAAGAAGTCTGCAAGGATCGTCGGTGACGTAATAGGCAAGTACCATCCTCATGGCGATGTTGCTGTTTACGATACCGCTGTCAGGCTTGCGCAGGACTTCTCGATGCGATACCCGCTTGTTGACGGACAGGGAAACTTTGGTTCCGTGGACGGCGATCCTCCTGCAGCGATGCGTTATACCGAGATCAGGATGGCCAGGATTACCAGTGAGATGCTGGCCGATATAGACAAAGAGACCGTAGACTTTGTCCCCAATTATGACGGCTCGCTGGATGAGCCGCTCGTGCTTCCCGCAAAGATCCCCAATCTCCTTATCAACGGCGCGGCAGGCATTGCTGTAGGCATGGCGACAAACATCCCGCCCCATAACCTTGGCGAGGTTGCAGACGGACTGATCATGTATATAGAAAATCCTGAAGTTACTGTGGATGCGCTTGCCGGTGTAATAAAGGGCCCTGACTTCCCGACAGCAGGTTTTATTCACGGCCTGAGCGGAATAAGAGAGGCATACAGGACAGGAAGGGGCATTGTCCAGATGAGGGCCCGGGCCCTTACAGAGACAAATCAGCGGACTGACAGGGAGAGCATCATAATAACGGAGATCCCCTATCAGGTGAACAAGGCAAAACTGATAGAGGCGATTGCAGGGCTTGTGAGGGATAAAAAGATCGAGGGGATATCTGAGATAAGGGATGAGTCTGACCGCGAGGGCATGCGCATTGTAATTGAAGTAAAACGAGGCGAGCAGTCGGCGATCATCCTGAATAACCTTTATAAACATACACAGATGCAGAGCAGCTTCGGCATCATAATGCTGGCGCTTGTCAACAATCAGCCGCGGGTGCTGAACCTGAAGGAGATGCTCCGCTACTTTGTGGATCACCGTCGTGAGGTGGTTGTCCGGCGGAGCCAGTATGAGCTGCGGAAGGCTGAAGAGAGGGCACACATATTAGAGGGGCTCAAGATCGCCCTGTCGAGTCTTGATGAGGTAATTAACCTGATCAAGGGGTCGCGGACGCCTGACGAGGCCAGGACAGGCCTCATGACCCGCTTCACCCTATCTGCCATACAGGCCCAGGCGATCCTCGATATGAGGCTTCAGCGGCTCACCGGCCTTGAGAGGGAAAAGCTTGAAGAGGAGTACAGACAGCTTATTGAGCAGATAGCATATCTTAATTCAGTCCTTGCGAGTGAAGCCCTTGTAATGAAGATTATAAAGGATGAGCTCAAAGAGATAAAAGATGCGTATGCGGACCAGCGGAGGACGGAGATAGTCCCTGAGACAAAAGAGATTGATATAGAAGACCTCATTGTGGAAGAGGATATGGTGATAACGATTTCACACACGGGTTATATCAAGAGGAACCCGGTCACTATCTACAGGAGCCAGAAGCGTGGAGGAAAGGGCAAGATAGGAATGGAGACGAAGGAGGAGGATTTTGTTGAGCACCTCTTTGTGGCCTCGACCCATGACTATCTCCTCTTCTTTACGGACAGCGGGAAAGTCTACAGCATCAAGGTACACCAGATACCGGAGGCAGGAAGGCTTGCCAAAGGCAAGGCAATAGTAAACCTCCTGCAGTTAAACAGGGATGAGAGGGTGACGGCTGTGCTTCCCGTCTCGGTCTTCAGTGACGACAAGTATGTTGTAATGGCAACGATCAAGGGTGTCATAAAGAAGACGCCTCTCAATGTGTATGACAGTATAAGGACCGGCGGGATCATAGGAATCCTCCTCGATGAGGGAGATAAACTGGGATCAGTGCGGATTACCTCTGGCAATCAGGAGATTCTCCTCAGCACCCATAACGGCATGTCCATTCGCATTAATGAGGAGGAGGTCAGGACAATTGGACGGGTAGGAAGGGGTGTCAAGGGGATTGACCTTGATGACGATGATTTTGTCGTTGGCATGGAGATAGTCCAGGATAATTCTTCCATCCTTACTGTAACTGAACGGGGCTACGGAAAGAGGACGGACCTCTCGGAATACAGGATGCAGGGGCGCGGCGGTAAAGGCATTCTTACTATTAAGGTTACACAGAAAAACGGCAAGGCGGTTTCCGCCATTCAGGTAACTGAGGATGATGAGATAATGATACTTACTTCTGCAGGAATGATTATAAGGATGAAGGCCAGAGATATATCAATCATAGGACGTAACACTCAGGGCGTTAAACTCATAAATATTGAAGACAGCGACAAGGTCGTTGGTGTTGTAAAGCTGGCAGAGAGGGAAGATGGAGAGGTCGTTTAGAACCAGATTCCCGCTCAGAATCCCTGCGGGAATGACAAAGTGGGGATTTATTTTTATTGTTGCATTAATCGTTTCCTCCTGTGCATTTCCGTCCCACAGGTCACCCTATGCCGCCGGTTATGTGGAGAGGGGCATTGCATCATGGTATGGAGAGGACTTCCACGGCAAACCGACTTCAAGCGGCGAAATATACGACATGTATGACCTTACGGCAGCCCACAAACTCATGCCCCTCGGCACAGTCGCAAAGATTACCAACCTGGAGAATGACCAGTCTGTGGTGGTAAAGATAAATGACAGGGGGCCTTTTATAGACGGCCGCATAATTGATCTCTCATATTCGGCGGCGAAGGAAATAGGGATGGCCGAGAAGGGGTTATCAAGGGTGGAGATTAAGGTATTGAAGTGGGGAGAGGCCCTTTCGGATTTTACTGTACAGGTGGGATCTTTTGCCCTCGAGGAGAATGCCCTGAGACTAAAGGCAAAATTGAACCGTAAATACAAAGACGTTCATATAGTGACTTATGAAACCAGGGATAAGCAGTATTACAGGGTAAGAGTCGGTTCTACCAGGGATATTCAAAGGGCGGAACGCCTGGCCGAGAGACTGTCAGAGGAAGGATTCTCATATTTTATTACCAGAAAAGACTGAGGGGGATGGGGACATCATGTTAAAGTTTACAGTAAAGGAAGGTTCCGTATTAAGGGAGCATGTGGATGCAATACTTGTCGGTATATATGAGGATGGGAGGGAGAAGAGTCCCCTTGCCGCTGAAGTGAACAGGCTTCCTGGAGGGGTGCTTGACAGGGTGATCCGCCGTAAATCCTTTAGCGGCAAAGCTGAGCAGACAGAAATCCTTGAATCGAGGGAGATGGTTCCGGCCGGTTACTTTATTTTATGTGGTCTTGGCAGGGCTGATAAGGCAGGGTGTGAACAGATACGGCAGGCCATGGGGCGCGGCCTTCTGCGTGCGCGGGAGATGGGGTTAAAAAGGGTCGGCGTTTCGGCGGCTTCCTTTATCTACAGTTCGGAAAATATTCTTGCTGAAGATGCCGCGGTTGCAATGACTGAGGCGGCCAACCTTGCGCTATACCGATTTTCAAAGTATAAGGTTAAGGAAAATGGCAATTCGAAAAATCTGGAAGAGATACGTTTTGTTGAGGAAGATAAAAAGACGGTTGCGGAGGTTAAGAAGGGAATAGAAAAGGGGCGGATCATCTCGGATTCGGTTAACCTCGCAAGAGACCTTATCAACCATCCTGCCAATGACATGACACCCTCGATACTTGCAGAATCAGCAAGGAAGATGGCATCCGCCGCAAGAATAAAATGTGCGATACTTTCCAGGCCGCAAATTGAGAAGCTTGGCATGGGCGCATACCTTGGTGTATCTCAGGGGAGTGTGGAACCTCCGAAGTTTATTATCCTCGAATATAACGGCGGCAAAAAGGGAGACAAGCCTGTCGTTGTCGTAGGAAAGTCCATTACTTTTGACAGCGGCGGTATTTCCATTAAACCGAGTGAAGGCATGGGCAAGATGAAATATGATATGTCCGGAGGGGCGGCAACTATCGGTGTTTTAAGGGCCGCATCCATGCTTAAACTTCCACTGAACGTCGTAGGACTGCTCCCTGCCACTGAAAATATGCCGAGCGGGAGCGCCATACGCCCTGGAGATGTCTTGCGTTCCATGAGCGGCAGGACAATAGAGATTATCAGCACCGACGCAGAGGGAAGGCTTGCCCTGAGCGATGCGCTGTTCTATGCGACAAGGTACAAGCCGAGGTGGATCATTGATATAGCGACGCTGACCGGCGCATGTGCCGTTGCGCTGGGAAGTCATGCCATAGGCATGCTTGGTAATAATAAGGATTTGAAGGGCCGCATGGCGGCAGCCGGAGAGAAGGTCTGGGAGCGGGTCTGGGAAATGCCTCTGTGGGATGAATATGCAGAGCAGATAAAGAGTCAGGTAGCGGATATGAAGAATTCCGGCGGCCGGGAAGGCGGGGTTATTACGGCGGCTATTTTCCTCAGCAAGTTTGTTGAGGACTATCCGTGGGTACACCTCGATATTGCCAGCACAGAATGGATAGACAAGGACAGGGCATATATTCCTGCCGGTCCTACTGCAATCGGGACGAGACTGATACTCCAGCTGCTAATGGATGCCTGTTAACGTTTTATCCGATTGTTTGTCATTCCCGCATGTATTAAGCGGGAATATGGTTTTTACGGGATTGTTTGAAAAATAAAGAACAGTGCCCCGCCTGGGCGGGGCACTTGATTCTACGGATTACACTTTAGTGACGTTCTTTGCCTGCGCACCTTTAGGACCGGACGTAACTTCAAACTCTACTTCCTGACCTTCGCTCAAGCTCTTGAAGCCTTCTTCAGCTATGGCTGAAAAATGTACGAATACATCTTCGCCATTTTCTTGTTCAATGAAACCGTAGCCTTTTTTGTCATTGAACCATTTTACACGACCTCTTGGCATGCTTCTGACCTCCTTTTCTGCAGAAATAAAAAAAACCGCAGAGGCCACTAAAAACCCCTGCGGTTACCGATGGCCGATCTAATATGTCATAAAGACAACTACTTTGATGCAATAAAACTTTAACAATCTACCATAATAAAATATTATCGTCAAGAGAAAAAAATCCTTAAGCGCCGGACTCTCCGAGATACGCCTCACGGACTTTTTTGTTTGATATAAGGGCATTTGCATCATCGGCAAGGATCACCGTCCCTGTTTCCATTACATAGCCCCTGTTGGCGAGCATGAGGGCCGCCCTTGCATTTTGCTCAACGAGCAGGATGGTTACACCCTCGCTGTTAATCCTGCGTATGATCTCGAATATCCTGGATACGGCCATTGGCGCTAATCCCAGCGACGGTTCGTCAAGCAGAAGGAGCACAGGTTTTGACATGAGCGCCCGGCCGATCGCAAGCATCTGCTGTTCTCCCCCGCTGAGTGTCCCGCCATACTGATTTCTGCGTTCCGAGAGGATGGGGAAGTGACTGTATACAGTATCAATCCTTGCCTTCAACTCCTTCTTATCCCTGCACAAAACCCCCCCCATTTCCAGATTCTCAAAAACAGTAAACCTGGGAAATATCCTCCTCCCTTCAGGAACATGCGAAATTCCAAGCGCTACTATCTTGTGCGGAGGCAGGTTTGAAATATCCTGATTATTGAATGATACACTTCCATTAATAACCTTGTTTATCCCTGATATGGACATTAAAGTGGTAGTTTTGCCGGCGCCATTGGCGCCGATAATAGTGACGATCTCCCCTTTTTTGACTTCCAAAGAGACCCCTTTAAGGACTTCAATGGCTTCGTATGAGGCGTGGACGTTTTCGAGGCTCAGCATCAGTTGTAATCTTCCTCTTTCCCAAGATATGCCTCTATCACGGCCGGGTCCCTTTGTATCTCTGCCGGATTGCCTTCCGCTATCTTTACACCGTAATCAAGGACGACAACGCGATCAGAAATGCCCATAACCACCTTCATATCATGTTCTATGAGGAGTATTGTAATTCCCCTGTCCCGTATCTGCCTGATTATATCCATGAGTTGTCCGGACTCGCTTGGGTTGAGTCCTGCAGCAGGCTCGTCCAGAAGGAGAAGCGAAGGGTCACTGCCGAGCGCCCGCGCGATTTCAAGCCTCCGTCTGTCGCCGTATGAAAGGTTCCTTGCCCAGCTATCCATCTGAGTGTCTATACCTACGAACTCAAGAAGCCTCATGGCTTTTGAAGAGAGACGCCGTTCTTCTTCTACCATGCTTCGGGTGCGGAGGATAGCCCCGGCAATAGTCCCCTTTGTCCTGCAAAATCCACCGACCATGACATTTTCAATGGCAGACATCTCGGCAAAGAGGCGCAGGTTCTGGAATGTCCTGGCTATCCCGTGCCTTGTAATCTGGTGGGGTTTCAGGCTGCTGATCTTTTCTCCCTTAAACTTTATTTCGCCCTTATCCGGAGATACGAGACCTGTTATGCAGTTAAAGAACGTAGTCTTGCCGGCGCCATTAGGCCCTATCAGGCTTATGATCTCACCGGGGAGTATATCGAGTGCAACACCATCCAGAGCCTTAAGGCCGCCAAAATATTTTGAAACACCCTTTGCCTGAAGAATTGGCTGCATGTATGCGTATTGTAGTAAAGTTTTACGACTTCGTAAAGGACACATCTGCTGCGTCCGTCGGGCAAAGTCCTTCATTATGCGATGTTAACGGCCGTGTCATTCCATATACGTAGTCTCTTCCCTTCATCAATCAAATTCTGGAACGAAACTATATTGCCCCTTTGAAGACTTGAAAAGGACTCATTCAACGTGCTCATATCCCTGTTTAGTCTTACTGCAAGCCGTCTGCCGCCTGGACCGCATAGATAATACTCTATCTTTCCTTTGGAGATGAGCGGTTCGCTGACCACCCTGAAGGCGTTGTTTCCGAATATATCGCTGAGGGAGAGGGAGTCCTTTCTGATAATTACGTAGGAGAACTTCAGAGAGTCCTTTCTCAGTCCGGTCAATGTGTCTAATTCCCTGATAAGTTCAGGCGGTTCCCATGGAATGTCTTCATGACACCAGTCTTTGGGATTTACCAGGGCCGGACATGAGCTGTTCATCAGACAGGGTGAGTATATGCGAAGGCCCTCCCTGAGGAGGCCGTCCCTTACTCCAAGCAGTTCCCGCGATGTTTCCCGGAGGGCCGGTTCAATGACGATAAGGCTTCCGTCAGAGGCAAGGCCCCTGTTTGTCAGAGACTTCAGAAGGTTCGACCGGTAGCTCAGAATCTCCTGACCCGGCATAGTTTGAGATCCTGAAACAAGTTCCGGATGACCGGATGACGGCTGGATTACCTCACTCAGGACATTGGAAAGACTGATAATATCAAAAGGGCCTTCCGGCAATGTTTTTATCCGCTCAATCCTTGTCTTTATGGTTAAAAGAGATGCTGCCATCTGCCTTTCTTCTTTGCAGATCCTGAAGAGCCGCTCCGCCTCCCTCAGGTTTTCGTCGACCGGGTCCACGGCCGTAAATTCAAGGGAGGGTAAGTCAGCGTATGCGGAGAAGAAGTCCATGATGCCAAGGATAGCCGTTCCAGGGCCGGAGCCAAGATCAAGGATTCGCAATCTGCCTTTCCGGAGTATTCCTGCGGGATGCAAAGATAGTTCCCTGAGAGGAAGATGTATCTTTGACATATTTGCAGTGAGATAATACGCCATGTATGCCTCCCTGATATCTTTATCTTTAAGATATGATTGCGGAAGGGACTTTCTTTCTCTTGTCAGGAGATTTGAGAGCCTTGCCACATTTGCGGCCAAAGTTTGGAGCGTGTTTTTCTTCATCTGGCTTTCTTCATTCCTTGACACTTATTCTACAATAAAGTTAAACTACTTGAACATGGTCAACATCTTTTTTTTTAAGGCAGCCCTTGGTGCATATTTCCTCGGAATGGCGTCGTTTCTCTACTTTCTTGTCAGCAGAAGGGAGAGGCCGCCGAGGCTTTCTTTTGGCCTTACCGGCCTGGGTTTTCTAATCCATTCGGCAGCGCTTATTGTACGGACGGTTGAGGCAACGTATATACCGATAACAAGCCTACATGAGGCGATGTCATTTTTCTCGTGGGCGCTTGTCCTGGCTTTTCTCCTGATAGAATACAAGTACAGGATATATGTCCTTGGTTCATTTGTTCTCCCGGTTACATTTATATCACTTATCTCTTCTGCAACGCTCCCAATGGAGATCAAGATGCTCGATCCCCAGTTACAGAGCGCCTGGCTTGGTGTTCACACCATCCTCGCCATAATGGGTTCTGCGGCCTTTTCTATGGCGTTTCTGGCAGGCGTCATGTATCTGCTCCAGGAATGGTTTCTGAAGTCGAAGAGGTTTAACAGCCTGTACTTCAAACTTCCGGCCCTCGATATGCTGGATAACCTGAATTACCGCGCCATATCCTTCGGTTTTCCCCTCCTTACCCTTGGCATTATCACAGGCTCTATCTGGGCTGAATTTGCCTGGGGTACCTACTGGAACTGGGACCCTAAGCAGACATGGTCTTTGATAATATGGCTTTTCTATGCTGCGATGCTTCATGGAAGGATTACAGTGGGATGGCGCGGCAGGAAGGCGGCCTGGCTGGCAATAATAGGGTTTGCAGGTGTAATCTTTACCTTCGTGGGAGTCAATATGCTCCTGCATGGAAAGCACGCCTTCATGTAGGAGTATATGGATTAAATTGTTATGGATATCATTTTAATCGGACTAAGTCATAATACAGCGCCCGTTGAAGTAAGGGAGAAGCTGTCATTCTCAGGCCAGATGTTGTCTGATGGAGTGAAACGGCTGAAGGGGTATGAGAATATCGCTGAATGCCTTATCCTCTCTACATGCAACCGTGTGGAGGTCTATGCAATAGTTGACAAGTCTGAGATAGGGATCGCGAGGATCAAGGACTTTATCCACTCATATCAGACGGACCTTCCGCTTGAGTCAATCACTCAGCACCTCTACATCCACAAGAATGACGCGGCCGTAAAGCACCTCTTCAGGGTTGCCGCAAGCCTTGACTCCATGGTAGTTGGTGAGCCGCAGATACTCGGACAGGTAAAGGATGCCTTTGATACCGCGCTCCTGAATAAGACAACCGGCGCTATCCTGAATAAGCTTTTCAAAAAGGCCATATCTGTCGCAAAACGGGTCCGGACTGAGACAAAGATAGCGGAGAATGCCGTATCCATAAGCTTTGCCGCGGTGGAGCTTGCAAAAAAGATCTTCAGCAGCCTGAGGGATAAGAGGGGGATGCTGGTCGGTGCAGGCGAGATGGGTGAGCTTGCGGCAAATTATCTCGTCAGCAGCGGAATCAAAGAGATCGTCGTCTCGACGAGGAATTATGACAGGGCGCTTCACCTTGCTCAGACTTATAACGGCCGCGCAGTGCTGTTTGAAAATTTTTTAGAGGAAATGGGGAGGTCAGATGTTGTAATATGTTCCACAGGGGCGCCTGATTATATTATAAGGGTTGAGCATATGAATGATATTATTCATAAGAGAAAGAACAGGCCTATTTTCCTTATAGATATTTCAGTGCCGAGAAATATTGACCCGGCCATAAATAATATTGATAATGTATTTCTGTATGATATAGATGACCTGCAGGCGGTTGTAGAGGCAAACCGCAGGACGAGACAGGAAGAGGCTGATAAGGGGGAGCAGATCATTGTGGAGGAGGTTGGGACATTTTCTAAATGGTTTAAATCACTTGAGGTTGTGCCCACAATTGTCGCCCTCAGGGACAAGGTTGAGGACATTCGCAAAAGGGAACTGGAACGGGCAGCAGAAAAACTGAGCAGGCTTTCACCGGAAGAGATAGCAGCGGTTGAAGGGCTTACGAATACGATAGTGAGCAAGATACTCCACGGCCCTCTCGTGACGCTAAAGTCCGAGACTACTTCAAGCAACGGGCTTTTGTATGCGGAGACGATAAAGAAGATTTTTAGTCTTGAGGTGAAGGTGGCTGAGGAGAATGGAGAGGAAGAAGGATAACGGGGCTTTTCAGATGAAAACAATCAGGATCGGCAGCCGCGGAAGCAAGCTTGCAATGTGGCAGGCAGAGCATGTTAAGGCAGGGCTTAAGTCCATGCACGCCGGCATCACGATTACTATTCAAAAGATAAAGACTACCGGCGACAAGATACTCGATGTACCGCTTGCAAAGGTAGGCGGCAAGGGTCTGTTTGTAAAAGAGATCGAAGATGCGCTGTTGAAGGATGAGATTGACATAGCAGTTCACAGCATGAAAGATGTCCCTGCCTTACTCCCTGGAGGGCTTTGTATCGGTGCAATCCCTGAACGGGAGGACCCGCGGGATGCACTTCTGTCACGGGACGGGAGTGGATTTCTGCACCTCAAGCCAGGCGCCTGCATTGGTACGAGCAGTCTCAGAAGGATATCCCAGTTACTCAATCAGAGGCCTGATCTAACTATCCACTCACTCAGGGGGAATCTTGATACGAGGATAAAAAAAATGGAGGCCGGGGAGTTCGATGCCATTGTACTTGCAGCAGCCGGCATCAGGAGGCTTGGATGGTCCGGCAGGATAACGGAATATCTCCCTGTAACGATAAGCCTTCCTGCGATCGGGCAGGGGGCGTTATGTATAGAGTGCAGGGAGGCGGATGCCGGCACACGGGAGTTGCTGAGTCCGCTTAATCACCCGGAGACAAACATTTGTGTGCGGGCAGAGAGGGCATTTCTGAAGCGCCTCGAGGGAGGGTGCCAGGTGCCGATTGGCGCCTATTCGGTACTGAGCGGAAATAATATTATAATTGAAGGGTTCATAGCATCAGTTGACGGACGGCGGATGGTAAGGGATAAGAGGACAGGGACGACGGACAATCCTGAGGATACCGGGACGGCCCTTGCAGAGAGTTTGCTGTCTCAGGGTGGAGAGGAAATATTGAGTGAAGTTTACGGGAAAACCGGGTGATACGTCATGAGCCCGTTCAGGATGAAAAAAAAGACGGATTGCCAAAGACCGCCGCTCATCCTGTGTATATCGAAGGATGAGCTCAGAGGTTTTCGGAGTATATAATATGCAGTTAACCGGTAAGAAAATAGTAATAACCAGGCCATCAGAACAGCAAGGGGAATTTGTGTCACTCCTCTCTTCTCTTGGTGCCGCGACGGTCAGGTTCCCGGTCATCTCAATAGCCCCGCCTGACAGCTGGGATGCCGCTGACAGGGCGATCCAAAACATTGAGAAATACGACTGGGTTATCTTTACAAGTGTAAATGGCGTCATCTCCTTTGCTGAGAGATTGATTGCGCTCAACAGGGATGTGATTGAAGCGCTGCGCAATGTCAAAATTTGCACCATTGGGCTCAAGACGGCAGAGGTTGTTGAACGGTACGGACTTGAGGTTGACTTCATCCCTGACGAGTTTCGTGCAGAGTCTGTTGCCGTGGGATTTATTGACATGGGTAATCCGGGAAATAATGTCCTGTTGCCAAGAGCGCAGGTGGGCCGGGATATTTTACCCGCAGAGCTCGCCAGAATGGGGATGCAGGTGGATGTCATTCCTGTTTATAAGACGGTACGGCCCGATGCGGATGCGCCGGGGCTGAGGACGATGTTGAGAAACAGGGAGATAGATGTGGTCACGTTTACGAGCAGTTCGTGCGTAAAAAACTTTGTTGAAATATTAGGGCTGGATCAATATAAGCTGCTCCTGACAGGGGTTAAGATAGCGTGCATCAGCCCTGTCACTTCCGATACAGTGAAAAAGTATGGTCTGAAGGTGGATATAGTTCCGGACCGGTACACTGTGGCTGATCTGGTGAGTGCAATAGCCAGGTATTACACTAAGTAGGGTGGCTGGTGCCCACCCTGCGCTAAGGAGGTTATTCCATGGCATTTCCGATAACACGTCTCAGAAGGATGCGGGCCACTGAGACTCACAGGCGTATGGTGCGGGAGACGAGGCTTTCCGCTGATGATCTCATCTACCCCCTCTTTGTCGTCCATGGCCGCGATGTCAGGCGTGAGATAGGCTCCATGCCCGGGGTCTTTCAATTATCCGTTGACAATATTATTCGTGAGGCAAAAGAGGTGAGCTCACTTGGGATACCTGCCGTAATCCTGTTTGGCATACCGGAAAACAAGGATGAAAGAGGGTCAGAGGCATATGCGGACGACGGTATTGTTCAGCAGGCGGTCAGGGCGATCAAAGACAGCGCACCTGAGCTCATAGTGATTACTGACGTCTGTCTCTGTGAGTACACGAGCCACGGTCATTGCGGTGTTGTGAAAGATGGAAAGGTGCTCAATGACCCTACCATCGAGCTTCTGGCGAGGGAGTCGGTATCTCATGTGAAGGCGGGCGCGGATATGGTTGCCCCGTCTGATATGATGGATGGCCGGGTCTCCATAATAAGGCAGGCGCTTGACAAGGAGGGGTTCGAGAATATCCCGGTTATGTCATACGGAGCCAAGTATGCCTCGGCCTTCTACGGGCCTTTTCGTGATGCGGCGGAGTCCACACCGCAGTTCGGCGACCGGAGGTCATATCAGATGGACCCTGCCAACGCAAGGGAGGCCATGCAGGAGATCGCCCTTGACATAGAAGAGGGTGCGGACATGGTTATGGTAAAACCTGCCCTCCCCTATCTTGATATAGTATGCAAGATCAAGGAGAGGTGGGATATTCCTGTTGCGGCTTATAATGTCAGCGGGGAATATTCGCTGGTAAAGGCCGCAGGCAGGCTCGGATGGGTAGACGAATCCCGCGTGATGATGGAGACTCTTACTTCAATTAAACGTGCAGGCGCAGACATTATACTTACCTATTTTGCCAAAGAAGCGGCGCTGATTTTGCGGAGGGACTGGTAGCTAATTGAATATCATCAGGGGCATAGCCGCTATCCCAGCAGGTCTCACCAATACAGTCGTGACCATAGGGAACTTCGATGGCGTTCATCGCGGCCACCAGGAGCTCATTAAAAGGGTCATAAAGCGCGCGGCTGAAATGAATGCCGCGAGTGTCGTCGTCACGTTCGAGCCTCATCCTGCGAAGGTATTAAGGCCGGACAAGGCGCCCCGTCAGTTGATATCCCTTCAGGAAAAGATAGAACTCTTTCAGTCGTATGGAATAAATGTCGTTATCTGCATTGAATTCACGCCGGAGTTTGCCGCCAAATCTCCTGATGAATTCGCAGAGGAGGTTCTCTGCAGGAAGATCGGCGCCAGGGTCATCATAGTCGGGGCTAATTATAAGTTTGGAAAAGGTCAGTCAGGCGATATCTCCTATCTGCGGCAAAAGGGGAGGATGCTCGGTTTTGAGGTCGAAGTGGTCGACCCGGTCGAAATCGGCGGGGC
>WBZR01003471.1_pt1 | contig 14185 bp, 10 predicted proteins | sample 5204231 | NCBI WGS metagenome assembly WBZR01 (sample SAMN12412403, study PRJNA552823) | activated sludge metagenome | isolation source: activated sludge from anammox sidestream of wastewater treatment plant... | place: USA: Virginia | collected 2017-08 | reverse complement strand
TATTAGTGGTACGGGATCGTCATGGTGAGACTGCCAGCTGTATACTGCAAGGCACCAGTACCCAGCAAATTGAGCCAGCGCTTATCCCTCTGTTAAATAAGGATGTCATCCTGTGCACTGATGGGTTGTCCACGTATAAACAAATTACCCGGCAGGCAAACATTGCTCATCGCCCGGTCAATATCGCTGCAGGTCAGCGCGTGATAGACAACATCTATCATGTTCAGAATGTCAATGCTTATGACAGTCGACTCAAACAATGGATGAAGAAATTTCATGGAGTGGCAACACGCTATCTTGGGAATTATCTCGGTTGGCACAGAATGATTGACCGTCTCGGTCAATATATTACGCCAACGCTTTGTTTCCTCGCATCTCTTGGGAAAACAAGGCAGTTTCAACAATTAATTACAACATAGCCTTTTTATTTCTGCTGTGGGAACCTCTGAAAAACGTCAGCGAGATAGTCAGTTCATAGTGGAAATTGGAGAAAAAGCGGGATTTATACGTAATAAGTGCGCATTCTTAGCCGATTTCTAACGCAGAGATGACAACGTAAGTGGTTTTTCAGAGGTTCCCTTGATCAAAAAGGGAAGAAGGTGTTGTATGCGCCATCCTGTTCTACAACGGAGGATAAATAATGATGAATCATTCTAATTACATTTTGTGGCTGGATCAGGTGGGCATGAGCGATATAGCGAGTGTAGGCGGCAAAAATGCCTCATTGGGCGAGATGATCGGAAACCTGGCCCGTGCCGGGGTGAAAGTACCGGGTGGATTTGCCACAACGACACATGCTTATCGTGAGTTTCTCGAAACCAATAATCTGGATGATCGTGTCAACGCCTTGCTGGCCGGACTGGATGTGGATGATGTAGAAGCCCTGGCTGCGACGGGCAAGCAGATTCGCTCTTTGCTGCTGGCTGCACCATTACCAGATGGATTGCTGAAAGCCGTGACGCAGGGATATGAAGAACTCGTGAACGATATTGGTGAGCATATCTCCTTTGCTGTGCGTTCATCGGCAACTGCGGAGGATTTGGCTGATGCTTCCTTTGCCGGTCAGCAGGAAACACTGTTGAATGTACATGGGATTGAAAACCTGATCGATGCTATCAGGAGGGTGTTTGCTTCGCTTTATAACGACCGGGCCATTGCCTATCGGGTTCATCACGGATTTCGCCATGATCAGGTATTTTTGTCTGCCGGTGTGCAAAGAATGGTGCGTAGTGACCAGGGCGCTAGCGGCGTGGTGTTTACGCTTGATACCGAATCCGGTTTTCGTGAGGTGGTGTTCATCACCTCTGCCTATGGTCTGGGTGAAACCGTGGTTCAAGGTGCAGTCAATCCGGATGAATTCATTATTTATAAACGGAATCTGGAAACCGGATTGCCAGCAATCCTCTCTCGCCGGCTAGGAGCGAAGGCGATCGAGATGATCTACAGTGATGGGCAGACAGGGCAGGCTACTGAAATTCGCCCGGTTTCACCGGAACGAAGCCAGCGTTTCAGTTTGCCGGATGAACAGATCGAATCACTGGCGCGGCAGGCGGTGATTATAGAGCGGCACTACAATCGTCCGATGGATATTGAATGGGCGCTCGATGGCACGGATGGTCAGATTTATATTGTCCAGGCGCGTCCTGAAACGGTGAAAAGCCTTGCTGGACAATCAATCGAGCAGTTTCGCCTGAGCGAACGCAGCCGTGTGCTGGTCCAGGGGCGTGCGATTGGCCAGAAAATTGGGCAAGGCAAGGCGCGAGTGATCCTGGGTGCTGCGCAAATGTCGGAAGTGCAGCCGGGTGATGTGCTGGTAACAGACATGACCGACCCTGACTGGGAGCCGATCATGAAACGCGCTGCGGCGATTGTGACCAATCGAGGCGGGCGCACCTGTCATGCAGCAATTGTTGCACGGGAACTGGGCATCCCGGCAGTGGTTGGTTGTGGTCATGCAACAGAACATATTAATAATGATCAGGAGGTAACCATATCCTGCGCCGAAGGAGATGCAGGTTTTGTTTACGAGGGCCTACTTCCTTTTCAACGCCTGGCTTCGGAGGTGGAGAGTTTACCCGGGCTTCCAGTCAAGATGATGCTGAATATCGGTAATCCGTCACAGGCTTTTACTTTTGCACACTTGCCTAATAATGGTGTGGGGCTGGCGCGTCTGGAGTTTATTGTTAATAACAGTATTGGTGTCCATCCCAAGGCTCTACTGGGATTCGATACGTTGCCGGATGATTTGCAGGCGGTGATCAGGAAGCGAATGGCGGGCTACTCTGATCCAGTGTCTTTTTATGTGGAAAAACTGGTGGAAGGAATTGCCACGCTGGCAGCTGCTTTTCATCCCAATCCCGTAATTGTGCGTTTGTCTGATTTCAAATCCAATGAATATGCCAACCTGATTGCCGGTGACCGTTTCGAGCCTCATGAAGAAAATCCGATGATCGGATTTCGGGGAACCTCGCGTTACCTGGCTGATTCTTTCCGGGACTGTTTCGAACTGGAATGCCGGGCTTTACGCAAGGTGCGGGATGCAATGGGATTGGCCAATGTCGAAGTGATGGTTCCCTTCTGCCGCACGCTGGAAGAAGGGCAGCAAATCACTGAATTACTGGCGGCTAATGGATTGAAACGCGGTAGTAATGGGCTGCGGCTGATCATGATGTGCGAAATTCCTTCCAATGCTGTACTGGCTGAAGAATTTCTTGAATATTTTGATGGATTCTCGATTGGATCGAATGATATGACCCAGCTGGTGCTTGGCTTGGATCGTGATTCCGGGCTGGTTGCGCATTTGTTCGATGAGCGTAATCCTGCAGTCAAGCGATTGCTGAAGATGGCCATTGATGCCTGTCATAAACAGGGGAAATATGTTGGCATTTGTGGTCAGGCACCTTCCGATTATCCGGATTTTGCCCGCTGGCTGGTTGAGCAGGATATCAGCAGCCTGTCGCTCAATCAGGATACGATAGTGGATACCTGGTTGTACCTGGCTGGCAAGGAGTAGGAACAATGCGGCAGCGCAGCGTATTTTTCTTGTCCGATCGCACGGGGATTACTGCCGAAACGCTGGGCCACAGCCTGCTTACCCAATTCGATGGAATCGAGTGGAACAAGCACTACGCTGCTTTCCTGGATAGCGCCGAAAAGGTGCGGGCAACCATTGAGCAGATCAACGGTTCTGCGAAACAGGAAGGACAGCCACCACTGGTGTTCAGTACGTTGCTGGATCCGGTGATACTCGCCGCCATTCGTCAGGCGGATTGCATCCTTTTTGATTTTTTCGAGATGTGTCTGGGTACACTCGAGACGGTATTGCAGCAACCACCTGCGCGCATGCCCGGGCGTTCTCATGTTCTCAGGCAGGATGCTTCCTATTTCAAGCGTATTGCTGCGATTCAGTATGCACTCAACAGCGATGATGGCGCAAATGCCAGGATACTTGCCGATGCCGATGTAATATTGGTGGGTGTTTCGCGCACAGGCAAGACTCCGGTTTGTGTCTACCTTGCCTTGCAGTATGGTGTGCTCGCAGCCAATTACCCGCTTACGCCGGAAGATATGACCTCCACGCAACTCCCGCCATTATTGCAGCCGCTCTGTAAAAAACTGTTCGGATTGACCTTGAGCACTTCAAGGCTCTGCTCCATACGGGAGGAACGTTATCCTGGTAGCCAGTATGCCTCGTTTGCAGAATGCCAGCGCGAGCTTCAATGGCAGAATGAGTTATACAAACGATTTGGCATTCCTTCTATAGACACGACGGGTGTATCAATAGAAGAGATCAGTGCTTCAATTATCGATCAGGTCCATTTGGAACGACGGCAGCATGGAACCTGATTTGTACAAAGGCTGGTTTTAGCGGCTAGCGACACCGTGATAATACCGGGCTTTAAATTCTGACCGACTTCCAGTATCTGGATTTCCAGTAAGTATCGTCCAGTTGGGATATCGTCACGCCCTGGCTGGTTGAGACATGTAGAAATTGTCTGTTTTCAACATAAATCCCTACATGCTGGGAATTTCTACCCGTTCTGAAGAATACAAGGTCGCCTGGCATCAATCCATTTTGGCTGATTTCATTACCCAGGTTGGCTTGTGAAAGAGCTGTCCTGGGGAGTGTCATGCCAAATTCTTGCTCGTAAATAATCTTGACGAGTGCCGAGCAATCAATTCCAGAATGATCCGATCCACCCAGCCGATAACGAACCCCGCGCCATTCTTCGTATTGGCTGTACAGACGATCCCGTACAAAATAAGAATATGGATTGTGTTTTGGAGTCTCTTCTGAAGGGTTGAGTCGTGATTTATGCCAATGACGTGAAATTTTTTCCTGATTTTTTTCTCTTGGTACTGTGTTGCATCCCACTATCATGCCAACGCTGAGCAACAGAATGACAATGTGTTTTAAGGACATTTTTTCAATTCGTGTTGTTAAAAACGGAGGTCGAGTATAACAAGAAAATAACCGGTTTGTGGAACAAGTAAGGGTATTTCCAGAGTTTATTTTGGGATTTTGTTGGTATGCTAATGTATTTGTAGTTGTTATTTTTTATTTGTTTATTGTTGATTTGTTGGATATTTTTTCCCAGGTGTTGCGCAGTGATGCGGTGCGGTTGAATACTGGTTTTTCTGGTTTGGTATCTATCGGATCTGCCACGAAATAGCCATGACGTTCGAATTGGAATTGTTGTTCCGGTAGTGCGTTGCATAACGCGGGCTCGACATAACCGGTAATAATTCGTTTTGAATCTGAATTCAATGAAGTTTTGAAATCCTTGCCTTCTGCATCGGGGTGTGGATCAGTAAACAGGCGATCATACAATCTGATTTCAACTGCTTTGGCGTGTGTGGTGGATAACCAGTGGATATTGCCGCGCACTTTCCGTGTTTCAGCTCCGGCGGTGCCGCTTTTGGTATCCGGATCATACATGCAGTGTATTTCCAGGATTTTTCCCTGATCATCCTTGACGAGATGGGTGCATTTTACGATGAATGCATAGCGCAAACGTACTTCCGTACCGGGTGTCAGGCGGAAAAAGCCTTTTCCCGGGATTTCCATGAAATCTTCGCGATCGATATAAAGCCGTTTTGTCAGAAGTAGCTCGCGTGTGCCGAGCTCGGGTTTTTGCGGGTGATTAGGTGCATGACAAATTTCTTCATGACCTTCCGCAAAATTATCGATAACCAGCAATACCGGATCAAGCACGGCAATGCGACGCAGGGCGTGCTCGTTGAGATCCTCGCGCAGACAATCTTCCAGAATGGCCATGTCAATCCAGGAATCTGCCTTGCTGATACCGATGCGCTCGGCGAATAACCGGATTGCGGCAGGTGTATAGCCCCGTCGGCGCAAGCCAGCCAGTGTATTCATGCGCGGATCATCCCAGCCATCCACCAGTTTGTTTTCCACCAGATCAATCAGCTTGCGCTTGCTCATCACGCTATAGGTGAGATTAAGACGGGCAAATTCTATTTGCTGCGGGTGACAAGGAACCTTTTCAGTCAGCTGATCTAGCACCCAGTCATACAGCGGCCGATGATCTTCGAACTCCAGTGTGCAAAGCGAATGGGTAATGTGCTCCAGTGCATCGGAAATGCAGTGTGTGTAATCGTACATGGGGTAGATGCACCATTTATCCCCCGTGCGCTGGTGATGGATATGGCGGATGCGGTAAATGACCGGGTCGCGTAGATTGATATTGGGTGAGGCCATATCGATTTTGGCACGTAGTACATGCGCGCCATCGGCGAATTCCCCGGCCCGCATACGCCGGAACAGATCAAGATTTTCTTTTGCCGGGCGATTCCGATAGGGGCTGTTCGTGCCTGCTTCGGTCAGGGTGCCGCGCAATTTTCTGATTTCGTCAGCAGGTAGGCTGTCCACATACGCCTTGTCCCGCACGATCAGATATTCTGCAAATTCGTATAATCGGTCGAAGTAATCGGAGGCATAGTAAAGATGCTCCTTCCAGTCAAAACCCAGCCAGCGTACTGATTCGATGATGGCATCGACGTATTCCTGGGCTTCTTTTTCAGGGTTTGTGTCGTCAAATCGTAGATGGCAGATGCCGTTGTATTCAAGGGCAAGGCCAAAGTTCAGACAAATGCTTTTTGCATGGCCAATATGCAGATAACCGTTGGGTTCGGGAGGGAAACGTGTTTCCACGCGACCGTTCCATTTGCCGGTGCGGTTGTCTTCTTCAATGATGTTGCGAATAAAGTGGGTCGATGTAGAAGGTGTGTTCACAAATAATTATCTATTGGTTTTGTTGGAGTGAATGTTGGTGTTTTTAGCCGGAGTGAGTGTATGTCCTGCCTGAAAACACTGCTGCATCGCAGATTTCCCATCAAGTGGTTTTTCCTCAGTCCGCTGGAATGATGCAGGTAAAGTAACGATATAATACACGCTGATCGGTAGTGTGGCAGCGGCCCAAAGTCCGGGTACTGCTCAACACCGTAACAAAAAAATTGTATACCAATAAAAATTACCAAAAACTTGGAATAGATATGGCCCAGGAAGATATATCCGGTGTTTCCCAGGATGAAAACAGTCTCATTGCAGAGCGGCGCTCAAAATTAGCTGCATTGCGCGAGACTGGCAATGCATTCCCGAATGACTATCGCCGGGATACCCTGGCGCGTGTCCTGCATGAAAAATATGATGGCTCTTCCAGAGAAGAACTGGAAAGCAATCAGGTAAATGTGAAAGTTGCCGGGCGGATGTTGTTCAAGCGCGTGATGGGCAAGGCCAGCTTTGCAGCCATACAGGATATGAGCGGGCGAATTCAGCTCTATATTTCGAATGACCATACCGGGGAATCCGCGCATGAAGCGTTCAGGCATTATGATCTGGGCGATATTCTCGGAGCGGAAGGTGTTTTGTTCAAAACGAAAACGGATGAACTCTCCTTGCGGGTGACGCGACTTCATCTCCTGACTAAATCCTTGCGTCCGCTGCCGGAAAAATTTCACGGATTGACCGATCAGGAGCAGAAATACCGGCGCCGCTACCTTGACCTGATTACCAATGAAGATGCGCGCAAGGTATTTGCAGTTCGTTCGAAAATCATTCAGGCGATCCGTGAGTTTCTCGTCAACCGGGATTATCTCGAAGTTGAAACACCGATGATGCATATCATCCCGGGTGGGGCTACTGCACGGCCGTTCATCACTCACCATAATGCGCTGGATATGTCGTTGTATCTGCGCATTGCGCCGGAGCTTTATCTGAAGCGACTGGTGGTGGGTGGTATGGAGAAAGTATTTGAAATCAACCGTAACTTCAGGAATGAGGGAATATCCACTCGCCATAATCCCGAATTTACCATGATGGAATTTTATGAAGCCTATCAGGATTATCATTACCTGATGGATCTGACAGAATCCATGTTGCGTGAAGTTGCGCTGAAAGTGCTGGGAACTACTCGTATTGTCTATCAGCAACGTGAAATGGATCTTGCCCGGCCTTTTGCCCGGTTGACCGTCACGCAGGCTATCCTGAAATACCATTCCGAATACTCCGAAGCACAGCTTAATAATAAAGATGAATTGATCAAAATTCTGCAGGCGAAGGGAATCGGGTTCAATTCTGGTACCGGGATCGGTGGGCTGCAACTGGCTTTATTTGATGAAACGACCGAACATTTGCTGTTCGAACCCGTATTTATCGTTGATTATCCGGCCGAAGTTTCTCCGCTGGCGCGCCGTAATGATGCCAATCCGGAAGTTACGGATCGCTTTGAGCTTTATATTGCCGGGCGGGAAATTGCAAACGGATTTTCCGAGTTGAATGATCCGGAAGATCAGGCTAACCGCTTCCTTGAGCAGGCAAAGGCTAAAGAGGCGGGTGATGTGGAAGCCATGCACTATGACGCTGACTATATCCAGGCACTGGAATACGGATTGCCGCCAACAGCGGGCGAGGGTATTGGTATTGATCGGCTGGTGATGTTGCTGACGGATTCTCCCAGCATCCGTGATGTCATTCTGTTTCCGCAGTTACGCAAGGAAGACTGACGATAACTGCCAATTTCAGTCTGTTTGTTTCCAGATCCGCAGTTACGCAAGGAAGACTGACGATAACTGCCAATTTCAGTCTGTTTGTTTCCAGAGTGCAGTCCGGGTTGATATAACCCCGGGTTTTCTCAAGCAGTGAATATGATTGCCGATGTGGTACTTCCTATATCAACTCATGGGGTTTGCTATGTCTGGCTGCATATTTCTCCTTCTGGACAAACGGATAGTGATTGCCTTGTTCCTGTTTGTTTGTACAGGGCTCTCTGAAATTGCACCGGCTTCCGGTGTGCGGACAAGCGAGGTTGTGAGCAGCCGGGAAGTGGCCGGATCGTATTCAAAGTTTGGCCAGCAGGGGGAACCTGCGGGGGAGGTCATTTTTTCTACCAGGGAGGCCGGTAGCAATGAACGCAGATTGAAACGGCCCGCCTATCGCAGCACCCGCAGTACCGATGTTTCCAGACCTGTGTTTGACCCTTCCCGACTTCCGGCTGATTATTGCGCAGTAGTGGAACATATCGCACCCCTTATGCCTAATCCCGTCAATGGTGGCAATACGGATGCATTTATTTCGGGCACAACTGCAATTCCCCTGGGTAGATCTGGTGGAAATTTTTACACAGAAATCGTTGTTCCGGCTAATAGCGGCTATACCCCGCCTGAGAGAAACATTGCCGAACCCGTTTATTACAGAATCAGTCTGCTGGCAAATGATGGCAATCGTTATCTAATCAACCAGCAATTCCCTCCCGCATTCAAACCGGGAGAAACCGTCAGATTCAATGCAAATGGTTTCCCGGAGAAAGCTGATTGTGTGATGCGTCAACCTGATCCGTTTCATCCCGGGCAGTAATTTTTCCCAGGTTCCGTTTCTTCGCGCAGTCCGGAACATCTTTTCTTTTTTGCCTCTTTATTCGAATAAATTCTTTTTTATCAGGGAATAATGCCCTTTCCCCGTTCCTAAACCGCATTTCTACTCAGTCAAATTGTGCATGTGACAAATTGTCGTGCGGCAATTTGTCACATGTTCAACTTCATTTTTTTGATTTAAATTTCTCGGGAATCAATTACAAATAATGATTTTTATGCAATCCAGGTGTTGTTTGGGCATTGCAGTGATAATGGGGATGCTGTTTTCTGTGCAGATTTATGCACAGAAAGTCGATTCCGCCTCCTTGTTACTGCATGCTGCGCAAGTTTTCGATGGAAATGAAATGCACAGTGATTTGTCTGTGCTGGTGAAAGATGGACATATTGCAAAAATCGGGCCGCGCCATTCGTTTGGTTCAGGCGATGCAACAGCTGTCATTGATCTTGGAAATGCGACGCTGTTGCCCGGATTCATCGAATTGCACGCGCATCTGACCTTCCAGAAAGTATCGGCAGACGCTGTCCTGCGACATGGGGTGACTACTGTCCGGGATGTGGGTGGACCTGTTCATCAGCCTTATGGAGGAGATGGCAGCTTGCGTGTACTGACTTCGGGCCAGATCATCACCGCTCCGCAGGGGTATCCGATCGTGACCATGGGCGCCCGGGATCTGGCGATTCCTGTGGCTACCGAGGTTGAGGCGCGGGGAGCCGTGCGTCATTTGATCAGCCAGGGGGCAGTGATCATTAAGATTGCGCTCGAACCTGGCAGCGAGGCAGGCGCACCCTGGTCGTCGCATCATGATCATGCACCACACCATGACTCAGCGCATGCTGCGCAGGCTGATTCTCATCCCCATGCGCATACGACCCCACGTGACCAGTCTGACTGGCCGATGTTGCCGGAATCCATTGTCAGGGCCGTGGTTGATGAAGCACACCGGCATCAGCGCAAAGTGTCGGCGCATGTGGCAGAGTCGTCGGGTGTGCAGGTGGCATTGAATGCCGGTGTCGATGAGTGGGCGCACATGCCTTGCAATCTGATTCCCGAATCTTTGCTGAAACAGGCCAGGGCGCAGAACGTCACCATTATCAGTACACTCGATACGCTCTCAAAATGTAGTGGGGTTGCACACAATACGGCAGTCTGGGCAGATCTGGGCGGTGAGCTGCTGTATGGCACGGAGATTGCTCATCCTGATATTCCCTGGGGGATCGATGCGCAAGAGCTGATGTATCTGATGCATCAAGGGAAGATGAAACTGCTGGACGCATTACGGGCAGCAACGGCAAAAGCTGGGCAGCACCTGGGTATTCCTCTGCTGGGAACGATCCGGCCTGGTGCCCCGGCTGATCTGATTGCAATTCGCGGCAACCCCGAACAACAGCTGAAACAGCTGGAATATCCCGATCTGGTGATTTCAGGTGGGCAGGTGATCGTCAATCATTTCGGCTTGCAGCAGTAGTATGTGCTGGATAAATCTCCATGATCGCACGACCTTTGCTGCAGGAAAATTATCGGGAGAATGCAGGTTGAGTGATGCAGTAGGCGGGCGCTTTGCCAGGTACAGTATCAACCTGCAGCTTGGCCTGGTTGCCTGAGGGTCTGTTCCAGCCAGATTTCAAGTCCTTGCGCATTGAGTCTGATGTCGGTCTGCAGCAGTGAGAAGGCGTCATCCTGGGTAAGGGTGCACCGATGGGCAGTCAGCCGTTCCCAGAGCAGATCCTGCAATGCCTTCATGATAAAGGGCTGCCGGTCTGGCATGTTTTCGGCTTGCCGTACGATACCGACAAAAGCATCAATGAGTGCATGCATCTGTGATGCGTGATGTGAAAGATTGCGGATGCGCCCGTAATGTGTGAGAAATGCCTGTTCTGGCTGCAACGCCATCAGCCGATCAATGGAAGCATGTGCAGCTTCGGGGTCGAACTGCACTGGTGAGGTGGTCGGAAAAACAAACTCCAGCCCGTTGGCATCGAGTTCGCGATACGACACACCAAAGGTGTCGCCGGTGAAGATAGATGCACTGCGAGAGTCATGAATGCAGTAGTGGTGTCGCGCATGTCCGGGTGTATCCAGCAGTTGTAATGGGCGGCCATTCAGTTCGATCAGGGTGTCATCAGGTGCTTCGATGATGCGCTTGGCAGAGATCGGCAGGATTTCTCCGTAGACGCGACGGAATTCGGATTCGCCATACACGGCCATGACACCAGCAATCAGCTTCACGGGATTGGCCATGTGCGCTGCGCCACGCGGATGAACTACCAGTCTGGCATTGGGCAGTTGCTGCATGAACTCACTTGCACCACCGGCATGATCAAGGTGGATATGGGTGAGAAAGATATAGTCGATCTGTTCGGGAGCAATGTGCTTGTGTGCCAGCGCCGCCATGACACCGGGAACCGAGAAACGGGTACCAGTATCTATCAGCGCGGCTTTATCTCCTTCCGTGATCAAGTGGATGGCAGCACGGCCCGGCCGGTGGTAGCGGGCATCAATGACACTGATACCGTCCGGGTAATCGATGATGGCTGGAAGTTGTTCCATAAATTGAGAGATTCCGGTTATACCGTCTGGCTGAGTTGTTCGAGAATCACCGGATTTTCCAGTGTTGAAATATCCTGGGTAATAGCTTCGCCTCTTGCCAATGCGCGCAAGAGACGGCGCATGATTTTTCCGGAGCGTGTTTTGGGCAGATTTTCCCCAAACCGGATTTCTTCCGGCCTGGCAATAGCACCAATTTCACTGGAAACCCATTCGCGCAAAGTTGCAGCAATTGCAACGGCCCGTTGGTCTTCAGGCAAATTTTCTCTGAGCACAACAAATGCCACGACTATTTCTCCCTTGATTTCATGCGGTTTTCCAACGACAGCGGCTTCGGCAACCAGAGGATGTGCCACCAGTGCAGATTCGATTTCCATGGTGCCCAGGCGGTGGCCAGAAACGTTCAGGACGTCATCAATCCGGCCCATGATCCAGAAGTAGCCATCCTGATCACGGTGAGCCGAATCACCCGCAAGATAATAACGCCCGCCGGCAATATCCGCCGGGAAATAGGTGTTCCTGAAACGATCGGGATCATTCCACAAGGTACGCAGCATTGAAGGGAAGGGACGCTTGATGACGAGAAATCCGCCCTTTCCCTGTCCTACCGGGAGCCCAGTCTCATCCACCACAGCCGCATCGATGCCTGGTAGTGGAAGGGTGCAGGAGCCGGGTTTGGTGGGCACTGCGCCTGGAATTGGGGCGATCATGTGGGAACCGGTCTCGGTTTGCCACCAGGTATCAACTACCGGGCAGCGTGACTGACCAACAACGGTGTAATACCACATCCATGCTTCCGGATTGATCGGCTCGCCAACCGAACCAAGCAGACGCAACGAGGAGAGATCGTATTGTCCGGGCAGGTCAGCACCCAGCTTGATCAGGGAACGGATGGCGGTAGGCGCTGTATAAAAGGTTGTAACCTTGTGTTTCTGGATGATTTCCCAGAACCGTCCAGGGTGGGGATGGGTCGGGGTTCCTTCAAAAATCACCTGGGTGGCGCCGATCGCGAGCGGACCATAGGCGACATAACTATGCCCGGTGACCCAGCCTACATCGGCAGTGCACCAAAATATGTCGTCTGTATGATAATCAAACACCAGTTGCATGCTGGTCATCGCGCCGAGCAGATAACCTGCCGAGGAATGCTGCACCCCTTTCGGTTTTCCGGTCGAGCCCGAGGTATACAGGGTAAACAGTGGATGTTCAGCATTGACCCAGGCCGGCTCGCATACGTCAGACTGTTGAGAGACGAGATCATGCCACCAATGGTCTCGCCCCTTTTGCCAGGCGATATCAGCACCGGTACGCCGGAGAACCACAACACTGTGAACCGGATTGGTATCACTCATTACCAATGCCTCATCTACGGTAGCTTTCAGTGAATGACGCTTGCCTCCACGGGTTTGTTCATCTGCAGTGATGACGATCGAGGCGCCAGCATCAATGATGCGCTCGTGTACACTTTTCGCTGAAAACCCCCCGAATACGACCGAATGAATCGCGCCAATGCGTGCACATGCCTGCATGGCAACTACGGCCTCAATCCGCATGGGCATATAAATGACAACGCGATCACCCTGACGGACGCCGAGTGTTTTCAATCCATTGGCAAAACGGCAGACCTGGCTGTGCAGCTCGCGGTAACTGCAGTGGCTCACCTCACCTTCGTCGGATTCAAAAATAATGGCGGTTTTGTCAGCCTGGGTGGTCAGGTGCCGATCAAGGCAATTCCATGAGATGTTCAGCTCGCCATCATCGAACCATTTATAAAAAGGTGGATCGGTATCGTCAAACACCCGTGTGAAGGGTTTATGCCAGGTAAGGTGCTGTTTTGCGAGTTTTGCCCAGAAACCGGTGTAGTCGCGTTCTGCTGCCTGACGTAATGTTTCGTAGGCATTCATTCCAGACAAGTTTGCATTTCTGACAAATTCTCCGGCAGGAGGAAATACTCGATTTTCGTGCAAAATTGATTCGATTGTGGCCATGTTGCTTCCTGTTCTGCTAATAAGCACGGTTGTCAGACCCAATTGTATCACTCGACCAATAAAGCCAAGAATGCAAACGTAAAATGGAGAGCTAACCTCGTGAAATCAGGATGTTCTGTATTCGATTCATCAAAAGCCTTCACACGATAGAAAGAATTGATCGAAGTATGTTCGGTAAGGATGCGTTATCGATTTTTGCATTACGTATGAAATGAAAGTAAAATCGCGTGGTTCAAGATACGGTATTAATGGGCAGTGTATTAAAAATTAACGGAGAACTAGGAATTTATGGCAAATACAGCACAGGCTAAAAAGCGAGTGAGACAGACCGCCAAGCGACGTGGGCAGAATTTTGGATTGCGCTCCAGATTGCGTACCGCGATCAAGAGTGTCAGGAAGGCGATTGCGGCGGGTGACAAGAGCCTGGCTGAAACCGTGTTCAGTAAAGCGATGAGCGTTATTGACTCAACCGCAAGCAAGGGAATCATTCATAAAAATAAAGCATCGAGACATAAAAGCCGTCTTTCCGGTGCGGTAAAGGCTATGGGTTGATTGTTATCAGATCTATGTAATAAAAATTATCCAGAAATGGGAATTTGAATGTTGTGTTGATAAGACAGCTACAAAGGAGAGAGAGATGAAATTAGGGGAGTGGTTAAAGGGAGTACTGGTTTGCACGGGGCTGATGCTGTGCGGATCGGTGCAAGCTGACATATCGACGGTACCGGACGAGACGTACGAAGCGTTGAAGCTGGACCGC
>WBZR01003470.1_pt1 | contig 14188 bp, 13 predicted proteins | sample 5204231 | NCBI WGS metagenome assembly WBZR01 (sample SAMN12412403, study PRJNA552823) | activated sludge metagenome | isolation source: activated sludge from anammox sidestream of wastewater treatment plant... | place: USA: Virginia | collected 2017-08 | reverse complement strand
GCCAGTGTGTCTGCAGTCTCTCCTGACTGAGTAATAGCTATCAAAAGACTATTTTCATCTATTATAGGATCCCGGTATCTGAACTCAGATGCCACATCCACCTCAACAGGTATTCGCGCCATCTCCTCTATCATAAACTTCCCTGTCAGCGCCGCATGCCATGAGGTGCCGCAGGCTACGATATAGATACGGCTGAGCCTCTGGATATCGGATAACGACATACCTATCTCGTCAAGGTAAACATTGCCCGTGTCATGGGAGAGCCTGCCGCGGATCGTATCCATAATCGCCCTCGGCTGTTCGTATATCTCTTTAAGCATAAAGTGCTTATAGCCGCCCTTCTCAGCCATGACCGGATTCCACATCACCCTGGACAATTCTTTTTCAACAGGATTACCGTCAATATCCGTAATCTGAATCCCCTCAGGGGTCAGGGTGATGATCTCCCTGTCATCGAGGAATATCACGTCCCTTGTATGACTCAGGATTGCAGGTATGTCAGAGGCGAGGAATGCGCCTCCCTGACTTAACCCTGCAACCAGCGGACAGCCATTTCGTGCGCCGATAAGGACATCAGGCTCCTCCTGGCGGAATACGGCAATGGCATAGGCGCCCTTTATTTCCCTGATGGACTCCTGCACTGCCTGAACCAGAGAAACTCCCTTTTTAACCTGCCTGTTTATAAGATGGGCAATTACCTCTGTATCTGTCTCTGATGAAAAGTGGCACCCTTCAGAGATCAGCGCTTTCTTGAGTTGTGTATAATTCTCAATAATACCGTTATGCACTACAACGATATTTCCAACCCTGTGGGGGTGTGCATTCTCTTCCGACGGGCGTCCATGCGTGGCCCACCTCGTATGCCCTATGCCGATTGTGCTGAACAATTTCTGTCCGGCCAGAGCCATCTCAAGATTAATGAGCTTGCCTGCACATCTGCGCACCTCGATCTTGCCGTCCTGGACAAATGCAATTCCCGCTGAGTCATACCCGCGATACTCAAGCCTCTTGAGGCCGTCAATGAGTATAGGCACGACATTCTGATTGCCGATATACCCGATTATCCCGCACATAATTACCCCCCTTAAGACCGTTGTCAAACCATGCCTAACTCATCACTCATTGCTTCTTATTTTTCCTTTTCTTCCGCTCCTCAACCCAACCCACCCTGTTCTCCTGCTCAATGCGGCTTATAGCAAGGGCGCCTGGCGGGACGTCCTTTGTTACTGTCGTGCCTGCTGCTACAAAGGCCCCGTCGCCAACCTTGACAGGCGCCACAAGCTGAACATCACTTCCAATGAAAACGCCGTCACCGATAATCGTTCTGAACTTTTCCTGCCCATCATAGTTGCATGTTATCGTCCCTGCGCCTATGTTGACTCCGCTGCCAATCTCCGCATCACCAAGATACGTAAGATGATTCGCCTTGGAGCCATCCCCCATGACAGACTTCTTAAGTTCAACATAATTCCCGACCCTGACATTCTTCTCAAGGGTGCTTCCCGGTCTCAAATGAGCAAACGGACCGACTTGCGAGCCATCCCCTATGGAGCTGTCTTCAATAACACACGAATCCTTGATGGTCACACCAGCGCCCATACGGCTGTTCACTATCCTGTTATTTGAATAAATTGTACTCCCGTCCGAGATTGATGTACTACCCTTGATAACTGTTCCAGGGTAAATCGTCACATCCTGTCCAATGCTGACATCCGTGTCAATATATGTATTATCAGGTGCAATAAACGAAACGCCATTGAGCATATGCCTGTCGTTAATCCGCCTCCTCATTATACCCTCTGCCCTCGAAAGTTCCACCCTGCTGTTAATCCCCATAACCTCCTGCGGGTCATCCGTCTTGTACGCAAACGCTTTAAGCCCCATCCTCAGCCCTATCTCTATGCTGTCAGTCAGATAGAACTCTTTCTGGGCATTCTCTGATCTGATCTCATAGATGACCGTGGATAAAAGGGCGCTGTCAAAGGCATATATACCGGTATTTACCTCCCTTATCTGTTTAATGACTTCATCAGCATCCCTGTCCTCAACGATCCTGGCAATGGCCCCGCCAGCGCCGCGGACAATCCTCCCGTAGCCGGCAGGGTCGTCCACCTCCGTCGTAAGCACTGTCAATGATGCATCCTCCTTCTCATGGGAGGAAAGCAATCCCCTTACCGTCTCAGGAGTTATAAGGGGCACGTCACCGCACAATATGACAACCGTCCCTTTAAAATCTTTCAGGGAATCCATGCCAACCCTGACAGCATCAGCAGTGCCATCCTGCTTTGCCTGTAATGCTACACGCACATTCTTGCCTGTCAATGCATTCTGCACGCTATCTGCCTGATGTCCCACTACCACTACAATCTTCGCCGAAGATATCTCTTCAGCTACAGCAACAGGATACAGGAACATCGGTTTTCCTGCGACACAATGAAGAACCTTGGCAAGACCTGACTTCATCCTCCTGCCAAGGCCTGCCGCCAGAATAATGGTTGCAATGTCTTTGCTCATGTTTAAACCTTGATTTCCGTCTCTTTCGGGTCCGGCGCCCCTGTCACAGAAAAGGAGGACATACCTCTGTGCTTACTCTCTTCTTTAAGATTGGGCGGTGTGTAAAGGCCACCGGAGATTATCATCTTCATCCCGTCTTCTACGCTCATGGTCATGGGTATCACTCTATTTTCAGGTACGAATACAAAATATCCGGTAGTTGGATTAGGTGTTGTAGGGATAAAGACATTAACTACTGTCTCTTTAGTTAAATTCTGAACTTCTCCCCTGGTCACGCCTGTGACAAACCCTATGGCATAAACACCATCCCTGGGGAACTCAATAAGTACGACGCGGTTAAACTGCTCCTTTCCCTGAAGAGACAAGGTATCAACTATATGCTTGAACACCGTGTAAACACTCCTGACCAGCGGGACCTTGTTCATTGCCCGCTCCCACATGTTCATTACCTTTTTTCCGATGAAGTTGGTCGCCAGGACACCCACCAGGAAGATCAGCGCTATCAGGGTGATTATACCCATTCCAGGTATGTAGTACCTGCCGATGCCTTTGAGAAAGTTGCCGAGAAACCCTTCGAGGAAGCTAAGGAGCGTTGATAAGACGAGATACGTACCCCAGATAGGAGTAATAACCAGAAGTCCGGTGATGAAATATCTCTTAAAGTGACCTTTCATTTCAATATAACATGATACAATATCAGGGCTGACAGTATCAAGTAATTAATATAACATTTATATAACAGGCATCAGCAGAATAGATTGAATTTTACGCACCCTTACGTTATTATGGTCTAATGGAAGGAAGATTCATCACGTTTGAGGGCATTGAAGGCTGCGGGAAGTCATCACAGGCAAAACTTCTCGTCCGGTACCTCGAGGAAAAGGGACACATCGTATTGATGACGAGAGAACCCGGAGGCACACCTGTCAGTGAGGCTGTCCGGGAGGTACTTCTTTCCACTGATTTCAGCAACATGCATCCACGCACTGAAGTCCTGTTATACCTGGCCAGCAGGTCACAGCATGTTTCTGAAATTATTAAGCCGGCGTTAGCTGCCGGTAAAATTATTATTTGTGACAGGTTCTCTGACTCCACCTTTGTTTATCAATGTCTTGTCAGGGGGTTAGATATAAGAATGATTGAAACGATAAACCGGTTTGCAACTGATAATATTTCGCCTCACGTCACCTTTGTGCTGGATGTTGACCCTGCAGAGGGACTGAGACGTGCAAGGTCCAGGAATCAGAAAAACATGAGGGAAGAGGACAGGATTGAGAGGGAATCCATGGAGTTTCACCAGAGGGTAAGGGAAGGCTACCTCAAATGGGCAAAGGAATATCCTGAGCGAATATTTGTAGTCCGGTCTGACAGAGATAAGGAAGAGGTGCACAGGGAGATCGCAGGAATAGTTGAAAGGGTTTTGACGAGATGAGTTTTACAGAGATCAGAGGGCAGGACAGGGCAATCAATATCCTCAAGCGGGCAATATCAAATGACCATATAGCACACGCATACCTCTTTCATGGCCCTGAGGGCGTAGGGAAATATGGTACTGCAATAAGTTTCGCCATGGCTCTAAACTGTTCGGGATATAACGGAGACGCCTGCGGTCAGTGTATCCCTTGCAGAAAAATCTCATCTGGTATTCACCCTGATATTACACTAATTGAAGAAGAAAGTGGCGAAATAAAGATTGACGCAGTAAGGGATGTTATAAATGGGATGGTGTATAAGCCGCTTGAAGCAAAAAAGCGGGTGGTAATTATAAACGGAGCCGAGAGATTCAACCTCTCCTCATCCAATGCCTTTCTTAAGACATTGGAAGAACCGCCGGCAGATACGGTAATAATCCTCATCAGTTCCAGCCCTGACATGTTGCTGCAGACCATCCTTTCAAGGTGTCAGAAGTTATCGTTCAGTCAAATACCTGCTGATGCCATCACGGATATATTGATGGAAAAGGCCGGAATTGTGAGAGAATTGGCGGAATTTGCCGCCAGTATGGCGAACGGCAGTCCTGGCAAGGCTATAGCCCTGTCATCAGGGGACATACAGGATGCACGCCGGGAGGTTATTAATGGTCTATTTTCCATAAACGATTTGTCAGAGAAGTTATCAAAAGACGAAGCATCTTTTTGTAATGTTCTGTTCTGGATCTCAACTTATCTCAGGGACATCCTGATATTAAAGGAAAATGGCGATACCGGACTCATTATAAACAAAGACATGAAGACTGACCTCTCAGGGTTAAAAGACCGGGTAAGTGTAGAAAGGCTCCTTGATATTATGGATGCGGTCAAGTCTGCATATAAGGGGCAGGAGAGAAATATGAACAGGCAACTTGCGCTGGAGGCAATTGGAAATAAGATTGCTGACGGAATGCTGTTGGCATAGCAGGCAGCGGATAAAGGGGTAACATAATGAAAGAAACAACCAACCTTGAACAAACACCGGTGAAAGAGGGTATAAAAATAATAGGGGTCCGGAACAGGGACCGCGGCATTATAGTACATTTCAACCCATTGGATATTTTAGCCCGTATAGGCGACTACGTTATTACAGAAGGGGATAATGGCGAAGAAATAGGCAGTGTAGTGTCCCCTCCAAGATATGTCCTGAAGGTACTCAACAATAAACCGTTGAAGAAGGTCCTCAGGGTCGCCACAGGGGAGGACTTACAAAAACTTGATGCCCATGAAAAGCTGGAACAGGACGCCTTTTCTTATTGTGCTGGCCGCATAGCAGACAGGGGGCTCCCTATGAAGCTGATTGACGTCGAGTATTCATTCAATGAAGTCAGGATGTCGTTCTACTTTTCCGCTGACACGCGTGTAGATTTCAGGGAACTGGTAAAGGACCTTGCTTACAAATTCAATGCACGGATTGAACTGAGACAGGTTGGTATACGGGATGAGGCGAGGATGATAAGCGGCTTTGGTGCATGCGGACGGCCGCTGTGCTGTGCTACATTTCTGAAGGACTTCGCAGCGGTTTCTATAAAGATGGCGAGGGATCAGGACATTGTAATAAATCCTGCGAGGATATCAGGTATGTGCGGGAGACTCATGTGCTGTATTGCCTATGAACATGGAATCAGGCATGACAAAGGGTAAGTTCATAACAACCCCCATATATTATGTCAACGACATACCCCACATCGGTCACGCATACACAACAATAGCCGCGGATGTCCTTGCAAGATACTATCGTATGTGCGGCCATGAGGTATTGTTCCTTACAGGAACTGATGAGCACGGCCAGAAGGTGCAGGAGGCTGCGGCACGACATGGGAAACCACCTGATGCATATGTAGATGAGCTTGTTGTAAGGTTCAGGGAACTCTGGACGTCATTGAATATATCCAATGACGATTTTATCCGCACAACAGAGGAAAGACACGTAAGGGTCGTCCAGGGGACATTGGAACTGCTTTTCAAAAAAGGAGATATATACAAAGATACGTACGAGGGGTGGTATTGCCTTCCGGATGAACGGTTCTGGACTGAAAAGGACCTTTCAGACGGGAAATGTCCTGAGTGCGGCAGGGGTGTTGAGAGGATTGCTGAGAGCAACTATTTCTTCCGTATGGGTAAATATCAGGAGTGGCTTACAGAGTATATAAAAAGCCATCCCGATTATATCCAGCCGGCATCGAGACGTAATGAAGTGCTGGGCTTTCTTCAAAACCAGCTTGGCGACTTATGCATATCTCGGCCAAAGGCAAGGCTGTCCTGGGGGATACCCCTTCCATTCGATAATGACTACGTGACATATGTATGGTTTGATGCCCTCGTAAACTATATCTCAGTCCCTGGTTATCTGACCGACATGGAGAGGTTCAACAGGTGGTGGCCCGCTGATTTTCATCTCATAGGAAAAGACATACTTACTACTCACTCTGTATACTGGTCCGCTATGCTGAAGGCCCTGGATGCAGAACCCCCGGGAACCATTTTTGCACACGGCTGGTGGACAGTGGACGGCGAGAAGATGTCAAAGAGCCGCGGCAACGTAGTAAACCCTGCAGACATCATACTGGAGTTCGGAGTTGACCCGTTCAGGTATTTCCTCATGCGGGAAGTTACATTCGGGCTTGACGGTGATTTTTCAAGGGATGCCATGATACGGAGGATCAACAGTGACCTTGCAAATGACCTTGGGAATCTTTTAAGCAGGACAGTCTCAATGATAGAGAAATATTCTGGCGGGAATATCCCATCCCCTTCCGGCCCTGCGGAAGCATCGGACAGGGCTGTAAGGGACTCTGCAGAAGGGCTCTGTGAAAAGGTCCGCGGGTTTATGTTGAGACTTGAGTATAACAGGGTATTATGCGCCGTCTGGGAGGTCATAGGCTCTGCCAACAGATATATAGACGAGTCCGCACCCTGGGCGCTTGCAAAGGATGCATCAAAGAAAGAGCGTCTTGCCGCTGTCCTCTATAATGCCGCAGAGGCGCTGCGCATAATCACGCTGTACATTTATCCTTATATGCCTGAGGCCTCAGGAATTATATGGAAACAACTCGGAATTGAGGATGACATCGCAGCCGTAAGGCTTGATGCGGCGTCTGAATGGAACGGCCTTAAGGCAGGGCTCAGGGTCAACAGGGGAAAAGTATTGTTCCCCAGGATAGAAATCGAAACTAAAAGCGAGGGGTCGAAGATAATGAACGAAAAAACAGAAACAGCATTAGAAAAACCGGCGGCCGGTGATGTAATTTCTATAGAAGACTTTGCAAAGATCAAACTCCGGGTGGGGAAAATACTCAGCGCAGAAAGCGTGCCGAATTCAAAAAAACTGATAAAACTGATGGTAGATATCGGTGATGAGAAAAGGCAGCTGGTCGCAGGCATAGCATTACATTACAAGCCTGAAGACATAATCGGCAAAAGTGTAGTCATAGTTGCAAACCTGAAACCGGCTAAACTCATGGGTATAGAGTCGCAGGGGATGGTGCTGGCAGCCAGCAGCGGAGACACACTGACATTACTTCAGCCGGCACTGGATATACAGCCCGGGGCCATTGTAAAGTAGCGCCGTATGCTGATAGACACCCACTGTCATTTGACAATGTATGACGAGGGACCTGACAGGTCAGGAGTCATACGGCGGGCAGCAGATGCCGGTATCTCACGCCTGATAACAATCGGCACCGGCATAGAAGACAGCAGGCAGGCAATCGCCGTTGCTGAAGCATACGACTTCATCTATGCTTCGGTCGGCATCCACCCGCATGACGTAAAGGATTTAAGCAACAGAGAAGGAGTCTCTGAGAGATTCCGGGAACTGGCATCAAACAAAAAGGTGGTTGCCCTTGGTGAGACCGGCCTCGATTACCACTATATGCATTCCCCTGCAAAGGCCCAGCAGGAACACTTCAGGCTTGAGATAACCCTTGCAAAATCCCTGGGGCTCCCTGTGATCGTTCACAGCCGCGAAGCCAAAGAAGATACACTGCAAATCCTGAAAGAAGAAAAGATCGTGGAAACAGGCGGGGTTCTCCATTGTTTCTCAGGTGATATGGATATGGCAGAACAGGCCATGCAGATGGGATTATACATATCCTTCTCCGGCGTCATCACATTCAAAAATGCAAAAGAGATGCTCTATATCGTTAAGGCAATACCAGCCAACCGCATACTCATTGAGACAGACGCCCCATTCCTGGCGCCGCACCCACACAGGGGTAAAAAAAACGAGCCCGCCTATGTAAGATTCGTTGCAGAAAAGATTGCAGAGATAAAAGGCATCTCTCTGGAAGAGCTGGGAAAGACAGTTATGAACAACGCATCAAGACTGTTTAAGATCCCGAATTAAAGATAATTATTGTCCTTCCGCCATGACAGGCATTATGTTGTCAGGCGAATCATTCCTGGGAGAATTTACTTTTGGTGAAACATAATATGCTTCCATTTCTTCTGCGGCGTAAGGGGAAAGTAACGGTAGTATACGCTTTTCATCCCGGTTTTCCGGATCAAGCCATTCGGCCCGGCTACCTGCAGGAATTATTGCCGGCATTCTGTCATGGATTGGCTCCAGCAGATGATTAGCGCTGGTCGTGATGATTGTGCATGTACATAGAAGAGCCTCTTCAGGCGTCTGCCAGTAACTATACAGCCCTGCAAATCCAATGGGCCTGCCGGACTTGAGGTGTATATACAGCGGCTTCTTATCCTTTCCTTCCTTTTTCCACTCATAGAATCCATCTGCCACAACAAGGCAGCGGTGGTTCCTGATGGCAGATTTAAAGGCCGGCTTTTCGGCAAGTGTCTCTGCCCTCGCATTTATCATCTTGTAACCAGCGTCAGGATCCTTTGCCCACTGAGGGATAAAACCCCATCTGCACCTGATGAGGCGTCGCTCTCCTCCGGCAACGACTATAAGTACTTCCTGGGCAGGGGCAATATTATACTTCGGGCTGAATACGATATTCTCCGGTAATAACGCAAACTCCCGTGCTATTATGCTTACTGAACTGAATAGAACGAAACGCCCGCACATTAAATAATCATTCTCATTTCCTTAATTTCCTGTGGCGCTGCACACATCCATCGAGCAGTTTGTGTGTCACCTCCTGTACCCTTTTCATTGTGTCTCTTTTCATTTTTGTAATTCTATCATGTTTTTGATGTTAAATCCTGATAAAATGCACTAATTATGTCCTGGGTCATATATGCGCTCATAACAGCATTTTCCATTGCCACAGCAGATGCCATAAGCAAAGGGACACTGGTCAGATCAAATGAATATGTAGTTGCATGGGTCAGGCAGGGATACGCACTACCTTTCTTGACCATTGCATTCTTTTTTATAGATATACCTCCGCTGGACGGCACCTTCTGGCTGACCCTGCTTATGGTAGTCCCGCTTGATGTCACTGCGATTATCCTCTATGTCAAGGCGATAAGTCTTTCTCCGCTAAGTCTGACGATACCTTTTATGGCATTGAGCCCTGTGTTTGTAATCATAACAGCATTTGTAATACTCGGTGAACTGCCGGATATTTCAGGTCTTACAGGAATATTGCTGATTGTGACAGGCGCTTATCTCCTTAATGTCAGGGCGACAAGGCATGGCATACTAGGTCCTCTCAAGGCAATCAGGAAGGAAAGGGGATCAGTCCTTATGATCATTGTTGCACTCATATACAGTCTTACATCTACCCTCGGAAAGCTCGCGGTGCAGCACTCAAGTCCGCTCTTTTTCGGGGTATTCTACCCATTCGTCCTCACTCTTGTATTCACAGGAATTGCAGGAATCAAAGGGAAGCTATCAGGTGTCATATCGAGACCATGGATATTTCTTGCAATAGGCTTCTTTACTGCAATGATGATGCTTTCCCACTTTATGGCAATCAGCCTTACTGATGTTGCCTATATGATATCAGTGAAGAGGTGCAGCCTGTTGTTTAGTGTCATGTATGGATGGGCGTTATTCAGGGAGATTAACATCTCTGAAAGGTTGATTGGTTCTGCATTGATGATTGCCGGAGTAGTCACAATAACATTACTTTAGACGCCGCGCTTCTTTATTGCGAGGATTGCCTTTCTTACAAATCTTTCCCTCTCCTTTTTACCTGCTATCTCTTTCTTTGCCATCTCCCTGATCTTGCCAATTGCCTTGAGTTTTCCTGCGATGTCCGGTCCATATAGCTTTTCCAGATCCTTCCTTATCTCCTTCGCGAAAGCAGGACTTACACCGCCCGTTGAAACGGCAATTGAAAGCATGCCTCTTCTGAAAACAGAAGGGACGATAAAGTTACACAGGTCCGGCGTGTCAACTACATTGATCAACTTTTTCAACAATGCGGCATCTCTGGCTACCCTTTCATTAATTTCTTCGGAGCCGGTTGCTGATATCACCATGTCTGCGTATGTTATATCACCCCTCCTGTATGCACGCCCAATATGTTCTATCACCCCCTTGTCCCTGTATCCTCTCAGCCTTTCAGTAATATCAGGGGCAATTACAGTGATTAATGCCCCTGTCTTGATGAGTGACATACATTTTCTTTCTGCAACCGGACCGCCGCCGACAATGACACACCTTTTTCCAGTAAGGTCTAAAAAGACAGGATAGTAAACTTTATTTTTCATAATCAGATTAAATTTGAGACAAATTTTGCCATTGAGTTGACTCACTTGTCTGAAATAGAGTATACTAATTTTTGAATTTTTAAAAGGAGGAAGAATATGACGTTACAGGAAATCAAAAAGCTTGCCCAGCAGGTTGGTGTACCTGCCACCGGGAATAAGGGTGATCTGATCAAATCTATCCAGAGAAAAGAGGGGAACTTCGATTGCTTCGGATCAGCGACCGACAATTTTTGTGATCAATGGAACTGTCTCTGGAGAAATGACTGCCTGAAACCATCTAAAAAATCTCAGTAATCTTCGTAACACCGCAAAGTCAGGACACTGAGGATCTTTATAACAGGTCAAAACTGTCACAAAATCGAGAAATGATAAAGAGGGCGGCGTAGCCAAGTGGTAAGGCAGAGGTCTGCAAAACCTTTATTCAGCGGTTCAAATCCGCTCGCCGCCTCCAATAAACCTATATCATCATCTCTTCCCTGATAGTAAATATGGAAGGCCATATTCCGGCAGGTTCTTCGGCAAAGATCTTATTAATATCGGCTTTAATAGTTATCCAGTCGCCGCGTTTAATCTCCTGTTCAAGCTGGCCGGGCGCCCATCCCGCATATCCTGCGTAAACCCGGATATGGGCATTCAATGGGCTTTCCTGCAGAAGTGACAGGATCAACTCTTTTCTCCCTGTTAAATAGACATTATCAAACACATGCAGTGTTCCTTCCTTTGATTTATCCGAAGTAAAAAGGATGTTTATATCATTGATGTTGACGGGGCCTCCCTTGAAAAGAGGAATTGCCGCCCCTTTCAACCCTTTTACCTGAGGAACGAGGTGGCGCAACTGAATATATGCCGGTTTATTGATTACTATACCAATAGCCCCTTCTTTTCCGTATGAAACCAGCAATATAACCGAATGAATGAAATTAGGGTCGCTGAGATGAGGTTTGGCTGCCAGGAATACTCCCTGCTGAAGAGGAATTGTAACATGCTCATCAGAGGATAAGGTCTCTGCAGGGACAGCAACAAGATAAAGCGCTGCTACAAAAAGACTCACAATGTTTCCGGCCAGTCTAATTTTCATGAATGTCCCTCCTCAGCTTTCCTGCTTCCCATATCCCCTTTACCACATTCTCACCTTTCAAAAACAAGAGATAACTGTACTTCCCGTAATGAACCAGCCTATCGGCAACTGACACGATATCCTCACCCTTATTTCCGGCTAAGAATACAACAACGGCATCCTTATTGTATGGACTTTCCAGGGTAACTGCAAGGACGGAATCGTTCCTGTCATAGACTTTGTCATTGATCGAAACAGTGTCTTCCCCTGTCTTGATTGATGATGGAAGGAGGGGAGTGTCAATCTTCAAACTACCACCAAGAATTGAAGCGGCACGTGAATAGGCTTCTGCCAAATCCTTTCCGCTGTGCGGAGGGACAACAACTACTTTTTCATTTCCACCTGCAAACCTGCCCATGGTAGCAGGTATCTCTTCCTGACTTAATCTCCTGAAGACATCGTAATTGGGATCCAGTGTGATGGAAACCGGCCTGGATGGGACCCTTATTTCTACGGTATTTGAAGATCCTCTGACCCAGTGTGAAGAAAGGATGCTGCCGCGTTCCGTCTCTACTGATACAGTGAGGTATATTTCAAATGGAACACCCTTCTGTAATATCTCAGCTTTTATAACATAACCTGACTTCGGGTCATTATTCTTGTCATCCCGAACTGGCTTCGGGATCTCTTGACCATGCATATTTTGAGATCCTGCAATATATTCAGGATGACTCACGGGTGTTGAATCTGGAATGACCTTTAAATCACCAACTGTTATCTGAGGCGCCCCTGCACCTTCCACCCATTGTCTGAAGAACCACTTGAGATCTTTTCCTGAAACCTTCTCAAATGTAATCCGGAAATCATCCCACGACGCTACCTTAAATCCCCTGTCTGCAATTATGCCCCGCAAACCTTTGTAGAAAACCTCATCTCCCAGCATCTGACGCAGCATGTGAAAGACAAATGCCCCTTTGCCGTATCCGATTGCCCTGTCCGCCGGATTCTCCCTTCTGACAAATCGTGTCAGCGGATATTCATTCGAGTAATACGTATAGTTTGTATAATCTCTGAGAAGTTGATTTCTGTATGACGCACCCTTTCCTTCCATCTCATCATAAAGATAATCCGCTGTATAAGTAGTCAGCCCCTCGCTCCAGTTTCCCTTCCTATAGTCAGGATACACATAGTTCCCCCACCAGTTATGGGCAATCTCATGGCCAAGAGATGTCTTTACCATGAATGGAAGCCTCAGGACTGTCTGACCAAGAAGTGTATAGGACGGCATTCCGAATCCTGTCGGCAGGATATTCTCTACTACAGCAAACTTACTGAATGGATATCTGCCAAACAGACTTTCATAGAGCTCAAGATATTTCTTACTGTAATCCATATAGCCTTGAGAAAGTCCTGTATCTTCAGGAAAGAAGTAGGTGTAGATTGAAATATTATTATAAGTATCCTCATTGACAATGTATTTACCGCCGGCAAGGTAGATGTCTTCAACCGGATGAGGAAAATCCCATGAAGTGGTAGTCACCCCATTCCTCTCTTCCCTTGATACCCTCGTCCCTTCCATGACAGTTTCACAGGCCGTGGGGGTAACTGTTGTAACATGAAATGTTGTGAACCTGCCCATACAGGGATACCAGCAGGCAGAGCCATCAAGAAGTATTATCTCCTCACCTGCATAGGCCACAGGCTTGTCACTCAGAAATTCTCTTGAGAATTTAATGTCACCAGGGAGATCCGGGAACCTGCCTGTATAGTGAATATCCATCTCAATGACAGATTTATTAACCGGAAGGTGTACAACTGTCACATCTTTTTTTTCTTTGCCGTCTCTGATAAAGTAATGCAGGTCCATTCCCCCTGTCTCACTGATCTTCCGGATGGAGACATTTTTGTGTATTGAGAACTTGATCTCATTCTTGTCAACCGCATTGATTATCAATCTGTCGACGACTTCAACAGTATGATTCTTTAAATCAAATTCTATTCTGATGTTATGAGACGGAACAGAACCGGTAAAGGAGTCTGCCTCTCCCGCTTTCAATAAAAACAGAGCTAAGAATGTGAAGAGAATTATTTTGATTCTCAATCGCATACGAGTATATAATATTATCATAAATCACAGACAGGAATGAGGATAAATGATGAAAGCCACCACATTAATAATGCTCCTGTTGAGTGCAGCTACTGCATTTGCCGCTGATATACAGTATGCAGCAAATAATGACGAAAATAAATATCTTCAAAACATAAGACAACTGACGACTGAAGGGACTAACGGAGAAGGCTACTTCTCACGTGATATGAAAAATATCATATTTCAGTCTATCAGGGGTGATAATCCCTATTACCAGATATATTCGATGGGAATTGACGGAGGCAATCAAAGGCTTATCAGCACTGGAAAAGGAAAAACCACCTGTTCCTTTTTCAGGCCTGACGGGAGGAAGATCATTTATGCGTCAACACACCAGAATCCTTTGAGCGGGACTGAACCACCAAAGGAAGA